>Ga0129306_1001970_pt1 | contig 20134 bp, 17 predicted proteins | sample P827metagenome_FD_94438 | JGI IMG/M metagenome (GOLD analysis project Ga0129306, IMG submission 94438) | Capybara group fecal microbial communities from Wisconsin, USA - P827 metagenome | ecosystem: Host-associated > Mammals > Digestive system > Large intestine > Fecal | place: USA: Wisconsin... | reverse complement strand
TTTTTTTTTGAAACGGAAAAATAGTCCCTCTACAAAATTTTATTTTTTTATTTTTCACACTCAATTTTTTCCACTTTAAAGTGTAACAGTGTAACAATTGAAAAATAAAATAGATAAAGCTCTAATTTTCAACCATTTATAAACAAGTATCCGTGTTACACTTTGCGTTACACTTTTGTTACACTTTTTAATTCCGCAATTTCTGTAACACGTTTCGTCCATAAAACAGCAACCCACCCTTATTACGCAATAACCCAGGGTTATCGCGTGATAACCCTGGGTTATTGATTGGTCCTATTTCTGTTTTAGAAAACTTCGCCTTCGATATTTATCTCGCCTCCAGGCATGCCGAGGTTCTGATTGTCGTAGCCGCCTGGGCTGCCAGCCAGAATGCATTGCTGCTGCAGCTGAACAACCTGCATCGTGGGCTTTATATATGCTTTTTTCATTGTGCTATCCTCCATTATCTAATAACTATCTTACGTCCATTGTTCACATACACGCCCTTCTGCGTCGGCTTGCCAGCGGTATTTGGTTTTCTCGCATTTTTTTCGTACCTTTGTAGTGTATTCATAAGGTAATCTAATACCATGAAAAACACAACAAAAGATTACAAAGAGACGCTGGACATCAGCGACATGGCTCAGTCGACTGGCGACTTCACCCGCGAGGAACTGAAGAAGGACGTTAAGTTGAGCTGAACCGACCGAGCCAAGACCGAGATCACGGCTGCCAAGGGCGGTAACGCTGGATCTACGGATTCTTAGCAGAGCAGCGGTAGCCAGAACAGCGGTAAATCCGGCAATTCGGTTGGTTCCAGCAACACCGGTGGTGGCGACAACAGCGGCGCTGGGTTCGACCTGGGTGGTGGCGAATAGGCTGCCGAGCTTGTAGCATGAAAGAAGGCACCTGACCAATAGCGGTCGGGTGCCTTTTTATCGTTAATCGTTATAACCAAGCCAAACAGCAAGGTTTTACTCCCACTCAATGGTTGCGGGTGGTTTTGAGGAAATATCGTAGCAGACGCGGTTGACACCACGAACCTTGTTGATGATCTCGTTGCTGACACGGGCCATGAAGTCGTAGGGCAGGTGGGCCCAGTCGGCAGTCATGGCGTCGGTAGAGGTGACGGCACGGAGGGCTACGGGATGTTCGTAGGTGCGCTCATCACCCATGACACCGACGGAACGGACGGTGCTCAAGAGGATGGCACCAGCCTGCCATACCTTGTTATACAAAGTCTCGCCATCGGTATCGACATACTCGCGGAGTCCACGGATGTAGATGTCATCGGCATCTTGAAGGATGCGCACCTTCTCGGGAGTGATGTCGCCCAAAATGCGGACGGCTAGTCCAGGCCCGGGGAAGGGATGACGGGTAATGAGATGCTCGGGCATGCCCAGCTGTCGACCGACACGGCGAACCTCGTCCTTGAACAGCCACTGCAGGGGCTCGCAGAGCTGCAGGTGCATCTCCTTGGGTAGTCCGCCTACATTGTGGTGGCTCTTGATGACCTTACCCGTGATGTTGAGCGACTCGATGCGGTCGGGGTAGATAGTGCCCTGTGCCAACCAGCGGGCGTCGGTAATCTTCTTGGCCTCGGCATTGAACACCTCGACGAAGTCGCGACCGATAATCTTACGCTTCTGCTCAGGGTCGGTGACACCGGCCAAATCGGAGAAGAACTTTTCGCTGGCATCGACACCGATAACATTAAGGCCCAGACAGCGGTAGTCGTCCATCACCTGCTGGAACTCGTTCTTACGCAGCATGCCATGATCGACGAAGATACAGGTGAGGTTGCTGCCAATGGCACGGTTGAGCAGCACGGCGGCAACGGATGAGTCGACGCCTCCGCTCAAGCCCAGAATGACGCGGTCGGAACCCAGCTGCTGTTTCAGCTCGGCTACGGTACTGTCGACAAACGAGGCGGCACTCCACTCCTGCTTACTGCCGCAGATGTCGACCACGAAATTCTTGAGCAGCGTCTTGCCCTGCAGGGTATGGAACACCTCAGGGTGGAACTGTACGGCCCAAACGGGCTGCTTCGTAGAAGCAAAGGCGGCATTCTGGACATCCTTGGTAGAGCCGATGACTTGGAAATCGGAGGGGATGGCGGTGATGGTGTCACCATGCGACATCCAGACCTGTGAACCACGCTCGAAGCCCTTGAACAGGGGATTGTCGAGGTTGATGGTCTCGAGGTTGGCACGACCGTACTCGCGAGAGTCGGCCTTCTCGACCTTACCACCGAGGGTGTGAGAGATGAACTGGGCGCCATAGCAGATGCCCAAGACGGGAACACGGCCTACGAACTGGCTCAAGTCGACCTTAAAGGCCTCGGGGTCATGGACTGAGTAGGGCGAGCCACTCAGGATGACACCGATGACGGAGGGGTCGTCCTTGGGAAATTTGTTGTAGGGCATGATCTCGCAGAAGGTGTCGAGCTCGCGAACGCGACGGCCAATGAGCTGGGTCGTCTGCGAACCGAAGTCTAAGATGATAATCTTCTGTGTCATATTCTTATTGTTGTTTGATAAATGTTTCTGCTTGTTCCAACGAGTCGAGCTTGCCGACATCGAGCACGTGGAGGTCGGGCTTCACAAGGCCGACAATGGGCGCACGATGGCAGACGGAGAGGTAGAAATCGATGATGCTGAAGCGATCGGGGAAGCGATCCATCAGCGGAAACAGACGGGGCGAGAACGAATGAATGCCCGAAAAGGCAAACATATTCAGCGGCTCGCCATGCTGCGACAGTCCCGTACGGCGCACGTATTCATAGGGTGACTTTACCTCGCCCGTCTCGATATTCTTCCAACCCATGAGCCGCATGGCATTGTCGAAGAGCAGGTAGCGCTTGGTCTTGCGCTGGCTCACCAGCAGCACGGCGTCCTCGTCGGCCTGATGCTGACGCGCCAACCAATCGTAGTCCACATTGTCGAGGATGTCGACATTATGGATGAGGATGGGTGACTCGTCGGTAAACAGCGTCTGCGCCTTCTTCAGTCCCCCACCCGTCTCCAGGAGCGCGCCGGTCTCGTCGCTGAATCGTACCAGCGGAGCATAGTCCTGCTGGCCGACGTAATCGACAATCTGCTGGGCAAAGTGATGGATGTTGATGACGAAGCGGTCGTAGCCCTGCGACTGCAGCTTGCGGATGTTCCACTCCAGCAGCGGCTTACCATCAACGGGCACCAGCGCCTTGGGCATGGTGTCGGTGAGCGGTTTCAGTCGGGTACCGAGTCCGGCAGCCAATATCATTACTTGTCTCATCGGGCTTCAAGGGTTTGGGTGATACCTTGCTCGCGGTGGCAGATGCGCACCTCGATGCCGAATTTCTCGTGGATATGCTCAGCCAGATGCTGGGCAGAGTAGACGGAGCGATGCTGACCACCCGTACAGCCGAAGCAGAACATGAGCGAGGTGAAGCCACGCTGGATGTAGCGGCGCACGTGGTTGTCGGCCAGCTTATAGACGCTGTCGAGGAAGGTGATGATCTCACCATCATCCTCGAGGAAACGGATGACGGGCTCGTCAAGTCCGGTCAGTTGCTTATAAGGCTCGTAACGGCCGGGATTGTGGGTAGAACGACAATCGAACACATAGCCGCCACCATTGCCGCTCTCGTCCTCGGGAATGCCCTTGGTGAACGAGAAGCTGAACACGCGAACCACCAGCGGGCCCTGCGCGTCGTACTTCGAGAATGTGGCAGGTCCGTCCTGCGGATGGGGCTTGTAGGGGTTGAGCTCCGTCGTCTTGTAACCATCGGCACGAGTGGCGGTGGTCTCGATATACTGGAACTGGGGCAACTTGGAGAGTCGCTCCAGGACGTCCATCAGATAGGGATAGGGGAAATTGCGCTCGCTGAGCAGCTCACGCAGGTTCTGGATAGCAGGAGGAATAGACTGGATGAAATGCGGCTTGCGCTCGAAATAGCCTCTGAAACCATAGGCGCCCAGCACCTGCAGCTGACGGAACAGTACGAAGAGCGACAAGCGCTCGACGAAGCGATGGGGCGTGGGCACCTCGGTATACTGTTTCAGCGCGTTGTAGTATTCATATACCAGTTCGCGACGCAGCTTATGGGGATACTTGGCACTGGCCTGCCAGAGGAAGGAGGCCACGTCGTAGTAGTAAGGACCGCGACGACCGCCCTGGAAATCAATGAAATAGGGATTGCCCTTGCTGTCGAGCATGACGTTGCGAGCCTGGAAGTCGCGATAGAGGAAACACTGGGTGTCGTCGGCCTTGGTCAGGTCCTTGGCCAGCAGTCGGAAGTCGGCCTCGAGCTTCAGTTCATGGAAATCGAGCTCAGTAGCCTTGAGGAAGCAGTACTTGAAGTAGTTGAGGTCGAAGAGCACGGAATCAGTGTCGAACGACGGCTGGGGATAGCAGTTGGAGAAATCGAGCTCACGGGCGCCGCGCAACTGGATGTTAGGCAACTGGCGGATGGTGCGCTTGAGCAACTCCTGCTCCTTCAGCGTATAACGCCCGCCAGCCTCGCGTCCGCCACGAATGGCATCGAACAGCGAGATGCTGCCCAGGTCGGTCTGGAGGTAGATGAGCTCATCGCGACTCACCGCCAGAATCTCAGGCACAGGCAACTGGCGCTTGGTGAAATGCTGGCACAGATATACGAAGGCATGATTCTCGTCGCGACTGGTACCAATACAGCCCACCACGCTATGCCCCTGACGGTCGACGAGACGGTAGTACTCGCGGTTGCTACCAGCAACTGGCAATTTCTCTACGTCTTGAGGGTCTTCCCCACTCCACTCTTTATAAAGTTCAATCAGCTTCTGCATAACCGCTTGCAAAGGTAGCGAAAAAAAACGGATTATGCACGAAGAAAAATCTCAAAAAACGCTAACAGCCCGATTTTTTCTTCGACGTCATGATGTTGAGCACCATTTCGTCGGTGATTCCCATACCATCGGCACCAATGGCTGTCAGGTTGTGAATGCTCCTGTCTACGCAGTCGTCGACGATGCCTTCGGCTGACGACACGCACTTGCCTTCGATGGCGAGCAGAGCTGAGAGGACAGCCGTGCTGACACCCGACGTGATCTTAAGCGAGCAGGAGGGCTTGGCGCCGTCGCATATCATGCCGGTCAGGTTGGCTATCATATTCTTCACAGCATAGCAGATGTGCTGGTAGTCGCCTCCCATAAGGTAGGTGATGCCGCAACTGCTGCCTATCGAAGCTACCACACAGCCGCAGAGGGCCGACAACTTGCCCAGGCTCTGCTTGATGTAGATGGCGGTCAGGTGGCTGAGCATGAGGGCGCGAATGAGCTCTTCAGCGGTATTCTCGTTCTCCTTGGCGAAGACGCAGACGGGATTGGTGGCACAGATGCCCTGATTGCCCGAACCGGAATTGGACATGACGGGAATCATGGCTCCACCCATGCGGGCATCGCAGGCCGAAGCCGTGCGAGAGATTATATGGCTGAAGATGGAATTGCCAAAAATGCCCTTGGCCATGGGGCGGTCAATGGTCTTGCCCAGGTTATGGCCGTAGTTGCCCTTGATGGCCTCGCGCGCAGCGTTCATATTATAATTACGCGTCTCTTCGATGAAACGAATCTCGTCGAGAGGTGCCGTCATGGCGAAGTCGTAGACCATACGCATGTTGAGCGTAATGACGTCGCTGTCTTCAGCGGCGGTCTGCGTAGCATCGCCCTCGCTGACAAACGTGGTATGGCTACCTGCAATGATAGCCGTCGACGACTGCTCGCCTGCCGTAACGATCATCTCTATGTAGAGCTTGTCGCACTCACCCTCCTTCAGACCGATGCTGATGCGGTTTTCGGCAATATACTGCTTACCGGCCTCCAAAGCCTCGGGGGTGAGGTCTTTCAGCACTTCCAACTGATACTGGCTCTTGCCGATGAGCGCGCCTAAGGCGATGGCGATGGGCAGGCCGATCATGCCTGTACCGGGGATGCCTACCCCCATAGCGTTCTTCAGGATATTAGCACTCAGTCGGGCCTCGATGTGTTCGGGGCGACAGCCCAACTGCTCGGTAGCCTTGGCCGTGCACAGGGCCACAGCCATCGGTTCGGTACAGCCAATGGCTGGCACTACTTCGTGATGGATGAGCGAGATGATGCGCTCGCGGGTCTGTTTGTCAATCATGGTTTGTATTTTTCTAGTCCTTGATTTAAGAAGTCAATATATTGCTGTACGTCCTCATTGTAGGCACGACTGCCTCCAAGGGGTTTCCCGTCGTTGTCGAGCATGACATAGAAGGGCTGGGCGTTGGCACCGAACTTATGGCTCTGCAGATAGCTCCACTTGGCACCAACGGTGCGCAGGGTCTTCGTCTCGCCCTGATCGTCGGTCACCTCTATCGGCTCGCGCAGCGGTGTCTTATCGTCGACATAAAGGGAGATGAGCACGAAGTCCTTGGTCAGCTTGTCGGCCACGCGGGCATCTGTCCACACGGCAGCTTCCATCTTGCGACAGTTAACACAGCCGAAGCCGGTGAAGTCGATGAGCACGGGTTTGCCCTGGGCACGAGCAGCTGCCATACCTTCTTCATAACTAGTATATTGGGCCTCAATCACCTTGGTGTTCAGGTTGAAGTCTTGCGTATTCATCGGGGGAGCAAAGGCACTCACAGCCTTGCAGGGAGCACCCCACAGGCCTGGTATCATATAGACGGCGAAGGCCAGCGAAACCAGTCCGCCCATGATGCAGACAACGGGCATGGGTTTATGCAGGTCGCCACCAATCTCGTCGGCTTGGAACTTCAGCCAACCGCAGAGGTAGGCGCCCAACAGTCCGAAGATGACAATCCAAAGCGATAGGAACACCTCACGGTCGAGCAGATGCCAGCCGTAAGCCAAGTCGGCTACGGAGAAGAACTTGAGGGCAAAGGCGAGTTCGACAAAACCCAGTACGACCTTCAGCGTGGTCATCCACGAGCCCGACTTCGGAGCCTGCTTCAGCCAAGAGGGGAAGAGGGCGAAGAGGGTGAACGGCAGGGCCAGCGCCAAAGCGAAGCCGAACATGCCGAGAGCCGGAGCTACCCAATTGCCGCTAGTGGTGGTCTCTACCAGCAGCAGTCCGATGATTGGAGCTGTGCAGGAGAAGGACACCAGCACGAGGGTGAAGGCCATGAGGAAGATGGATATCAGACCACTGGTGGTCGATGCCTTGGTGTCAACGGTATTGGCCCATGAGTCGGGCAGTTTGATTTCGAACCAGCCGAAGAACGACAGGGCGAAGACAACCAATAACAGGAACAGGAAGATATTGAACACCGCATTGGTCGACATGGCATTGAGCGTGTCGCTGCCAAAGACGGCAGTCACGAGCAGGCCTAATCCCAAGTAGATGACGATGATGCTCAGCCCGTAGGTAATGGCATCGCGGATACCCTTCGAATGATCGTCTTTCGACCGTTTCAGGAAGAAGCTGACGGTCATGGGGATGATTGGCCAGATGCAGGGCATGCAGACGGCGAGCAGTCCTCCGACAAAGCCCATCAGCAGGATATAGAGCAACGAGTGGTCGGCAATGTTGTCGCCCTCGCCATAGGCACGCAGCTCGCTGATGACGGGCGTCCAGAGCTTGGCGTCCTCATCGACAGTTGCTTCGTCAACGGCTGGAGCAACAGCGGCCGTATCAGCAATGGTTGCCGTATCAGCGGCATCTACTGTCGGCACTTGAACAGTCGGTACAACAGCCTCAACAGGCGCCTTGCCCGATACCTTTAGCGACACTTCCGAAGGAGGTAGGCAGCTCTCGTCGTTGCAGGCGCCATACTCCAGATAGCAATCGATATCATAGGTAGGTTTCGTAAACTTAATCTTCTGCACGAACTGGGCTTTGTTCTCGAAGTACTTCAGCTCCATATCGAACATCTTATCGTACTTCTTGATGACATTGCCCTTAGGCGTCAGCTTACCCACACGCTCAGCACCGTCCATTTTCACCACATTGAAAGTGGCTGAAATGGGCCCATCGTTGCCCAAGTCGGTAGAATAGACATGCCAACCGCCATCAATCGTCGCCGTAAACACAATCTCAGCCTCAACACCATTTCCCGTCTTCAGCTCTGAACGAAAATGGACTGGGTCAGACAGCTGGGCTTGGGCGGCTATAGCCATCAGCCCTATCATCAATAATAAAACTGCTTTTCTCATTATACATTAGATTGACTGTTGCAAAGGTACACAAATCTCATCATCCATGCAACTTTTTTCTTCTTTTTCAATGTGATGTGGAGAAATAATCGTATCTTTGCCTCCGAATCCTAATACGAAAGATATGAAGAGAATACTGATAAGTTTACCTTTTTACTTTTTTACCCTGTTACCTTTGTCTGCGCAGACGCTGGAGGAGTGTCAGCAGGCAGCTGAGCGTAACTATCCGCTAATCAGGCAGTACGGGCTGATAGAGCAGACAACCAACCTGACGGTGAGCAATATCCAGAAAGGATGGTTGCCGCAGGTGTCGGCCTCGGCTCAGACGACCTATCAGAGTGACGTGACGGCATTTCCCGAACAGATTCAGAATGTGTACCAGACGATGGGCATCGACATGAAGGGTCTTAGGAAGGACCAGTATCGTGTAGGCATCGATGTACAGCAGACGGTGTATGACGGTGGGGCCATCAAGAGCGCTGCAGCTATTGCCCGTCAGCAGGGCGAGGTGCAGAGTGCACAGAATGAAGTAAATCTATATAATGTACGCAAGCGCGTGAACGAGATGTACTTCGGACTGCTGCTGGTTGACGAGCAGATGAAGCTAAACAGCGATTTGCAGCAGCTCTTGGCTCAGAACGAAAAGAAACTGGCCTCGATGGTAAAGGGCGGTACAGCTGCCGAGAGCGACTATCAGAACGTGAAGGCTGAGCGGCTGAAGGTGGCTCAACAGGCGACGAGTTTGCAGTCGCAGCGGCAGGCGTTTGTAAGAATGCTGTCTACATTCTGCGGCATCGAGGTGAAGGAGGCAGTGAAGCCAAGAATAGCTGCGACAATGTCGCAGCAAACGGGACAAAGGCCGGAGTTGAAAGCGATTGATGCGCATCTGAAGTTGGCTGACGCTCAGGAGAAGGCACTCAACGCGGCACTGATGCCTAAGTTAGGGGTGTTTGCTCAGGGATTCTACGGTTATCCAGGCTATAACTTGTTTGAGGACATGATGAGCCGTAAGTTCTCTTGGAACGGGATGATTGGTGCACGACTGACCTGGAACATCGGGGCGCTTTACACGCGTAAGAACGACAAGGCGAAACTGAATGTTCAACGCTCCATGTTCAATGTTCAACGTGACGTATTCCTCTTTAACAACAACCTCGAACAGATTCAGCAGAACGAGAACATTGAGCGCTACAAGAAGTTGATGGCTGACGACGAGGAGATTATCTCTCTGCGCTCTTCTATCCGTAAGGCAGCAGAATCGAAACTCTCGCATGGTATCATCGACGTAAATGACCTGGTGAAGGAGATAAATAACGAGAATGCTGCTCGTGTGCAACAAACGGTACACGAGATAGAGATGCTGAAAGAGATATACGACCTGAAATATACAATGAATCAATAACGAGATATGAAGAAACTGATGATAATGGCAGCAGGACTGGCTATGCTGGCAAGCTGCGGAAGCAATGAGAAGGAATTCGATGCAACAGGAACTTTCGAGGCTACTGAAGTGACTGTTGCTGCAGAGCAGAACGGTGCGCTGATGAAGTTCGATGTTAACGAGGGTGATGAGATTGCGCTCGGAAAGGAAGTGGGGCTGATTGATACCACACAGATTTGGCTGAAAATTCGACAAGCAGGAGCAACAAAGGAGGTCTATCAGAGTCAGAAGCCGGATATGGAAGCTCAGATTGCTGCTACGCGCCAACAGTTAGCGAAGGCCAAGCAAGATCAGCAGCGCTATAAGGAACTCGTGGCCGATGGAGCTGCACCAAGCAAGATGCTGGATGATGCGACCAATCAGGTACAGGTGCTGCAGAAACAGCTGGATGCACAGATATCGTCGCTGAGCACCAATACCAATGCATTGAATAAGCAGATGGCGGCGACTGATGTTCAGGTAAGCCAGTTGATGGATCAGTTGCAGAAGTGTCATATTGTTGCTCCTATCAAAGGAACGGTGTTGGAGAAATATGTTGAGAAGGGCGAGTTCGTTGCTATCGGCAAGCCGCTGTTTAAGATGGCGGATACGGAGCAGATGTTTATACGAGCCTATGTCACTTCAGCGCAGTTGCAAAATATTAAGGTGGGACAGAAGGCAAAGGTATTTGCCGATTATGGCGACGGACAGAAGAAGGAATACGAGGGAACGGTCTCTTGGATTTCGAGTCGCTCAGAGTTTACGCCAAAGACGATTCTTACTGACGATGAACGTGCGGACTTGGTATATGCCTTGAAGATAGCCTTCAATAACGATGGTTACGTGAAGATCGGCATGTACGGCGAAGTAAAATTTTGAGACTACGAATTACACAAATTAAACGAATTGGCTGCGCATGATTAATTCGTGAAATTCGCGAAATTCGTAGTTCATAAAAAAGAAATACGTGATAGAAGTAAATAACATATCGAAGTCGTACGGCAAGGTGAAGGCTTTGCAGGATGTGTCGTTCGCTGTGGAGAAGGGAGAGGTCTTCGGACTGATTGGTCCTGACGGAGCGGGCAAGACGTCGATGTTCCGGATACTTTGCACGTTGTTGTTGGCGGATGAGGGTACGGCGACGGTTGATGGCTTCGACGTGGTGAAGCAGATGACGGACATCCGTAAACGTGTGGGGTATATGCCTGGCAAGTTCTCATTGTATCAGGATCTGACGGTAGAAGAGAATCTGAAGTTCTTTGCTACGCTCTTTGGAACGACGATCGATGAAGGTTATGACTCTATTAAGGCCATCTATTCGCAGATAGAGCGGTTTAAGGAGCGTAAGGCTGGTGCGCTGTCGGGCGGTATGAAGCAGAAGTTGGCGCTGAGTTGTGCGTTGGTGCATCAGCCTAGTGTGCTTTTCCTCGATGAACCAACTACAGGTGTAGACCCAGTGAGTCGTAAAGAGTTCTGGGATATGCTATCGATGCTGAAGGAACGCAATATCACCATCGTGGCTTCTACGCCTTATCTCGATGAGGTGCGACGCTGTGAGCGTGTGGCGTTCTTGAGCGAAGGAAAGGTAATGGGAATTGACAAACCTGAGATCATCCTGGATCAGTTCAAGTACATTTTTAATCCGCCAGGCATTACCCGAAAGCAAGATTGTAGCAAGGGAGATGAAAGGGAGATGGAAGGGACAAGGAAGGGAGAAGAAAACCCGAACGTTATCGAGGTCTCTCACTTGGTCAAATCCTTTGGCAGTTTCCATGCTGTAGATGATATTTCTTTTACAGTTATGCGTGGCGAGATTTTCGGCTTCTTGGGAGCCAACGGTGCTGGAAAGACGACAGCGATGCACATGCTGACAGGACTGAACCAGCCGACAAGTGGTACAGGACGAGTGGCAGGTTTCGATATCCGTACGGAGCACGAACAGATTAAGAAACATATTGGCTATATGAGTCAGAAGTTCTCGCTGTATGAGGATCTGACGGTGGCAGAAAACATCCGACTCTTTGCGGGCATCTATGGTATGAAAGACGAAGAGATTAAGACGAAAACGGACGATTTGCTGCGCCAGCTGAAGTTCGAGGAGCACAAGAACGACCTCGTGGGTTCGTTGCCTTTGGGCTGGAAGCAGAAGTTGGCGTTCTCTGTCTCTATCTTCCACGAGCCTGCTATCGTGTTTCTCGACGAGCCTACGGGAGGTGTCGATCCTGCTACAAGACGTCAGTTCTGGGAACTGATTTACGATGCAGCCTCACGTGGTATCACCGTCTTTGTGACGACTCACTATATGGATGAGGCGGAGTATTGTGATCGCATTTCGATTATGGTCGATGGCAAGATTAGTGCAATGGGAACACTAGAAGAACTGAAACGTAACCTCAATCAGCCCGATATGGATCATGTGTTTACGTACTTAGCGCGAAAGGCCACGAGATCGTCAGACTAATGGTCAATGTTCAATGGTCAATGTTCAATGAAATGAAGCAGTTTATATCATTCGTCACCAAGGAAACCAAGCACATCCTGCGCGACAAGCGTACGATGCTGATACTCTTTGGTATGCCTATCGTGCTGATGCTGCTCTTCGGCTTTGCCATCACTAACGACGTGAAGAATGTGCGTACGGTGGTGGTGACCTCACAGATGGATCATCTGATGCGGCAGGCCGTAGAGCGACTTGCGGCATCGGAATACTTTACGATTGTCAAAACCGTAAGCACTCCGAAAGAAGCGGAATGGATGATTCGCAGTCAGAAGGCTGATCTCACTATCATCTTTGCAAAGGATTTCGCCAGTAAGAAGAGTGGTGCGCAGTTCATCGTTGATGGTAGCGACCCCAATATGGCGCAGCAATGGACGACCTACGCCCAGCAAGTTGTCGCCAACCCAAATATTTCGTTGGTTAGTCAAAAACTGCTCTATAATCCACGCATGAAGTCGGCCTATAATTTCGTGCCCGCTATTATGGGTATGCTGTTGTTGCTGATATGTGCGATGATGACCTCTGTGAGCATCGTGCGTGAAAAGGAACGTGGTACGATGGAGGTGTTGCTCGTTTCGCCTGTCCGTCCGCTGATGATTATCGTTGCGAAGGTGGTTCCCTACTTGTTGCAGGCCTTACTGATCCTTGCGATTATCCTTCTGATGTCGGCCACGGTGCTCGATGTGCCGCTGCAGGGTGGCCTTGGATGGATACTCATCGTCTCGCTTATCTACATCCTTCTGGCGCTATCACTTGGGCTGCTTATCTCGAATATTGCCCAGACGCAGTTCGTGGCTCTGCTTGTCTCGGCGATGGTACTGCTATTGCCTACGGTGATGCTCTCGGGCATGCTGTTTCCTGTTGAGTCGATGCCCACCATCCTCCAATGGATATCGGCCATCATCCCTCCACGTTATTATATCCAGGCTATGCGCAAACTTATGATTATGGGTGTGGGCATCCAGGATGTTTGGCAAGAGGTAGTGATTCTCATCGGCATGACTGTCCTGCTACTCACTATCTCGCTAAAGAAGTTCAACAAACGCTTAGAATAGGACGACATGACACTAAAATATCTCATACAAAAGGAGTTCCTGCAGATTCGGCGCAACTCGTTTATGCCGAAGATCATCTTCATCTTCCCCATTATGGTGATGTGCGTCATGCCTTGGGTGATGAACCAAGAGGTGAAGAATATCCGCGTGGATGTGGTGGACAACGACCGTTCGACACTTTCGCAGCAACTCGTCCATCAGATAGAGGCCTCGAATTATTTCATCTTCAACAGTCAACAGTCGACCTACGATGCCGCCCTTAAGGATATTGAGACTTCGAAAGCCGATATCATTCTGGAGATTCCGCAGGATTTTAGTCGCCATCTTATTAACGGCAAGCAGCCTCAGATACTCATTGCCGCCAATGCCGTGAACGGCACGAAGGGTTCGATAGGCTCGGCGTATCTCTCGCAGATTGTTACAGCCAGCGTGGCACCTACAGCTGCCGCTATCCAAGCTAAGGTCAACACCTTATTTCTATATAATAAGGGTCAAAACTACAAGGTGTTTATGATACCTGCCCTGATGGGTATTCTGATGATGATGCTTTGTGGTTTCCTGCCTGCGCTGAACATCGTGGGCGAAAAAGAAAAGGGCACCATTGAACAGATCAATGTCACCCCTGTCTCGAAATGGTCATTTATCCTCGCCAAACTGATTCCTTATTGGATCATCGGCTTACTGGTGCTTACAGTCTGTCTGTTGCTCTCGTGGCTCATTTACGGCATCACCTGTCAGGGACCGCTTGTTTTAGTTTATCTGTTGGCCATCCTGCTGGCGCTGTTCTTCTCGTCGTTCGGACTGATTGTGTCGAACTACAGCGATACGATGCAACAGGCCATGCTTGTTATGTGGTTTTTTGTGGTGTGTCTGATGCTGCTCTCAGGACTTTTTACCCCTGTGCGCTCTATGCCAGACTGGGCTTATATGACCACCTACATCAATCCCATGCACTACTTCGCTGATGCCATCCGTACGGTCTTTGTACGAGGTGGAGGCTCTCTGGCCATCGCCCATCAGGTGCTTGCTCTCGCCATCATCGCTTCTGTTATGAGTGTCTGGGCCGTGCAGAGTTATAAGAAGAATAACTAACAAACTAACGTGACATAAAGAATAACGGCAGGCTCCCAATTCGGGAACCTGCCGCTTTATATTAGAGGATATCTGATGACCAAACTACATCGCTGAAGCTGCGAAGAGGTGGTCGTAGATGCATGAGCAAATGCCGAAGAGGGCAATGCCGATGGTGCAGATGGCCAGAGCAACACGGGTGCTCAGCTCTGTCTTAAAGGTGGGCAGAGGTGAGTCGGTCTGCTTGATATACATAGCCTTGACGATAAGCAGGTAGTAGTAGAGTGACACTACTGTGTTGATCAAGGCGATGAACACTACGAAGTAGGCCCAGAAAGAACCTTGCTCAGCAGCAGCCATGAACACGAAGAACTTAGAGAACATACCTGCAAATGGAGGAATACCGGCCAACGAGAAGAGTGCCAGCGTCATGAGGAACGCTAACTTGGGGTTGGTTTGGTAAAGTCCATCGTAAGACGACATCATCGTTGTGCCACCATTGTTCTGCTCTACGGTGCTGATAACGGTGAAGACTGCCATATTAGCCACTACATACACCAGCACGTAGTACATCAGAGCTGCCATACCGGTCTGCGATGCACCGATCACAGCCAACATGATGTAACCAGCCTGCGAGATAGAACTGAAGGCCATGAAGCGCTTGAGCTCACTCTGACGGATGGCGAAGAGGTTGGCAATGGTAATAGACAGCACGATAACGATATAGAGCAGATACTCCCAATACACGGTGAGGGGAGCAAAGGCCTTCATCAGGATGACCATCAGCGCAAAGGCTGCAGCACCCTTGGAAACTACACTCAGATAACCGGTGATAGACGTAGGAGCGCCCTCATAGGTGTCGGCCGTCCAGAAGTGGAAGGGAACGAGCGAGAGCTTGAAGCCAAGACCACTGAAGAAGAACACCAGTCCCATAATCAGCATAGGCACCTGACTCTTAAACTGAGTCATGTAGGCGATGCGCTGGGCGATATCGTCGAAATAAAGCGTTCCGACACTACCATAGACGAAGGAGATACCGAAGAGCATCACACCACTGGAGAACGTAGCTGTCAGGATGTACTTGGCAGCAGCTTCAGCAGAAATCTTCTTATACTTGTCCATTGCAACCAGACAAGCCATAGGCACAGATGCCGTCTCGAGTCCGAGGAAGAACAGCAGGAAGTTGCCGCTGCTGACCATGATAAACATACCGAGGAGCGTAGAGAGTACCAGCAGGTAGAACTCGCCAGCGTACTTTCTATTCTCATTCTCCAACCAAGGCTGAGCCATGATGGCCACGATGAGTGTACCCATGGTGAGAATTATCTTCATCACGTTGGCAGCCTGCGTCGATACATACATGCCACCAAAGGCCTCAGCGGATCCTACGGTAGTCATGATTGCCATCTGACATATCAGCAGAGCCACAGTCAGTTTGCTGAGCACCGAATTCTTGCGCTCGCTCTTATAGAGGCAGAAGTCGGCAAAGAACACCAAAATAAGTGCCAGCACGAGGAATGCCTCGGGAATCATATGTAAGAATTGTCCGTAATTCATATCTTATGTCCTCCTTTATTAAATGATGTTAGCGAGAATCGGTCCTACAGCATCGCTGATGACATTGCTTGCCCAGAGTGGGAACAGACCCAGACCGGCGACACAAGCGATGAGGCAGATGACAGCAACGCGCTCATCCCATGTTGCATCGGTGAGTTCGAGATAGTGAGGATTCTTCACCTCGCCATACAGAATCTTACCAACAACACGCAGGATATAAACTGCCGTCACAACGATAGAGGTACAAGCGATGATGGTAGCCACACGGTGGAACGTGTCGCCATTCTCAAACGAACCTACAAAGATGGTCATCTCAGCAATGAAGCCCGAGAAACCCGGCAGACCGAGGTTAGCCAAACCGGCTACCACGTAACCTACAGCCAGGAAAGGCATAATCTTCATCAAACCGTCCAGATAGCGGATGTCACGGGTGTGGGTACGACCATAAATCATACCGATGAGGGCAAAGAAGAGAGCCGTCATCAGACCGTGCGACAGCATCTGGAGGATAGCACCCGTGCAAGAAGTGCGGGTCATCATCAGCAAGGCAAAGAGCACGAGACCGCAGTGAGAAACCGACGAATAGGCATTGATGTACTTCAGGTCGGTCTGTACACAGGCAGAGAAGGCTCCGTAAACCACAGAGATAGTGGTCAGAATCAGGAATATCCAAGCCAGCTCATAAGCAGCATCGGGCAACAGATACATGGCTACACGGAAGCAGCCATAGCCTCCGAGCTTCATCAGCACACCAGCGTGGAGCATCGACACAGCCGTAGGGGCTGAAGCGTGACCATCAGGTGACCATGTGTGGAAGGGGAACAGCGCACCCAGCACACCGAATCCGATGAAGATGAAGGGGAAGAACACCTTCTGTGTCTCTACGGGGATATTGTGGAGAGCGGCAATCTCATTGACGTTCATCGTTGTGGCACCACTGAAATAATAGATACCCAGAATACCGATAATCAAGAGGGCAGAGCCTCCCATCAGCATCAGCGTCAGCTTCATGGCAGCGTACTCCTTGTTACCCGACCCCCAAACACCAATCAACAGATACATGGGGATGAGGGCAACCTCGTAGAACATAAACATGGTGAACATGTCGGTGCAGATGAAGAAACCGTAAACACCCGTCGATAAGAGGGTAAACCAAAGGAAATACTCCTTGGTAAGGGGTTTCAGCTGCCAAGAGGCGAATGTTCCCGTGAAGACGATGATGCTCGAAAGCAACAACATGACAACAGAGATACCATCGACACCGACAGAATAGGCAATATTAAGCGGCTTGAACCAAGGGGTGCTATAGGTCAACAGCATCACATCAGTATTACCTGCTGCACGCTGCTGAACAAAGTAGATGGTCAGCCATACTGACAGGGCCAGCAGACAGGATGCGCCAGCCACCATCACACCACGTACCTGATTGAGGCTCTTGGCCAGCCAAAGGCCAACAAGCATCAGGGCGGGGATTACTACGAATAATGTTAATATACTCATAATTGTACTTTCTGTTTAGATTGCAAGCAGGATTAACGTTAATGCCACTGTTCCGGTGAGGAACCACACAGCATACTGGCGAACATCGCCACTCTGCCAGGGGCGTAAAGACTCACCAGCCTCGTTGGCACCCCATGCCACAAAGTTGAACGTGCCATCAACAACGTGACGGTCGAACCAGGCGATGGGCTTGGAGATACAACGGAAGATGATGCGATGAGTGACATACTGCCAAATCTCGTCCTGATAGAAACGCTTGTAGGCTGCACGATGCAGCTTCGGGAACGTCTTGTAGAGACGATCGGCAATGGGCTGACTCTCACCTTTATAAATATAGGTAGCGAGACAGATGCTCAGGATGGCAATAATCGTAGAGGTAGCAGCAATCTGCGTGTCGAAGTGGATGGTATAGTTGGTACCCTCGGCGCTGACAAACTGGCCGAAGCTGCCACCCCACCCTGCGAAACCAGCAATGGTGGTGTAGATACCGACACCCATCGTAATCACGCAAAGCACAATCAGAGGAAGGGTCATCGTAACGGGAGCCTCATGAGGCGTATGGTGCTCGTGAGCCTCCACATTCTCTGTTCCCCAGAAGATACCGTAGTACAGCCGGAACATGTAGAAGGCCGTCATAGCGGCAATACCCGTCATAATCCAACCTACTACAGGACTATATGCAAAGCAGGCAGTGATAATCTCATCCTTCGAGCTGAAGCCCGAGAAGAAAGGAATACCTGCGATTGCGAAACAGCTGATGAGGAAGGTGATGTTCGTAATCGGCATATACTTGCGCAAGCCACCCATCATAGCCATCTCATTCGAGTGGACAGCGTGGATGATACAACCGGCACCCAAGAACAGACAAGCCTTGAACATAGCGTGGGTGAACAGGTGGAACATACCAGCCATGAAGCCCAGCTGTGCGTGGTTGTCGAGCACACCATGATGACCTGGCAGCGAAACGCCGAGAGCCACCATCATGAAGGCAATCTGCGAGATGGTCGAGAATGCCAGCACACGCTTGATGTCACTCTGGGCACATGCCACAGCAGCAGCGTAGAAAGCGGTGAAGACACCTACCCAGACCACAATCGACATCTGAGGCTGAGCATACTCAACCCAGAGGGGGAACATACGGGCAATCTGGAACACACCAGCTACCACCATCGTAGCAGCGTGGATCAGAGCAGATACAGGCGTAGGACCCTCCATAGCATCGGGCAGCCAGATGTGCAAGGGAAACATAGCACTCTTACCAGCACCACCGATGAACATCAGCACCAGCGCTGTAGGCAGGATGAAGCCAGCGGCGGCAACTGCCTTGGCAGCATTACCTGCAATGAACGGAGTAGTACCCTCGCCCATCACAACGTTACCCGCAAACGAGAAGCTGAATGAATCGGTGTAATAGCCGAACATCAGGATACCGATGAGGAAGAACATATCGGCAAAGCGCGTCACGATGAAGGCCTTCTTAGAGGCTGCAATGGCGGGCTTCAACGGATAGTAGAAACCAATCAGCAGATAGGAGCTGACACCCACGAGTTCCCAGAAGGTATACATCTGGAAGATGTTGGTGGCCAGTACCAGACCCAGCATCGACATGGTGAAGAGGCTCAGGAACGCATAGTAGCGCTGGAATCCCTTCTCGCCGTGCATATAGCCGAATGAATAGATATGTACCATGAACGACACCGTGCTGATAACAATGAGCATCATCACCGAAATAGGATCCAAGAGAATACCCATATCAAAATGGAGATTGCCCAAGGGCAGCCAGGTGAAGTTATAGGGAACGAGGGTAGCAAACGTGCCGTCGGCCATACGATCGCCACCAAAATAGGCGAACGCTGTCGCATAAGACAGAACGGTCACCAGTCCCAGCGATGTCGTACCAATCAGACCAGCGGTCTTGTGCGACATCTTCATGCCAGCCAACGCAAGAATCACGAAGGACAGCGCAGGCAGCAGAAGAATCAGGAATGAATAACTATAAATTGTTTCCATAACGAATTACCATTTCATATTCTTAATACTGTCAACACTATCGCTACGGAAGTTGCGGTAGACATTGATGATAATAGCAATAGCCACAGCCGACTCAGCTGCCGAAACACCGATAGAGAACAATGTCATGAACATACCCTCCATCGAGCCAGGGAACAACAAGCGGTTGAAAGCTGCAAAGTTGAGGTCAACGGCATTCAGGATAAGCTCTACCGAAATGAGCATCGCAATCAGGTTGCGACGAGTGATAAAGCCAAAGACGCCGATGAAGAACAGAAGTGCGCTAAGCACGAAATAATATTGTACAGGTACCATAATTACTTACTCTCCTCCTTTCTTGCAACCATCAAACCACCAATAATACAAGCCAGCAGGAAGATAGAGATGAACTCAAAGGCGAGCACATACTCATACTTGCCGGCACCCACAAGAGCCTGTCCGATGTCCTTCATCGGAACTTCTACATCAGGAGCCGCCATACCAGCCATCAGATACTTGTTCTTCAGCAGAACCAAGATGACTGTAGCGCAACCGATCACGGAAAGCAGACCTCCCCAAAGGATACGGCTACCCTTCAGGCGCTCTGTCAGACCTTGCAGCGTGCGCTTGTTGACCAGCTGAATAGCGAAGACGTAAATCATCGTCACGCCACCAGCGTAGACTGAAATCTGAGCAGCACCCAGATAAGTATAGTCGAGCAGGAAGTAAAGACCTGCCACGCCGAAGAGCACAAACAACATAAATGTTGCGGCTCGCATGATTCGCGTTGTCGTCACACACATCACGGCAGAGCCGAGTATGACAACAGCAAGAATGCAAAATACTACAAAATTTGCCATAGTCCTTACTTCGTTTTAGTGTTAAACTT
>Ga0129306_1001969_pt1 | contig 20141 bp, 14 predicted proteins | sample P827metagenome_FD_94438 | JGI IMG/M metagenome (GOLD analysis project Ga0129306, IMG submission 94438) | Capybara group fecal microbial communities from Wisconsin, USA - P827 metagenome | ecosystem: Host-associated > Mammals > Digestive system > Large intestine > Fecal | place: USA: Wisconsin... | reverse complement strand
CATGTTTTTAACATAGTCAGCATGGCCTGGGCAGTCAACGTGTGCATAGTGACGGTTTTCAGTTTCATATTCAACGTGTGCAGTGTTGATTGTGATACCGCGTTCACGTTCTTCTGGAGCTTTGTCGATCATGCTGTAATCTTGGAAATCAGCTTTACCTTGGTCAGCAAGAACTTTTGTAATTGCTGCAGTAAGAGTAGTTTTACCATGGTCAACGTGACCGATAGTACCGATGTTAACATGCGGTTTAGTACGTTCAAATTTTGCTTTTGCCATTTTGAATTGTCCTCCCGGATAATTAAAATTCTAATTTATTCTGTTAACCCTTAGGGATTAGCCATTTTTCTTAGCTTGAATTTCTTCAGCTATTTTCTTAGGTACTTCTTCGTAGTGGTCTACTGTCATAGAGTAGTTACCGCGACCTTGAGTTTTGGAACGAAGGTCAGTAGCATAGCCAAACATTTCGCTAAGTGGAACGAATGCTTTAATGTGTTGGCTACCATTGCGAGCTTCCATACCATCCATGCGACCACGACGGGAGTTTAAGTCACCGATAACGTCGCCCATGTATTCTTCAGGTACATCAACTTCAACAGCCATGTATGGTTCTAAAAGAACTGGATCTGCTTTACGAGCACCTTCTTTGAAGCCCATAGAACCAGCGATTTTGAACGCCATTTCTGAGGAGTCAACATCATGGTAGGAACCGTCAAATACGATTACTTTGATGTCAACCATTGGATAACCAGCAACTACGCCAGATTCCATTGCTTCTTTAACACCGTTTTCAACTGGCCCGATGTATTCACGAGGAATAGCACCACCAACGATTTTGTTTTCGAATTCGAAACCAGCGCCTGGTTCTTGAGGAATTAATTCCAACCAGCAATCACCGTATTGACCACGACCACCGGACTGACGCACGAATTTACCTTGTTGTTTAACAGATTTACGAATTGTTTCGCGGTAAGCAACTTGTGGTTTACCAACATTACATTCTACTTTAAACTCACGGTTCATACGGTCAACGATGATGTCTAGGTGAAGCTCACCCATACCGGAGATGATTGTTTGACCAGTTTCTTCATCTGTACGAACTTTGAAAGTTGGATCTTCTTCAGCTAGACGAGCTAGTGCGATACCCATTTTTTCTTGGTCCGCTTTAGTTTTAGGTTCTACTGCTACGGAGATAACTGGTTCAGGGAATTCCATGGATTCAAGAATTACCGGAGCTTTATCATCACAAAGAGTATCACCAGTAGTTGTATCTTTTAAACCAACCGCAGCTGCGATGTCACCAGCGTATACGCGTTCAATTTCTTGACGAGTATTCGCATGCATCTGAAGGATACGGCCGATACGTTCCTTCTTACCTTTAGTAGAGTTGAACACATAGGAACCAGACTCTAAGGAACCGGAGTATACACGGAAGAACGCTAATTTACCAACATAAGGGTCAGCCATGATTTTGAATGCCAATGCGGAGAATGGCTCTTCATCAGATGCTGGGCGACTTTCTTCAGCCCCAGTGTCTGGGTTAACACCTTTAATTGCTGGAATATCAAGTGGAGATGGCATGTAGTCGATAACTGCATCGAGAAGCATCTGCACACCTTTATTTTTATAAGAAGAACCGCAAAGTACAGGGAACAATTTGTTATCACAAACTGCTTTACGAAGACCAGCTTTAAGTTCATCAATGCTGATTTCTTCACCCTCTAAGTACTTCATCATGATTTCGTCATCAGTTTCAGCAATAGCGTCAACTAACATTTCACGACGAGCATTTGCAACTTCTTCATATTCTGCAGGAATATCAGTAATTTCGTATTCTTTGCCGTCATCACTGATGTAGATTTCAGCTTTCATTGTCATCAAGTCGATGATGCCTTTGAAAGTATCTTCAGCTCCGATTGGCACTTGAAGAGCTACGCTGTTAGCGCCTAGGCGTTCTTTCATCATGTCTACAACACGGAAGAAGTCAGCGCCCACTGTATCCATCTTATTTACATAAGCGATACGAGGTACGCCATAAGTTGATGCTTGACGCCATACTGTTTCAGATTGAGGCTCTACGCCACCTTTAGCACTGAATACTGCTACGGAACCGTCAAGTACACGCAACGAACGTTCTACTTCTACAGTAAAGTCAACGTGACCAGGAGTATCGATGATGTTTACGCGATGGTCTTTCCAGTGACAAGTTGTTGCAGCGGATGTGATTGTAATACCACGTTCCTGCTCTTGTTCCATCCAGTCCATTGTTGCCGCGCCTTCATGTACTTCACCAATCTTGTGAACTCGGCCTGTATAGTAAAGGATACGTTCCGTTGTGGTCGTCTTACCAGCATCGATGTGAGCCATGATACCAATATTACGAGTTTTCTCTAAAGAAAATTCTCTTGCCACGAATGTCACTCCTCTTAACTAATTACCAACGATAATGAGCAAATGCTTTATTAGCTTCTGCCATTTTATGAGTATCATCTTTTTTCTTGATAGCTGCGCCAGTGTTATTGAACGCATCCATTAATTCGCCAGCTAAACGTTCTTTCATGGTACGTTCGCCACGAAGACGAGCATAGTTTACCATCCAACGAATGCCGAGAGTCTGACGACGATCAGCACGAACTTCTACTGGCACTTGGTAGTTAGCACCACCGATACGGCGAGCGCGAACTTCCAATACAGGCATTACATTTTTTAAAGCCTGATCAAAAACTTCCATTGGGTCTTGACCCATTTTGGAACGAATAATTTCAAATGCATCATATACGATAGTTTCAGCTACGCCTTTTTTGCCATCGTACATAACTTTGTTAATGAAGCGTGTAACCAATTTGCTGTTGTACACCGGATCTGGAAGTACATCGCGCTTCACCACAGGGCCTTTTCTTGGCATGTTAAATTCCTCCTCTACGATGTGTGATTACAATGTTAGCTCTTATTTCTTAGCTTTTTTTGCGCCATACTTGGAACGACTCTGGTTACGGTTTTGTACACCAGCTGTATCCAATGCACCGCGAACAATGTGATAACGCACACCTGGTAAGTCTTTAACACGACCACCTCTGATAAGTACTACACTGTGTTCCTGTAAATTGTGACCAATGCCTGGGATATACGCAGTTACTTCAATAGCGTTTGTTAAACGAACACGGGCAACTTTACGAAGCGCGGAGTTCGGTTTCTTTGGAGTAGCTGTGTAAACACGAGTACATACACCACGTTTCTGCGGACATTCTTTAAGTGCAGGAGCGTCGGATTTTTTAGTCAAAGTTTGACGACCTTTACGTACTAGCTGATTGATTGTTGGCATTTGGGCACCTCCTTTCCAAACAATTAGATTTATAATTGATCTACAATCGCAAATTGCAATCATAGATATTACCGAATTTACCGAAGCACTCCAATAGCGGCAGCTTTCACTTTAATCTTGCCGGCCTTACCAAGCTCTTCCATGGAGTGTTCTTGGTTGATAGGCACACCTTGTTCTTCACAAAGTTCAATAAGCGGCAATATAACGCGGTCATCGCTGTTATTAGCAACAAATACCATCTCTACTTCACCACGAGCGATTGCTTTCGCTGTTTGTTTGGCTCCGATTGTCTTATTGGCAGTTGTTAAATGCTCAATTTCCATCTTTGTACTCCTCAATATTTTTTGGCACTCAAGCATACCTCTCCCTGAGCGCTATATCAGTTTATCACTTCTTCAAAGGGTATGTCAACACTTTTTACACCAGAAAATCCTTGTTTTATCTATGTTTTATATGTACATGTATCCGTGTGTTTCATAACGCTTATTTTTTGAATATTTAATACATTTTTATACAAATTTCTTCTATTTAAGAGATAATTTATGCACTTTTATTCTTGCATTGCAATATTCGCATACTTAAAGTGACAATAAAATATAAAAAGAGGCTGTCTTTTTATTATAGACACCCTCCCTTTATATGTTTATAGAAAGCACACATTCCTATATTACAATAGAGAATTTGTAAGCTTCTACAGCTCCACACATTTTATAACTTCAATAGTTTCTACTGAAAATTATTCTGTTACTTCAATAGTTTCTACCAAATCTTCAATGCGCGGTTCTTTTTTTACAACGTTAATCTTGCGATAACGACTCATACCTGTGCCGGCAGGAATCAATTTACCGATAATAACATTTTCTTTAAGACCTAGTAATGGGTCAATTTTACCTTTGATAGCTGCGTCAGTTAATACGCGTGTTGTTTCCTGGAAGGAAGCAGCAGACAAGAAGCTATCAGTAGCAAGAGCCGCTTTAGTAATACCTAAGAGAATGCGCTTACCTGTAGCTGGTTGTTTACCATTAAGCACTAAGCGACGATTTTCTTCGTCAAATGTATTAACATCAATAGGATCGCCAGGTAATAAATCAGCATCGCCAGCTTCTTCTACTTTTACTTTATGAAGCATTTGACGCACAATAACCTCAATATGTTTATCATTAATTTCTACACCTTGAGATTTATATACTTTTTGTACTTCATATACTAAGTAGCGCTGAGTTGCTTCTGTACCCATTACACGCATAATATCATGAGGGTTAATGGAACCTTCTGTTAAGCGCGCACCTAATTTCACTGTATCGCCATCGCGAACAATAATGCGGGCACCATATGGGATGAGATAATCATGTTCTACCCCTTCACTATCTGTAACGAGTACAGTGTTAGTGCCTTTCTTAGAGTCATTAGGAACTACGCGTACAGAACCTTCTACTTCACTGATGATAGCGTGACGTTTTGGTCGACGTGCTTCAAACAATTCTTCAACACGTGGCAAACCTTGTGTAATATCGTCACCGGCAACACCGCCTGTATGGAATGTACGCATTGTAAGCTGTGTACCAGGTTCACCGATAGATTGAGCTGCAATAATACCTACAGCTTCACCTACTTGAACTTGGTTGCCTGTGCCAAGGTCGCGACCATAGCACTTCATACATACGCCATAAGGGGAACGGCAAGTTAATACAGAGCGAATCTTAACTGTTTCATAATGTTTCACTACTTCATCAGCTAAGTCTTCTGTAATTTCCCCATTAAGAGGAACGATAACTTCACCAGTTTCTTTATTTACTAATTCTTCTGCTGCTGTACGGCCTACGATACGGTCTTTAAGAGGCTCAATCACACCAGCACCTTCCACGATAGCTTCTACTTCGATGCCATGAATTTCATTGTTGCGCACTTGAACTTCTTTAACATCACTATCAAGGATGGCTTCAATGCCCTCTTCAGTAAGTGCACTGTGAGCAGGGAAGATTTCACGACCTTCACTATCTACTACAGCATTTACTGTATCTTTGCCAAGCATGTTTTGAACCATAGTTTCACGAAGGGTATGACGAATACCTTCATCAGATTCACCTAAGCTAATTTTTTGAATTAAATTAGAGTGATTGATGTCGCTATCGCTACCTAAGTGAGCACCACGGAGAGCAATATCAGTTACTTTATGATCAGCTAATACCATTAAGTCAGCTTCACTTAAAATAGTTTCACCAGCTAAGAGCAATTCACCAGTCACTGGATCTACAATATCTTTATCAAGCACACGGCCAATTAATTTATCTTTTAATAAAGCCAATGCTTGGCGTGGAGAACTTGCCAAACGAGCGCGTTCACGCACTAAGTCAATACCTACTACATCACAGTCTTCTTCACGAACGATTACATCTTGGGATACGTCTACAAGACGACGGGTTAAGTAACCAGAGTCAGCTGTACGAAGCGCTGTATCGGCCAAACCTTTACGAGCACCATGGCTAGATGTAAAGTAGTCGAGTACTGTAAGACCTTCTTTAAAGTTAGCCTTAATTGGTAAGTCAATGATACGACCAGATGGGTCAGCCATCAAACCACGCATACCAGCCAACTGACGAATCTGTTGCTTATTACCACGGGCACCAGAAATCGCCATCATGTATACAGGGTTAAAGCCTTCTTGGTCACGCATCATTGTATCCATCATGGCATCAGTTACATCTTCAGTAGCTTGAGTCCAGAGTTGGATAGTTTTACGATAGCGTTCATCCTCAGACATATGACCACGGCGATATAGACGAGATACTTTTTCTACATCTTCATCCGCTTTATTTAAAATGCCAGCTTTTTCAGTTGGTACTTTAATATCAGCAATCGCAATTGTCATACCAGCACGACGTGCATAGGAGTAACCAAGAGATTTTACACGGTCAAGAAGTTCAGCTGTTTTTTCATTGCCGAATAATTGGAAACATTGGTTAACCAATTTACCAACCATTTTCTTGTCCATAACGCGACCTAGTGTATAGTGTCCATCTTCTTGTTGCTCATATTGACGAAGCTCTGGATATAAAGCATTGTTGAAAATGAGGCGGCCTGCTGTAGTTTCAACGCGACCATAACCTTCTTCACGGATGTAAAGAACATCTTGAAGACCAATAACGCCAGAGTCATAAGCAAGCATAACTTCATCATAATTAGCAAAGTATTTTGCTTTTTCCTTAGTATGTTGACGCACTACTGTTAAATAGTATGTACCCAAAATCATATCCTGAGATGGAACTGCCACTGGCTTACCATCTTTAGTGGATAAAATATTATGGGAAGACAACATAAGTGTACGTGCTTCAGATTGAGCCTCCACGGACAATGGTAAGTGACAAGCCATTTGGTCACCGTCAAAGTCGGCGTTGAAGGCGGTACATACTAATGGATGCAATTTAATAGCGCGACCTTCCCAAAGGATAGGTTCGAACGCTTGAATACCTAGGCGGTGAAGGGTAGGGGCACGGTTTAGAAGTACTGGATGTTCTTTAATTACTTCTTCAAGCGCTTCCCATACACCAGCGCCAATGCGTTCTACTTGGCGTTTAGCTGCTTTAATATTGCTAGCTTGACCACGCTCTACAAGGCGCTTCATAACAAATGGTTTGAACAATTCAAGAGCCATTTCCTTTGGAAGACCGCATTGATGCATCTTAAGTTCTGGACCTACTACGATTACAGAACGGCCAGAGTAGTCAACGCGTTTACCAAGTAAGTTTTGACGGAAACGACCTTGTTTACCTTTAAGCATGTCAGACAAGGATTTAAGCGGACGATTGCCAGGACCAGTTACAGGACGGCCACGGCGACCATTGTCAATGAGCGCGTCCACAGCTTCTTGAAGCATGCGTTTTTCATTGCGCACGATAATATCAGGCGCACCAAGATCGAGCAAGCGTTTTAAACGGTTGTTACGATTGATTACGCGGCGATATAAGTCATTAAGGTCAGAAGTGGCAAAGCGGCCACCATCTAATTGAACCATTGGACGAAGTTCTGGCGGAATAACTGGCACCACATCCATAATCATCCATTCTGGTTTATTGCCAGATTGACGGAATGCTTCTACTACTTCAAGACGGCGAACAGCGCGCACTTTACGTTGGCCAGATACAGTTTCTAACTCATTGCGTAATTCTGCATTCAATGCATCAAGATCGAGTTCGCTTAATAAAGATTTAATCGCTTCTGCACCCATGTCGATACATACGAATTCAATATCTTCAGCAGCACCAAGTTCGTATTTTTCTTCACGAGTTAATTCTTCAAATACTTTTTCGTCTTCTGGAATTTCAGTATTCGCAGCAAGCGCCTCATTAGCTGCTTGTTTGCGTTTAGCTTCATCGAGAATAGCCAAGCGGTCACGGCGTTGCGCTACCGTTTCAATCTCAATGTTTTTGCCATTAATCTTGTATTCTTCATCATTAAATTGCGCTTCATACTCTCTGAATTCAGTTTCAGATAAAAGTTGACGCTTCATAAGCGGTGTATTGCCTGGGTCAACTACAATATAAGCAGCAAAGTAAAGCACTCGCTCAAGAGAACGAGGAGAAATATCAAGGATTAATCCCATGCGAGATGGGATTCCCTTGAAATACCAAATATGTGACACTGGCGTAGCCAATACAATATGTCCCATACGTTCGCGGCGTACTTTAGCACGAGTTACTTCAACGCCACATTTATCACACACAACCCCTTTATGGCGAATGCGCTTGTATTTACCACAATGACATTCCCAGTCTTTGGTTGGCCCAAAAATACGCTCACAGAACAAACCATCGCGTTCTGGCTTTAGCGTACGATAGTTAATTGTTTCTGGCTTTTTAACTTCCCCAAAGGACCAGTCTAAAATCTGTTCCGGCGAAGCCAAGCCAATTCGCATAGAATCGAATTCATTAACGTCTAGCACAAGTATCGCTCCCTTCTTTATGGATACTCAAATCAGTCTTCATCTGTATCGGAGTCATCACCATACGCAGCCATCATGCTGAGTACGCTGTCATCTTCACCGCTAGTTACAGGCTCACTCACTTCTTCTACAATAACATCAGTTGGAGCTGCTTCTTCTGCAGTGTCATTACCTTCCATAACTTCCTTGATTTCATCTTCATTTACATCGTCTTCATCATCAAGTTCTTTAATAACAACTTCTTCTTGATCTTCATTCAAGATTTTCACATCAAGACCGATACTCTGAAGTTCTTTTAGCAATACTTTAAAGGACTCAGGAACACCTGGTTCAGGAATATTTTCGCCCTTAACAATTTTTTCGTATGCCTTAACGCGGCCTACTACATCGTCAGACTTAACTGTTAACAACTCTTGTAAGGTATATGCAGCGCCATACGCTTCAAGAGCCCAAACTTCCATTTCACCAAAACGCTGACCACCGAATTGAGCTTTACCGCCAAGTGGTTGTTGCGTTACTAAGGAGTACGGACCGGTTGAACGAGCATGGATCTTATCATCTACCAAGTGATGGAGTTTTAACATGTACACGTAACCTACAGTAACTTTGTTATCCATTGGTTCCCCTGTACGGCCATCATAAAGAACTGTTTTACCATCATCATTTTTACCAGCAATGCGCAATGTATTAAATACATCACTTTCATGAGCACCGTCAAATACTGGTGTAGCAATATGGATACCAGCTACATCTGGTTTTGGCATGCCATAGGTTTCAAAGTCATAGCCAAAGGCCTCAAGATCTTTGCGGATTTCAGAACGTTTAACGCGCGCTGTTTCAATGGAGTCAATAATATTTACTACTGACGAAATAGTCTTCAATTCTTCTTGAAGAGCTTCTTCCATTTCTGGTGCTTCTTCCTCTTCATCAAAGAATTCAATTTCTTTATCGCTATAAGATTTTTCAATCGCTTTTAATTCATCGTAGCGAGCACGACCACCAAGAGTGCCTAATTGACGTTCAGCTTCTGCTAAGATTAAGTCCAAGGCTTCTTCACGGCGCATATTAATTTCTGCATCAATATCTAAGTGAGATACAGTTACATTTTCAGCAATTTTAGCTTTTAAAGCACCAATTTCTGTGAAGAGTTCTTTAATTCGATCAATATTGTCCCAATAACGGCTATCTGTTTTAGCTTGGTTCAATACATTTTGAATTTTTAGGTCAGTTGCTTTAATTTGCATACCTAAGCCTTGTACTGCAAAGCCAAGGTGAGTTTCAAGAACCTGACCGATGTTCATACGAGATGGTACGCCCAATGGGTTCAATACGATTTGTACTGGAGTGCCATCTGGTAAAAATGGCATATCTTCTTGACACATAACACGGGATACAACACCCTTGTTACCATGACGACCTGCCATTTTGTCACCTTCGTGGATTTTACGTTTTTGCGCAATATATACACGAACGAGTTTGTTTACGCCTGGTTGTAATTCATCGCCATTTTCACGAGTGAAGACTTTTACGTCTACAATTTTACCGGATTCACCATGTGGAACACGTAAGGATGTGTCACGCACTTCGCGTTCTTTGTCACCAAAGATAGCACGAAGTAAACGTTCTTCTGGTGTAAGCTCAGTTTCCCCTTTAGGAGTTACTTTACCTACTAAAATATCCCCTGGATGAACTTCTGCACCGATGCAGATAATACCATCTTCATCGAGATTACGAAGATTATCATCACCAGTATTTGGCAATTCACGAGTGATTTCTTCAGCACCTAATTTAGTGTCACGAGCATCACATTCGTATTCTTCAATATGAATAGAAGTATAAATATCTTCTTTACAAAGTTCTTCACTAAGAAGAATCGCATCCTCGTAGTTATAACCTTCCCAAGGCATGAACGCAACGAGTACGTTGAAGCCCAATGCTAATTCGCCACCATCAGTAGCAGGACCATCAGCAAGAACCTGGCCTTTTACTACGCGGTCGCCAGCAAAAACGATTGGTTTTTGGTTGAAGCAAGTAGATTGGTTAGAACGTAAGAATTTATTTAATTTGTAAACATCAATGCGACCATTATCGCGAGTTACATGAATTTCATTACCCCAACAACGAGTGACAACGCCTGCTTCTTTAGCAAGTACGCACACGCCGGAGTCGCAAGCTGCCTTGTATTCCATGCCAGTACCAACAAGCGGAGCTTGGGCACGAAGAAGTGGCACAGCTTGGCGCTGCATGTTCGCACCCATCAAGGCACGGTTAGCATCGTCATTTTCAAGGAATGGAATCATTGCTGTACCAATAGATACAACTTCTTTAGGGCTAACGTCCATGTAGTCAACTTTTTCAGGTGCTACTTCAAGGACTTCATGACCACGACGACAAGCAATATGGCTGGATACGAAGTTGCCATCTGCATCAAGTTCAGAGTTAGCCTGCGCAATAGTCATGCCTTCTTCTTCATCAGCTGTCATATATACAACTTGATCACTTACTTGTACGCGAATCACTTTGTTAGCTTCATCGCCAGTGCCATAAATCTTTTCAACTTTACGATATGGCGCTTCAATGAAACCAAACTCGTTAACTTTCGCATAGTTAGACAAGGAAGAAATCAAACCGATGTTAGGACCTTCTGGTGTTTCGATTGGACACATACGACCATAGTGAGAGTGATGCACGTCACGAACTTCGAAGCCTGCACGCTCACGAGATAAACCACCAGGGCCAAGGGCCGATAGACGACGTTTATGAGTTAATTCGCCTAATGGATTTGTTTGGTCCATGAACTGAGACAACTGGGAGGAACCAAAGAATTCCTTAATCGCAGCTACTACAGGGCGAATGTTAATCAAAGCTTGTGGTGTAATTTGCGTATTGTCTTGAATTGTCATACGCTCTTTTACAACACGTTCCATACGAGTTAAACCAATGCGGAATTGGTTTTGAAGAAGTTCACCTACGCAACGTAAGCGACGATTGCCTAAATGGTCAATATCATCCACATGACCTACACCATCCATTAAGTTTAATAAATAGCTAATGTTAGCAATCATGTCTTCGCGAGTTACTGTGCGATGTTCAAATGGAAGATTGCAGTTATTGCAAATCACTTTGAAGGAAGAGCCTTCACCATCTTGTACATAGAACTCAGCAAAACCTTCACCGCTGAACACACCGCTGTTTGCCACTACATCGAGTTGGTCTTCAGTCATAAGTGTGCCTGCATCAACAATGACTTCACCAGTTTCTTGGTCCACAATTGGTTGTGCCAAAGTCTGGCCAAGCATACGTTGGCGCCAGCCTAATTTTTTATTTAATTTATAACGACCTACACGCGCTAAATCATAACGGCGAGCGTCGAAGAATAAATTATCAAATAAATTACGCGCACTTTCCACAGTAGGTGGTTCGCCTGGACGTAATTTTTTATAAATCTCAACCAATGCTTCTTCAGCAGATTGAGTGGTGTCTTTTTCTAATGTGCGAACAAGGCGTTCATCATATACACGATTGCCATCTTCATCAACTTCACCATTCCAGAATAATTCTAAAATAGATTCATTGGAGCTCCAACCTAAAGCACGTACAAGTACAGTGGCTGGCAATTTACGGTTGCGGTCAATACGAACTGCAACCATTTCATTGGCATCAGTTTCAAGCTCAATCCAAGCACCGCGGTTTGGAATCACTGTAGAACCATACAAACGGTTACCCATTGTATCGATTTCACGTGTATAGTACACACCAGGGGAGCGAACTAATTGAGATACAATGACACGTTCTGCACCATTGATAATAAAAGTACCAGTTTCAGTCATCAATGGGAAATCGCCCATGAATACTTCTTGTTCTTTAATATCTTGGTTTTCTGGGTCATTGTTAATTAAACGGATGTTAACACGCAATGGCGCTGCATATGTAGCATCACGGTTTTTACATTCGTTAATATCGTATTTTGGCTCTCCAAGGCTGAAACCTTCAAAAGAAAGCACTAAATTACCTGAATTGTCTTTAATCGGAGAAATATCGTCAAAAATATTTTGTAAACCGCTCTCCAAAAACCACTCATAAGACTTGCGTTGCACGTCCAATAAATGTGGCATTTCTAGAACTTCGTTAATCTTCGCATAGGTATAACGCGTTCTCTTACCTACCTGCTCAGGTTTGAACATACCAGCTTTCACCCCTCATTTCAATTGGCTTACCTTCTATTCTATAACGGTATGACACAAGACAAATATCCAGGTCTCAGTTTTCCTGTTGACACAATGACAAAATAAGCAAGGCTCTTACTTTTATTTTTTGAACCTTGCTTCACCTTTGGTCAACACAACCTTGGAAGATCTACCTTCATCACTAACAGTGTTATAGTCATATCAATTAGTACTTGCCAGAATAGCGCTAATGAATTATAATTGATTAGTTTTATTCATTCAACAAAGTACATTTGCAATTTATAATTCTATCATGGTATATGTGCTTTGTCAAAATATTTTTATAATCAGTCAATATATTTTACAAATTGCATAAATAGTAACAAAAAATACCTTAATCAGTATAGAGCAAGCTTAGCCATCGAGCTATTCCAGGTACTAATGCTAACATATATACTTAATTAAGGTGTTTTTTCATCATATATGGTCTAGAATCTAGCTTGTAATCTTAAGCTCAGTATTATAAGCTAGCTCTGCCAATCTATTTTAATTCCCCTTTGCTTTTAAAATGTCTGCCCCGGCAATCCCTGGTTTAGTCATTTCAGCTGGAGATAAAATATGATTCATATCTGCTTCGGACAAGAGTCCTTTTTCCAATATAATCTCTTTAATAGAACGTCCTGTAGTATACGCTTCCTTCGCCAAGGCTGAGGTATTTTCATAACCAATATGTGGCAATAAAGCTGTTACAATACCAACACTGCGATCTAACCAGTATTGGCAACGTTCGCGATCAACTTCAAGGTCAATTAATAGTTTATCAACAAATGTATTTACCCCATTTTTAAGGTAACACATAGAGTTAAATAGATTATAAGCAATCACCGGTTCCATTACATTAAGTTCAAACTGTCCGTTTTCAACCCCTAATGTAACCGCTAAATCATTAGATACTACTTGATAACATACTTGGTTAAGTACTTCTGCAATAACAGGGTTTACCTTACCTGGCATAATACTAGAACCTGGTTGACGAGGTGGCAATTTCAATTCCCCAATGCCACAGCGTGGGCCGGATGCCATAAGGCGGAAGTCATTGGCCATTTTAATAAGTACTAGTGCAGTTACCTTCAAACCACTAGAGATATCAGCAAAGATGTCCGTATTATTAGTGGCATCAATTAAGTTCTCAGCCGTGTAAAATTCTTCGCCTACCACAGCGGACAATTCACCTACTACATCGCGAATATATTTAGGCTCTGCATTAAGCCCCGTACCAACAGCTGTAGCCCCCATATTTACTGTGTGGGCTGCTACAATAGCAGACTCAATACGCTTAATGCCGCGGCGAATACCAGAAGCATAAGCCCCCATTTCTTGACCTAATGTAATAGGCACCGCATCTTGTAAGTGAGTACGTCCCATCTTCAAGATTTCTTTATACTCTTCTGCTTTACGCTCTAATTCATCTACTAGGCGTTGTAATGCTGCGATTAAAGGCTTGCTCTTTAAGATAGCACATACTTTAATAGCTGTTGGGAATGTGTCATTAGTAGACTGCGCCATATTACAATGATTGTTTGGAGATATAATATCGTAACTTCCCTTTGGATGGCCTAATAATTCGAGGCCACGATTTGCCAACACTTCATTCATATTCATATTGAAGGACGTGCCAGCGCCACCTTGGATTGGATCTACTGGGAATTGATCAATAAAGCCACCCGCTATTACTTCGTCAGCAGCACGAACAATGACATTGCCAATTGTTTCATCCATGCGCCCTGTTTTCATATTCGCTAGTGCGCAGGCCTTCTTAACCATCGCCATAGAACGAATAAAATCATGGTCTAAATGCTTGCCAGTAATGTTGAAGTTTTCTAGAGCTCGTAATGTTTGTACACCATAATACAACTCATCAGCAACTTCTAATTCACCTAAAAAATCCCGTTCTTTACGCATACATGACCTCTTTCTTTATAAAAAACTTCCTAAAGAAATAGCTCTAACCCTTTAGAGCCTACATTATATTTACAGCTCAAACCTCTCAAACTGTATCTATCGTAGTAATATCATAGCAACTGCAATTAATATGTAGTCATCTCAAGTATTGCCTTTTACATTCTCTTAGCCCAACTCAATTATGCTTTAAACCAAAATATATAATACAAATATGTATTTTCTTATTATGAAAGACAATATGTTGTTAAGTAAATTATAGCATGTATACATAATACAAAGAAAGGTAAAAACACTCCTCGACTATATCAATAACAGATATATACGGCAAATTTAAAAGGGATAATTTCAAAAATGTATTAAAAAGCCCATCTACAATAACATTAAAGCTATGCACTTTTAACATAAAGACCTTCAATAATGACCCAAATAAAAAAGAAAAAACACAAAATTGTATTTTCTCATATTAGATAAGATATTAAATTAATTCTCTATAAGCTAGAAGAACAATCAATCCTACTAGCAAAAGACTTATGTTTCATTAAATATAAAGCGATTGTGATTGAAAGCAAATCAGCCGATCCACCTGGACTAATATTCTTTTCTTCGCAATAATTGCCTAGCTGATTTATGTAGGAACGGCCTTTCTCCGAAAAAACACTACCTAAAGTTAACACTTCTTTAGCCTTATTCTTTATGATTTGTAAGGTATCAAAGTCCGTCCGCCAAACAACATTACTATCTTCTACCAATGTCATCAAAGCTATTAAAGTATGAACCAGTGAGTCATTAATAGTAGCACCATTTTCTTGTGCAAACTCTAGCGCTGGTAACCCCACCTCTAGTACACTAGGAAAACCCTCTGCTACTTCTCCTCGAATCCCTGTAATGCCATATTTATTATATAGCTTTTCGCCTGCTGTACTTCCTTTACCTGTAATACCTTTTAGTTCATTATCAACCAAGTTAAAAGTCATTGCCCTTATAGTAGGTATTAATTTGTCATCTTCAAACTGCTGCCCTTTAATATAACCAGCTGCACCACTTAAAACGCCCCCGGCAAACAAAATACCGCGCTGTGTATTAATGCCAGAAGTCACTCGCAGTAATTCTTTCTCAGCATCGACACCATACGCTCTTATTTCTTTCAGTAAGCCTGTAACCGGCCCTTTATAATTTTTCCCAATTACATAAAGGTCATTGAAGGCCTTACTTAAAACCGCCGAGCTCATCATAAATGTAAAAACATCCATATCTTTATGAGATCCATTAGATTTTTTTGTTACCAAACCTGGTTTTGGATGGGTACAAACTTCCAATAAAATAGCTTGTGTTAAATATTGACTGACATTATCCAAATCAAAACTTAAAGGAGAAAATTGCCTCTCATATAATCTATCATCTATCATTTCAACTATCCTCATATTATAAATTCAGACTAACCAACTCTCTCCTTTAAGCCAATAGTTAACCAAAAATAGCTTTAGTCAATAAATAGAATACGGAAGGGAAAGTTAAACAGCCAAAACCTGTATAGAAAGTAGCTGTCATAGCACAATATGGAACTAATTTAGGATCTACAGCTGCAATACCTGCTGCCGTTCCTGATGTCGTTCCCATAATGCCACCAAACACCATGGCAGATTGTGGATTGTCAATCCCAACGATTTTCGCTACAACCGGTGTTAAAATCATAACTAAAACTGACTTAACAACCCCTGCGGCTATAGATATAGCAATAACTTCTGAAGAAGCTCCTAAAGCTGCTCCTGTTACTGGGCCCACAACAAAAGTAGCAACCCCCGCACCAATAGTACATAAATCAACAACAGAAGTGTAACCGAATGCATAAGCAATCGCAACCCCTGCAATCCAAGATGTAATTAAACCAAAAACTAGAGAAAGTACACCTACAAACCCAACTTTTTTTATCTCTCTTAAGTCTGCGCCAAATGCAGTTGAAACAATTGCAAAGTCTCTAAACATTGCACCACCCATCAAACCTACACCAGCAAATAATGGAATCGATGCAATACCTTTAGAGCCACCACCTATATATGCAAGCACTAGACCAAGAAATATTGCTACAGCAGATCCATGGATACGGCCTTTAGAAAAACCAGCAACTTTATAGGCGACTAAATTAGTAATACCGATTAGTAAAAAAGCAAAAATCAAACCATTTTTTACTAACAAATTGGTTAGCATAGTCATAAAATCCATAATAAACACCTCCAGTAATTACTTTTTAGGCGCCATCTTACTTAGCACAGGAATACAAACAAAGCCAAAAACAACCCCTAATACGCCACCTAATATAGCTACGCTCCCACCAGAAATTGCTGCCGCAACATTCTGAATTGAGCTCATAGCAACAACAATAGGAATATACATTGCTGACCAGAACGCAATACCTTCTTGTCCCTTTTTATCAAGCCAACCTGCATCGATCCCTTTATTAGACAGAATTATTAGTAATAGCATAGCAAAACCTACGCCACCTACATTAGCTTTTACCCCTAATGCAACACCTAATATATCACCTAAAAAAATACCGGCTAAGTAACAAAATGCTAATAAAGCTACACCATTGATAATCATAATATCACCCCATAGCATAATGGTTATCTCCACTGCTAAGAGCGGAGATAACCAAAACAAAATTACATATTATTCAACAATTGCTACAACTTGACCTGCACTTACACGGTCACCAGGTTGAACTTTATATTCTTTTACAACGCCTTCTACTGGAGATGGCACTAATTGTTTCATTTTCATAGCTTCCATAACGATTAATACGTCACGAACTGCAACTTTTTCGCCAACTTCTTTTTCAATACGAACGATTTTTCCTGGTACACGAGATTTGATTTCCATAATAAATTCTCCTTTTGTATTACTTATACTAAAAACTTCTCGATTTCTGATCGATATAATAATTTAACTTCATTTAAACTTTTTCCAAGCACCATGCTGGTTTCCATAAATACTTCAGTTAGTTTCACTCCGAAGCCATTTGGTAGATCCACTTCCAAATCAAGATTAATCGTTTTATTTAATGCATTAGCCTCTTTATAAAATTGTTGTAAAGTTTCATAAGGCGCAGGACTAACTAATAAATCAATATCTGAATTCTCATCTGTATATGAGCGTCCAGTAATTAATTCTAAGCTTATGGATCCTAATATCCCCAACTTCACGTTATATACTTTAGCCAAGTCTTTAATTTGTTTAAGATATATATATAAATAAGAGGCATCATCTAATACATCTTTACGTATATATTGTTCAAACACATCATAAGGAGTTAACAAAGCAACTGCATGCTTTTTTAAAATTTCAACTCCAAAACGAAATCTTTTCCCATTATATCGACTAGAATGAACGAAGCCCAAAGATATGCAATCATTGTCAATAACACTATCGGGTCTTCTTATAAAACCTGGAGTGTCAATAGGCCCCTCAAAAAGTTCTTCTAATAATTGATAATCAGGATTATCTTTAAAATCTACCAAAATTTTTTGCTTTGCTTCATCAGAAATAAAGACTAAATTGTGTCTTTTTATTTTCTTTTTATCCATGTTGGATCTTTTTTTGCTTTCTGTTGATAATTAACTTGCGAGCTTACTAAATCATCAAACAATTTCGTCTTATCCTTTCCTTGGATAATAATTTGATCATTTGAAGACTCCATTGCATACGGATCTAAACAAAGTTCCAAGACAGTTTCTTCTGAATTCACTTTAACATGAGGACTTACTTTCACAATACGTCCTTTAATTCGTAAGATACTTCTGGCTACTCGTTGTATTGTGGTCGCCGAACTTAATGTAGTGGCTCTTACAACAACTTCATATTCAGGATACGTACGCTCTCGACGATAAGTAATTATTTTTCCATCAGAATTACAAATGTGCCCATTATTTGAAACTGGGAAGCTATCACCCGTTGGGAGACCACCCACAACAACTTCAAAGAAATCTTGTTCTTTCTTGCTAGATGACTTTACTAAAGTAATATCATCTCGAACAGGTACACCATTACAACATAACCAGCCAAATTCTTGACAGCCATATAAGTCAAATACCTGTGCATTCAAAACCTCTTCAGCAATAGGCAACAATTCTAAATCTAATGGAGTCCCCGCTGTTAATATATTTACTCTTTTAGGAAGTAAATCAACTAACCCCATTTTCTTTGCATCTTCTAAAGCTACACGCAAAAATGATGACTCACCAATGATAGCAACTGGTTGCTCTTCACACAAAGATACTAAAAAAGCATCTCGGCTTGAACGTATCAGAAATTCACATTGAAGACCATATTCCTTAAATGCATCACCAGAAAATACATTCACTAATGGTGGGTATGTTACTAAAACTTTATCGTCTTGCTTAAGCCCAGCTAACTTAAAAATCCTAAAAGCTGCTTCTTTTCGCAAAGCTAATTCTTCATGAGTAATACCAACAATATTTTGAAACGCAGATGATCCTGAAGTAAATGTTAAATAAGCTAAATTTAGAGGTGTATGAACCTCTTCTATTACATGAGCCGCTGTAGGCCCAGCAATACCTTTGTCTAATAAAGTTCTTCTAGGCATTTCTTCTAATGTTGGGGATGAACCAAACATTCTAACCATTGAACTTATTTCTGAAAGAATATCTTTCATACGCGCCGATTTCCTTTGACTTTAATTGCGCAAATTACGCATTAATATACTTATCAGAAATCGCGTCAAACTCTTCATTCATTTTTTTGATTGTTTCCATACGATGTGTACGTCCACCTCGTTCACAACCATCAAGTCCACGTCCCCATGGACCTAATTTTTCAATTTCACCGGCTGCTTTTAATTCCTGAACTTCTTTTATGCGTTTAGAAATAACAGAGCGCATATCCTCGGTGTTGTTTACTACTTCTTTTACACCACCTAAGTTATAGAAAAAGTCTACGCCAGGTGCGAACACTGGATTCACTTTTGATAATTCTTCTAGTCGTTCAATATCCATCTTTGTAATACGAGCAACGGAAGTAATAGGCATTACGTGAATCATAGTGCCAAAATCTTTTGACAATGCTAAAATCTCATCAGCTTGTAAACCATGACACAAGAACGCACCAGATATAGCACGGCCAATTACCATAGCAATAATAGGGTGACCAGTTTTTCTTGCTTCAGCTAAAGCCAATTGATAGGCTCCTGTCGCTTTATTCATCCCCGCAATTTCTTCCATTTTTCCTGGACCATTGCCCGGAGTATCAACGATTAAAACGATAGGTCTTTTTTCAGCTAGAGGTTTATCTTTATCTGTTTCAATAGTTTTATAAACAGCTGTAGCCATTTTGTAGCCTTCTTCAAGACCAATAACCCCACCAAAAACAACAGGGAAGCGGTCATTGAAGGCCATAGCATCATTGGCAATAATAGTAACAGTTTCACCTTCTAGCACAGCTGTCCCTACTACTGAACCTGGACCATAATCCACCTCAAATTCATAAGCACCGATTTTATTTTCATCAAAGGAGTTTTCGTCAACAATCATGTCAATTGCATCACGGCCACGACCAATCATCGTATTTTCCATTTCAAACATGTTTATTCCTCCTCCTTATGGTCTTTCTCTACGACGAACAACTTTTAAGAACTCAGAAGTTGAAAGCTCTGGCAAATTCATTGGATCTTCATTCCCCCAAAGTTTCCACATATCTGTAGAGTCACTTGGTTGAGTTTCAGCAACAAGTTTAACTAACTCTT
>Ga0129306_1001968_pt1 | contig 20144 bp, 10 predicted proteins | sample P827metagenome_FD_94438 | JGI IMG/M metagenome (GOLD analysis project Ga0129306, IMG submission 94438) | Capybara group fecal microbial communities from Wisconsin, USA - P827 metagenome | ecosystem: Host-associated > Mammals > Digestive system > Large intestine > Fecal | place: USA: Wisconsin... | reverse complement strand
GTTGATGGTGACGTCGTCCTCGGCGGCCTGCCAGCGCTTGAAGAGCCACTCGGCGGTGGGGTTGGCACGGAGATAGACGCGCTCGCCGGGCTTGGCCTCGGTGGAGGAGAGGGTGGCCATGCCTTCGGCGCCGACGGTGGTGAGGAAGATGCGGCTCTTATCGGGCTCATCGGGGTCGGTGCTGACGATGGGCACCTCGATGGCGTTGAGCAGGGTTTCGGTCTTGTCGGTTGTGGTGAGGCGTATGCCGCTGATGTAGAAGACGTGACGGCCGGGGGGCACGACGTCCTTCGAGGCGAGGTGGACGTGGACGAGGGGGCCGTCGATGCCGCGGATGGAGTCGAGGGTCATGGAGTAGATGACGGCGCGGGGGGTGCCCCAGTCGCCACGGCCGACGGAGAGGGTGTGCGTGGGCAGGCGGTCTTTGTTGAGGGCGAAGGTGATGTCGATGCCGTCGCCGCTGAAGGCTTCGGAGGCGGGGATGATGTCCATCTGGAGGGCGGTGTAGCGGACGACGTCGTCGCTGCTCTGGAGGATGAGGTCGATGTCCCACTCGCGGCCCTTGACGGTCTGGGTGACGTCGCAGAGGAGGGTGTCGGTGTGGACGATGTCGAGGCGGTCGGCGTCGTCGACGGTGATGGCGGCGGGGGCGACGCTCTCGTAGCGGCTGACGTAGCTGAACGAGAAGTCCTTGATGGCGCGCGGCAGGGTGACGTCGATGTAGTGGGGGCCGGTGCTGTCGTCGCGGTAGGACCAGAGGGAGTGGAAGTAGGTGCCGACGTTGTTGTCGCAGATGTTCTTCATCGGGCCTTCGGTGGGCTCCTGGGCGTTGGTGCTGAAGTTGCGTGCGGTGAGGCTGATCTGGCGGTTGTTGCCGTCGTAGAGGTAGAACTCGGCGAGGGCGAAGCAGGGGTAGCCGCCACCGGCGTCGCCGGACGTGGTCTCGTCGACGATGAAGCGGAGGCGCTTGACGGTCTTGTCGAGGTGATAGACGGGCGAGGTGTAGTAGTAGTGCTGCTTCCAGTCGTCGTACGAGAAGTCGAGCTTGTCGCAGAGGCCGTCGGCGCGCGTCAGCGTGATGGGCAGCGTGTCGGCAGCGGAGGCGGTCAGGCAGCAGAGAAGGGTCATAAGCGGAAACAGTATGCCGCGCTGAAGGACGCGCTTCGCGCTGTTGGTCTTGGAGGTATGCATAGGGGATATTTTTTTAACTTTTAACTTTCAACTCTCAACTAAAAAACGACTACTTTGTTGCCGTCGGCGATGTATATGCCTGCGGGGAGGCTGACGGTGGTGGTGCCGGGCTGTACGGCGACGGTGCGGACGAGGCGTCCGTCGGCGGTGTGGATGCTGACGTCGGCGGGGGCGAGGGCGGTGATGGTGAGGGTGTGTCCGCCGCTGATCATCGTCGTGGCCAGCTGGCTGTCGATGCCGGTGGAGAGGCCGAAGGTGGCGGTGAGGCTGTGGAGGCGGTGTTCGCGGCCGTCGAGTGTGGCGACGGAGGCGTCGGCGAGGGTGACGGAGCGCTCGCCTTCAGCGACGACGGCGTCGGGGCGCAGGGTGAGCCTGAGGAGGCTGCCGAGGGGCAGGGGGCTGTTGTCGTCGGCATAGACGAGGACGCGGGTGTGGCGCTCGTCGAGGGGTGCGGTGACGACGGTGTGGGTCAGGCAGCCGTCGGCGAGGGCGGCGCGCTCGAGCACCATCCCCTCGGGGAGGCGGACGACGAGCTCGCAGCCGGTGTAGGTGACGTCGTCGTCGGCATCGGCGACGGGCACGAGCTGCACGTCGAGGTCGGCGGGCTCGCCCAGACGGGCGCTGAAGGCGCCGGCGGCGAGCTGCACCTCGGCGGGGCCGAGGCGGCGCACGGCGGCATGCGAGGCCTGCTTGTCGGCCTTCAGCACGTAGTCGATGACGCACACCAGGTCGGTGACGGTGATCATGCCGTTCTTATCGACATCGGCCTGCTTGAAGCTGAACTCCTCGGGGCCTTCGCCCAGCATGTAGGCGAGCAGGGTGACGACGTCGAGCACGGAGTAGATGCCGTCGGTGTTGACGTCGCCGATGGAGAGGAAGGGCGAGTCGTCGCCCAGGTCAAAGACTTCGATGTTGTCCATGATCCACTGGGTGCGGTCGTCGAACCAGGTCTCGATCTGCGGCAGCTGGCTGGCGTAGTTGCGTCCGTCGCCCCACACGTCGGCGTTGGCCTCGAGCGAGGGACGGGCATAGGCGAAGTAGTCGCGCGGATACTCGAGGAACTCGTCGTAGTGGCTGCGCATGAACTCGACCCACACGCGGTAGTAGGCCTTGCGCACCTGCTCGCTGTTGTCGAGCATGGCCATGAAGAAGTTGTTGCCCGACTGGCCGGTCATCTTGCTGAAGATGGAGGTCTTGGCGTCGCGCACGAAGTAGCGTGAGCTGTTCTCGTAGCCGTAGGCCCAGTCGAGGTCCCAGACGGGTCCGAAGGTGAACTTCGACTCGGGGTCGGCGTAGTTCTCGCGGTAGAGGAAGGTGCTCTTGGGGTGGCCGAGCTCCATGTTGTTGATGAGGTCGTTGACCATGAAGAAGCGGGCGAAGGCGTCGAGGTCGATCATGTCCTCGTAGCCGTTCTGGTTCATGAGGGCCTGCGTGAAGGCGTTGAACTGGTCCTGGATGGTCTGGAAGCGCTCGTCGGCATCCTGCCAGAAGGGTTCCTCGGTGAGGTCGGGGTCCTTGACGTTGACGGGCAGGGTGTAGGGGCGCGAGTAGAAGCGGTAGTCCTCGTCGTAGTACGAGTCGAGCTCGAGCATGTAGCTGGTCATCTCGTCGGCGTCGATGCTGTTGTTGTGGAGGCCGACCTTCTCGGTGAAGGTGTAGCTGCCGCGATAGTTGCCGTTGATGTAGAGGTCGACGGGTATGACGTGGTTGGCGCCGGCGGTGCCCATCATGCGTGCGGCCTTCATGCCGATGGCGTTGACCATCATGGAGCCCGTCTGGGCGTTGGCGATGAGGCACCAGCTCTTGCCCTTGGTGAGGCCGAAGGGCTTGACCTTCTCGGCGAACTTGATGTTGTAGGGGCTCTTACCCCAGGTGCCAGCCCAGCTGCTGTTGCCGCGGCCCCGGATGAGAATGCTGTCCTCAAGGTCGTCGAAGACGCCGCCGCCGTCGAGGTGGAAGGCGGCGGGCAGGTAGTAGCTCTTGCTGCTGACCATCTGTCCGCCCTCGATGTCGATGTCGATGCGGGGGACGGATGTGGCGTGGTCGGTGAGGAAATCGACGCGCACGGTGTAGTCGTGTCCGTAGGGGCGCATGCCCTTATACCAGACGGCGGGCTCGAGCAGCTCGGCGGGGTGGATGAGCTCGGAGGGTTTGATGAGCACGCGCTCGCCGCCGTTGACCTTGTAGAGGCGCAGCTCGGCCAGCGACAGGTAAGGGAGGATGAAGCCGTCGGGCTGCTGCTTGGTGTGCTCGGCCTCGGTGAGCTCGAAGCGCAGGCGGCGGTAGGAGGCGTCGAGCTCGATGGAGGGCGAGGTGTACTCGCTGTTGCCGAAGTAGGTGGGCATGCCGTCCTCGACGCCAAGCTTGCGCTGGGCCTTCCAGACGCCGTCGTCGCCCGCTGCCCAAATGGTGAAGGCGAGGGGGTTGTAGTTCTCGTAGTTACGCGTGACGTAGTAGAACTGGAACACGCTGATGGGTTCGTCGAGGACGATGTCGAGGCAGACGTTCTCGCTCTTCTGGGTGTAGGTGCCGTTGGAGCCCCACGTGGACTGGTGGTAGGTGCTCCAGTCGCCGTCGAGCATCATCGCGAGGTCCTCGCTGCCCGGGTAGTTGGTGGGCTGGTTGGTCGAGAGCATGTCGGCGCGGAGGGCAATCTCCTCGACGGGCTCGCTCCACACCTCTTCGCTCCACACCTCTTCGCTCCACACCTCGTCCTTGATTTTCTGGTAGGCATAGACGCTGTCGCCGGGCAGCGAGACGGTGTAGGTGATGTCGTGGTCGAAGCGGAGGCGCGACTCCTTGGACTTCTGCTCGGCGGCGCCGATGAAGACGCGGGCGTTGTCGTCGCTCAGCTGGAACGAGGGCGTCAGGCGCTTGCCGATGGCGTTGACGGTGAACGTCATCGTGTCCGTCACCTCGGCCACCTCGGCGTCGGTGGGCAGGTTCTCGTTGAACTTGTTGTTGAACTTGAACGACGTGAACGAGGGCACCTCGGGGCCGTAGTGGCTGATGGAGTCGATGAGCATCTTCTGGTACGAGACGACGGTGTCACCCGCCAGCGTCAGACGGACGTACGACTTGAGGTCCATGTTGGTGTCCTCGATGAGCTCGGTCGGGAAGGCCTTGATGGTGCCGTCGTTGAAATAGATGAAGAGTGTCTCGCCCTTCTCCTGGGCACGCGCCGCGCCGCTGAGGCACAGCAGCACCGACACGAGCAGCGTGAAACGACAGGTGAAGAAGGAAGAATGAACGGTCTTGTTTTTCATTATTATATTTTTATAATGTATAGTTCTTATTTCTAAATCGTAAATCGTAAATCGTCAAATCGTAAATATTATTTAATCACGATTTTCTTCTGGTTGACGATGTAGATGCCGGGTTCGAGGGGCACGGTGGTGGTGCCGGCCTCGACGTCGAGGCTGAGGACGCGTATGCCGTTGGCGCCCACGATGTCGATGTGCTGTGGCACGGGGGCGAGGATGGTGAGCACGTCGCCGCCCACGACGACGCACTCGTCGGGGTTCTCGAAGACGTCCTGGATGGCGTCGACGGGCTGGGGCTCAGGCTGCGAGAGGTCGAAGACCTCGATGTTGTTCATGATCCACGTGGTGCGGCGGTCGAGCCACGTGCGGATGTCCGACAGGTAGTACTCGTAGTAGTAGCCGTCCCACCACAGCTGGGCGTTGTTCTGGAACGAGGGGCTGGCATAGTCGAAGTAGTCCTGGATGTAGTCGATGAGCTCCTGGTAGCTGTCCTGCATGAAGTAGTACCACACGCGGTAGTAGGCTTTCTTCGTCCGCTCGCTGTTCTGCAGCAGGGCGCGGAAGAAGCGCGTGCCGTTGCCGAAGCTGGTGTCCTTGCTGAAGAGGGGCGTGCTGGCGCTGCCCACGTAGTAGTCGTGGTAGTTCTCGTAGCCGTAGGCCCAGTCGAGGTCCCACACGGGGCCGAAGACCCACGACGACTCCACCTCGCCCACGTGCTCGTTATAGACGAAGGTGCTCTTCGGGTGGCCTATCTCGAAGTTGAGGATGAGGTCGTTGACCATCAGGAAGCGGGCGAAGGCGTCCACGTCCATCTTGTACTCGTAGCCCAGCTGCTTGTCGAGCGCCTGGCTGAAGGCGTTGAAGTCTTTCTTGATGGCGTTGAGGCGCTCGGTGGCGGTGGCCTTGAAGGGCTCTTCGGTGAGGTCGGGGGCTTTGACGTTGACGGGCAGGTAGAAGATGTCCGAGTAGAAGCGCTTGGGCTCGTCGTAGTACTGGTCGAGTTCGAGCAGCACGCCGCCGTTCTCCTCGTCGATGTCGATGCTGTTGTTGCCCGTGCCCACCTTCTCGGTGAAGTTGTAGCTGCCGGCGTAGCTGCCGTTCACGTAGAGGTCCACGGGGATGATGTGGTTGGCGGCTTTGGTGCCGGCGAGGCGGGCGGCCTTCATGCCGATGGCGTTGGCCATCATCGAGTTGCTCTGGTAGTTCGAGAGCAGCACCCAGTTCTTGCCGGCCGTCAGTCCGAAGGGCTTCACCTTCGTGTCGAACTTCAGGCGGTAGGGCTTCTTGGGCCAGCTCCAGCTGCTGTTGCCGCGTCCCTTGATCCACACGCTGTCCTCCATGTCCTCATAGACGCCGTTGCCGTAGAGGCGGAACGCGGCTCGCGCGAACGTCGTCTTGCTGTTATAATAATAGTAGGGCGTCCCCATCGACGACTGTCCCCGCGACACCCTGCCGTCGATGTCAATCTCGATGCGCGGCACGTCGCCGGCGCTCTCCGTGAGAAACTCCACGCTGACGTTGTAGTCGTGTCCGTAGTGTCCCATGCGGCACGTGCCGTCGGCGCCCATCCGCGCCAGGCGGCATCCGCTGAGCGACGTCGAGTAGATGATGTCCTCGTCGAAGCGGTGGCGGCTCACCTTCGACTCCTGACGCTCGTCGCCCACATAGACCTCGGCCCCCTCGGTGTCGGTTTTGAACGAAGGGGTGAGCCATTTGGTGATAGAGGCGACGCTGAACGTGAGGGTGCCGGGCAGCCCGGGGCCGGTGTCTCCGCCGTCGGCGGGCTGGGCGCCCAGCAGGGGCTCGGCGTCGTAGGGCATCTCGTCGTTGAACTTGTTGTTGAACTTGAACGACGTCAGTCGGGGCAGGGCGGGGCCGGTGGTGGCGAGGGCGACGTAGTCGTCTTTCGTGTACGTGATTTCGGCGCTGTCGGCCAGCGTCAGCGTCAGCGTGCCGTCGGTGTCGATCTGCTGGTCCAGCAGCAGCCGGCGGGGGAAGGCGTCGAAGGTCTCGTCGGATGTCTGGACGAAGAGCGTGTCGGCTGTCTGCCCGTGCATGAAGGGCGTGGCGGCAACGAGCAGTAGCGTGAGGGCGATGAGGCGTGATATGAGTCGGTGCATGGTACTACGTTCCATAAAATCGGGCAAAAATACGGCTTTTCTTCCGTCCCACCAAACATCAGCCCTTTTTTAACCATTTTGCGGCTCTTTTTCAGCCTTTTTCTCCTTTTTTTACAGGATTATCCGCAAAAACGTCCCCTACCCTCTATGCACGCCCCGAAGGGGCATAGAGAACATAGCCCAGGGCAACATGATACTCGCATTTGAAGGAGCGCCCCGAAGGGGCAAAAGCCCTCAGCCCAGGGCAACACCCTGGGTACAAACAGCAGTGGTACTTTCGCCCTGAAAGGGCAAAAGCATTGTTATTGAAGGCTTTTTCCCTTTCAGGGCGCTGAATGACGTGTGGCCGAAAAAACCCAGGGCGTTGCCCTGGGCTATGTTCTCTATGCCCCTTCAGGGCACCTAAATAGTTAAACGTTATCGTTATCGTTAAACGTTAAACCCAAATCATAGGACGTGTTCATTAAAAACGATAACGATAACGTTAACGATAACTACCATGCGGCAGGACGTGAATCATAGGATGTGTTCGTTAAACATTAAACGTTAAACGTTAAACCAAAATTTTTCAATTTTCAATTATCAATTATCAATTGCGCCGAAGGCGCCGGACGTGTTCGTTAAACATTAAACGTTAAACGTTAAACCAAAACCTCGTTAAACGTTAAACCCAAAAAGCTATCATTTTGCAAACCCGAGGTGGCAGGTTGGGCGCGCCGTCGCCTGAAAATGCCGATTTCGCGAAAAGATATCTCCTTTTTGTCGTTTCTGAGTAACGAAATGACGCCCGCCTCGTCTGAAACGTGTATCTTTGCGGCAGGAAAAACAAAACCTAATCCCCAACAACAATAACCGTACCGTATGAAGTTTTACATTCTCTTTGGCCCTCCGGGGGCCGGCAAGGGCACGCACGCAGGTGCCATCGCTTCGAAGTACAACCTGAAACACGTCAGCACCGGCGAACTGCTGCGCAGCGAGATTGCTGCCGGCACCGATCTGGGCAAAATGGCCAAGAACCTCATCGAGGCCGGCAACCTGGTGCCCGACTATGTCGTCGAGGGCATGATTGAACACCTGTTCCACACCACGAAGGGCGTGGCGGGCTTCCTGCTCGACGGCTTTCCCCGCACCGTGCAGCAGGCCGAGGACCTCGACCATCTGCTGGCCCAGCGGGGCGAGAAGGTCAACGCCGTCATCTCCATCATGATCTCCGACGCCACCGTCCGCGAGCGCCTCAAGCACCGCGCCACCGTTGAGGGACGCGCCGACGACGCCAGCGACGAGACCATCTCCAACCGCATCGTCACCTATCACAAGAAGACCGAGCCCCTTATCGCCTACTACAAGCAGGCCAACGTCTATCGCGAGGTGTCGGGCGAGTGCGGCGGCGTCGAGGCCGTACGCGCACAGCTCTTCGACCTCTTCAACGGTATGGACACCTCGTTCCTCGGCGAACAGGTCGTCATGGACAACGCCCTCTTCGACCTCCTCGAGCAGCAGGCTCACGACGCACCCCGTCTGCGCATGAACTACGACCTCCGCAACACCACCGAGGACGACTCGCAGCGCATGCTCAACGTCTGGCTGCCGGGCAGTAAGCTCGAGGTGCACCGCCACCAGCACTCCAACGAGACGGTGCTGCTGCTGAAGGGAAAGATGGACGTCGTGCTCTACAACGACGACGGCACCGAGGCCCAGCGCATCCATATGGGCGGCGACTCGGGCGTCTATGGCATCAACATCCCCAAGAACGTCTGGCACACCGTCGAGGCCTTCAAGCTGGCCGTCACCTTCACGGCCAAGGACGGCGCCTGGGCTCCCAACGCCCCCGAGGACATCCTTGAGGTGTAACGTTAAGCGGCCGACCAGCACGTGATGCGTCCACACTCTCACCGGCTGGCGCCCGTCGCGCTCGTTCTCCTCTCCGCGCTCTTCATCCTGCCTGCCGCTGCGCGCGACTATGTCGTGCGCGGCCCGCAGGGCGGGCTGGCCATGAAGGTGACGCTGCCCGACGGCTTCGACACCGCCCGCGACCGCTGCCCGATGGTCATCCTCATGCACGGCATCTTCTCGCGCAAGGACTATGTGCCCATGCCCCAGCTGGCGCGGGCGCTGGCGCGGGCCGGCATCGCCAGCCTGCGCTTCGACTTCGACGGGCACGGCGCCAGCGAGGGACGGCCCGAGGACATGACCGTGCCGAACGAGATTGCCGATGCAAAGGCCGTCTGGGACTACGTGCAAACGCTACCCTACGTCTCGTGCGTGGGCCTGCTGGGCCACTCTCAGGGAGGCGTCATCGCCAGCATGCTGGCCGGCCAGCTGGCACAGGCCGGAGGCCCCGCTCCTCAGGGCTTGGTGCTCATCGCCCCGGGCTCGGTCATCAAGGAAGCCACCCAAGGCGGCAGCTTCTTCTGGCAGTCCTTCGACCCTGCCGACCCTCCCGAGCGCCTGAAGCTCTTCGGCGGCTTCCGCACCCTCGGCCGCGACTATCTCGTCACCACCCAGACGCTCGACATCTACGGCACCGCAGCCCACTACCGCGGCCCCGTCTGCCTCATTCACGGCACGAAGGACACCATCGTCCCCCTCTGGTGCAGCGAGCGATACGTAGCCGCCTATGGCTCCGACCGAGCCACCCTCCACCTCGTCGAGGGCGGCAACCACACCATCACCCGCCACCGCCGCCAGTTCATCCGTCAAGCCGTAGCCTTCTTTCAAACGACACTCGTGCCGTAAAAAAACGGCAAAAATATCCCAGTGCCCCAAAGGGGCAAAAGCCCTCAGCCTAGGGCAACATGATAATCCCATTGCAAGGAGCGCCCCGAAAGCCCCAGCCCAGGGCAACATGATAATCCCATTGGAAGGAGCGCCCCGAAGGGGCAGCAAACCCTCAGCCCAGGGCAACGCCCTGGGTACAAACAGCATAAGAAACCATCGCCCTGAAAGGGCAAAAGCATTCAAAAACAAGGCTTTTGCCCTTTCAGGGCGTAAAATGATGTGTGGCCGAAAAAAACCAGGGCGTTGCCCTGGGCTATGTTCTCTATGCCCCTTCGGGGCGCCCAAAAAGTTAAACGTTAACGTTAAAAGTAGTTATCGTTATCGTTAACGTTATCGTTAAAAGTAGTTATCGTTATCGTTAAACGTTATCGTTAAAAGTAGTTATCGTTATCGTTAACGTTATCGTTAAACCTCAAACGAATGCAGCAAGGCAATCTCCTCGGCCCACAGGCTTTCGTCGGGTGTTTCGAGGATGAGGGGGATGTCGTTGAAGCGCTCGTCGCGCATGAAGGTGCGGAAGAAGTCGATGCCCAGCAGTCCCTGTCCGATGCTGTGGTGGCGGTCCACGCGGCTGCCGAGCGGTTTCATGCTGTCGTTGAGGTGGATGGCGCGGAGGTAGCCGAAGCCGACAACGTCGTCGAACTCCTTCCAGACGTTCTCGTAGTCATCCTTCAGGTCATAGCCCGCGGTGAACGTGTGGCACGTGTCGATGCAGATGCCCACGCGGCTCTTGTCCTCTACCTTATTTATTATGTGCGCCAGGTGGTAGAACGAGTAGCCCATGTTGCTCCCCTGTCCGGCGGTGTTCTCGATGACGGCGGTGACGCCCTGCGTCTTGTCGAGGGCGAGGTTGATGCTCTCGGCGATGCGGTCCAGGCACGCCTCATCGCCGATCTCGCGCAGCGAGCTGCCCGGGTGGAAGTTCAGCATCGTCAGCCCCAGCTGCTCGCAGCGGTGCAGCTCGTCGATGAACGAGGCGCGCGACTTCTCCAACCCCTCCTGCTGCGGATGGCCCAGGTTGATGAGGTAGCTGTCGTGAGGCAGGATGAACTGCGGCCCATACCCCAGGTCGGCACACTGTTGTTTGAAGGCGTCGATGCTCTTCTGCGCGAGAGGAGCCGAGAACCATTGGCGCTGATTCTTCGTAAACAGCGCAAAAGCCGTAGCGCCGACGGCGTGCGCATTGACGGGGGCCTGTTCAACGCCCCCCGAGGCAGAGACATGAGGACCGAGATGCTTCATTGAATTAGGAATTGGGAATTAGGAATTAGGAGTTGGGAATTAGGAATTAGGAATTAGAAATTAGGAATTAGAAATTCAAGAACCTGCGGCAAAAGTACAAAAAAAATCCAAATTCCTAATTCCTAATTTCAATAAAGTACAAAAATAATTCCTAATTCCTAATTCCTAATTTCAATAATGTACAAAAATAATTCCTAATTTCTAATTCCTAATTCCTAATTTTATTATACCTTTGCCCCCAAATTCATCATTAAAACCTAATTACATGAAGAAAATCTTTACCCTCGTGGGCCTGATGGCCCTGTCGCTTCTGGGCGCTCGCGCAGCTGTTGAGATTGGCCAGGATGTGACCACCATGATTGCCGACCCCGGCATGGAAGCTGTTGCTAACTGGACCAACAGCGGGTTCAAAATCAACAATCGCGGGACGAACTACGCCCTCTTCTCCGGCAACTTCATCGAACAGTGGAAGTCCTCCACCAGTTCGGCCGAAGCCTATCTCGACGACATCGACATCCACACCACCATCAGCGTCGATAACGGCGTCTATCTCTTCTCGGCAGCCGTCATCGCCTGCCAGCAGAGCGGCAACCTCGCCGGCGTCAGCGGCGTCTCCCTCTATGCCAACGGCGATGCCGTCGCCTGCTCCACCGGCGACGGAGCCCCCGAGCGCTTCTACGTCATGACCACCGTCACCGACGGCTCCCTCACCCTTGGCTTCAAGACCGAGAGCACCGACGCCAACTGGATTGCGTGGGACAACGCCCAGCTCTTCTTCTACGGCAATGCCGAGGTCGAGCAGGAGCGTGCCGTCGCCATCCTCACGCTGAAGGCCAACCTCGAGGCTGTCGACTACCATGGGGATACGAAGATGCAGAAGAGCGTCTGGGAAGCCCTGGTGGCAGCGATGACACGTGCCGAATACATCCTCTTTGGCGAAACGGCTGAGTACCATAGCACCGAGGACATTATCGCCGCCAATGCCGCGCTCACGGCCTGCCTTGCCGACTGTGCCGCCTCCGTCGCCACTTACGAAAACCTTCTTGCCTCCATCGCAAACTATCAGGCCGTCTTCGAGAAATACCAGGACAACGACGACGCCGTCGATGAGCTCAGTGCCCTGATGGAAGCCCTGACGGCTGCGCAGGCCATCTACGACGAGGCCACCACCGACAACGCCACCATCGAGACGCAGATCGCGGCAATGGCCGACGCCGCTGCCATCCTCGAGGTCGCCGTCCGCTACTTCGAGGTCGTCGATGCCATCAACGTCATCGAGACCGACTGCGAGGTCGGCACCGTCTATGGCACCTATCCCCAGTATCAGATGGACAACGTCGTCAGCGTCCATGTGGCCCTCGACGACCTCTACGAGGCCTACGTCGCCGGCAAGGCAACGGCAGCCGACGTGCTGGCCAAGATTGTCGAGGCCGAGGACGCCGTCACGAAGTTCTATGCCTCCATGATCACCAACGACTTCACCCAGCCCCTCAACTTCCTCCTCTGGCCCGTTGACTCCGTCAACACCCAGGGCGTCAGCGAGCATAACCTCTACTTCGAGTTCCCGGGCGAGGAAGGTAATCCCTTCAGCTATGCCCTCTATTCCACCGCCTCCTCCGACTTCACCCCGTGGACGGGCTGTCAGCTCGGCGGCAGCGGCAAGGGCGCCAGCGACCAGATGACCTGGTGGCTCGACAACTCCGCCAACGCCTGGCTCTACATGCAGGTCGATGGCACCCTCCATCCCATGCCCACGCTCTATCCCTCCGTGCTCTTCAGCGCCCCCGAGGACGGCGTCTATGTCTGGCGCAGCAGCGTCAGCAGCCGCGATGCCGACCGCGTGAACAAAAACCGCGGCGACCTCTGGTCAGCCGTCTATTATATCTCCGGCGCCGAGGGCACCGTCAGCCAGATAGGCGAGAACGCCGTCTATAACTGGGGCACCGCTCCCTCCGACTTCAACTTCTACATCAACCTGAAGGCCGGCGACCAGGTAGCCCTCGTGGCAGGCATCAACCAGACCAACGGCAACGCCCTCTCCAGCGTCGATACCCTCTACGTGCTCGGCCAGAAGGACGAGGAGAACGTCTGGACCAAGGCCGACGCCGAAGCCAGCGGACTGCTCTTCTTCAACCCCTACATCCCCGCCGACGACTGGACCAGCCTCGACGAAGCCCTTGCCGCCGTCGCCGGCGTGCTCGCTGAAAACGAGGAGAAGATGGGCGACGGCTTCGCCCAGTATCCCGAGACGGCCTTCAACGCCCTCGACTCCATCCGCGGCCTCGGCGCACGCATGCTCTCCGCCGCCGTCGCCTCGCAGCCCGAGGTCGATGCCATGGCCGCCAAGCTGATGGGCGCCATCGAGACCTTCTACAACTCCGCCGGCTATGCCCTCGCCATCGGCGTCGAGGAAGCCCCGAGCGACTCCACCATCTTCGCGAACCATCAGTACATGCCCAGCGGCCTCTACTACATCCGCGACATCGCCAGCGGCCTCTACGCCACCGCCCCCGCCAGCGAAGCCGACAAACAGCCCGTGCCCCTTGCCGAGCTCATCGACGAGACCATGACCGTGCAGAACGCCCAGGTGTGGCATTTCGCCTATAACGAGAAGTACTGGACCTACAGCGTTGTCTCGCACGGCAACGACGGCACCGAGTGGACCATCGACGACGAGCTCTCGAAGTCCAGCGACAACTCCGCCTATCAAGGCTACTACCACTTCGGTGAGAGCGGCACCGCCCGCTGGGGCAACAGCCTCTACCTGGCCGACGACGGCGTGGCCGTCTGGCGCACCTTCCGCATCTACACCAACGGCACGCGCTACAGCATGACCGCCGCCAGCGACGGCAAGTGGATCTACACCTTCGGTGCCAGCGGCATGACCGTCGCCCGTGTTGACATCACCGGCGCCCTCAACTTCGCCTTCGAGCTCATCCCCTTCGACGACGGCACCGGCATAGCCACTCCCGCCGCCGACGTCCGCGTAGCCACGCAGAAGGTCTATAACCTGCAGGGCATCGAGACCCCCGCCCCCCAGCGCGGCGTCTCCATCGTCCGAACCGTCCTTCAGAACGGCGACGTAGAGGTGAAGAAGGTCCTCCGCTAACCAACTCTTAACTCTTAATTCTTAACTAAAAAAGATTCCCAATTCCCGATTCTTAATTCTTAATTTTTATAATTCCCAAGTGCTGTCCGCAACCAGCACGAACGAAAGAAAAATGCTGTCCCCCAGGGGACAGCATTTTTCTGTATGGTTATCCGTTGTTGTGGATGTGCAATCTGCACCACATGAATAGGGAAATTTGCCACCCCCCCCACCAACAGCCTTACTTTTAGGCAGGTGATTGAAAAACCGCCTGAAAGGAAAATCTGATTACAAGAAGTTTGTTTTTCTGCGTCGCGTGCGTCACACCTTTGTAAACAACAGATGACGAGACGCATAGGCGTGACGCAGGGTGTGACGGAGTGTGTGACGCACAAAAGTGCGTCACACACTTTTTTGGCTCAAATAAGGCCTTTTCTGCTCTCAGTTTCAACATGTTGGGCGTGTGCGCGTAGAGTTTGGAGGCACAAAAACCCTTTCGCAAGCTATATATAGTTGAAGCACTCGAATTACCTCATCTCCATCCCTTCGTTCGGGTGTAAGCCCAAACCTTTGAGAATTGCTTGCCATGTATAATTGCCATGTGGTTTTTACGCTGGCCATTCAAGGATAACCCGTGGCATTAGATGTTCCCTCCTTCAAAATTCCCTTTTTTCCCTGACATTCAATCTCTTTTTTCTTTTCAGATGTTGTTTTTTTCTTTAGAACGCAATTGTGTTTTAATTAAAACGCGATTGTGTTCTAAATAAAACACGGCTGTGTTCTAAATAAAACGCAATTGGGTTCCAAGGACATTTGCTTCCTTTGGCCTCTTTTTTGTCATGGTCTACGATGACGCCCCGAACTAACGGACAAACAACAAAGCCCCCTATCAGGTAGAACCCCCATTTTTGTCTGGAAAGCATAATGTAAACGACTGATATTTTGCATAAAGCGCTTCCTCATGCAGGGCTAAACCGAGTGTGACGCACTTTTTGCGTCACACCCTCCGTCACACTTTGCGTCACGCCCTACAGCTCTGTCATTCTAATTGTTATACGCCCTGTGACGCACGCGACGCAGAAAAACAAACTTTTTGTAGGAAGAAGGCAGTCTTTTCCTGTTTTAGTAGACTTTTTTTCGACAATCTGCGCGTTTTGTGTGAATTAGAATTATTAGAGCTATTCCTACGAACAGCATTTTTCTAATTAAAAAGTTTTTTAGTCAAGCCAAAGTAAAAAACGCAGTAAAAAGTTTTCCACCGCAGACCGTTTTTTTTCGTCAATCATTTGCGCAAAAAAAGTGAACGTAGTATATTCGCGCCAAATTCACTTTTTTATTCACTTTTTATCTAATCAAACAAATGAAAAAACATCTACTAAAATCCTTATTGGCGCTCGCCCTCGTGCTGATAAGCGGTAATGCGTGGGGCGACAGCTATACCATAACTTTTTTATCAAATACTGGTGATGGTACAACTGCAGATACCTCTACATCATGCTCAGCTATCGTCTCAGAGGGTTCTTCTGCTTACTTGTCTGGCAATTTAGCTACTGCTACTAATGTGTATTACAACGGTAAAAGCGGATTGAAATTAGGTAAATCTACTGATAGCGGTACTGTAAAATTGAATCTTGCATCCCCTGTCACTCCCACTTCTATTGTGGTCAACTGTGGGCGTTATAAATAACGACGGTAAGGCTGTTACATTGAAGGTAAATGGGAGTACAGCACAAGACATAACGGCTGGATTTTCAGATTTAACCTTTAATATCACATCAGAAATATCTTATTTGCAGCTAGAGTCTTCTAAGTATTGTTGGATAAAGTCTATTACCGTAAACTATGGAGACCCAGAGCCAAATCCAGTTGCTACACCTACCTTCTCTATAGGAAGTGGCTTGTATTTAGGCACCCAGTCCGTGACAATCTCCTGCGCCACAGATGGTGCTACCCTGTACTACACCACAGATGGCACGGCGGCAACGACCAACAGCAACGTCTATTCATCGGCCATCCAAATCACCTCCACCACCACCGTCAACGTGCTGGCCTTCAAGAGTGGCCTGACCAATGCTACAGCTTCTGCCACATACACGATTATTGCCAAGCCTACCCCCAACGCCAATCCTGTGAACAGCAACTACTATACGAAGGTGACATCTCTCTCAGACCTCGAGGACGGCGACGCCGTGCTGATTGTCAGCGGCTCAAATGCAATGAGCATCACCCAGAACAATAACAATCGTGGTTCTGTGGGTGTCAAACCCTCCGAAGGCGTTATCTATGCTCCGGATGCTACGGCCCAGAAGCTTGTTCTCGTCGTGTCGGATGGCTATTATTTCTTCTACACTGGTGAGGCAGGATATTTGTATGCGGCTTCATCAGGAGCAAATCAACTGAAAACAAAGACAACGGCTGATGCCAATGCTGCAGCTCATATCACTTTCAGTAGCAACGAGGCCAAGATTGAGTTCCAAGGCACGAACACAAGAAACTACGTCCGTTTCAACGACCCCAATTTCGCTTGCTACGCCTCAGGAAGTAACACTGGAGCTGCCGTAGAGCTTTACAAGGAAGTGACGGCTCCCTCACAGCTTCCCTCAGCCCCTTGGTTTAACGCTAAAAAGGTGAACGCAGCGAAGAAGCCGGACGGCACGTTCGAGAACGTCACCTTCCCGACTCTCACCACAACTGCAGGCTACGACGGCACGGTCTCTTACGCAAGCAGCAACACCAGTGTGGCAACAGTCAATGCCTCTACGGGTGCAGTAACCCTTGCAGGCGCTGGCACAGCGACCATCACCGCCACGACAACGGAGACCACGGGCTTCACGGCTGGTACGGACAGCTATGAGATCACTGTCTATCAGATTGTGGACGGCGTGTTTGACTTTACTCTGGGCAACTACCTGTCGGGCGTAGAGGCTTCAACCTCTCAGGGCACCACGGAAAGCACTTGGAAGGCTGGCAATGTCCATATCGCCGTGGCTGGACGCAACTGCTGGTATGACGGTAGATATCTGGGCATCTATGGCGAATCAGGAAACAATGCAGCTGGTTCAATCACCGTCTCCGAAACCTCTGGCAAAAACATCACAAGAATTGTGGCGACCGGCTCAAGTACCACCAACCTGAAGCCCAACACTGGAGCCATGACTAACTCAACATGGACGGGCTTTGCCCCCTCTGTGAAGTTCGACTTCAGCGGCTCAGGCACCATTCAGATTGAATCCCTCACCGTCACCTACACCAACGAGTCGTCGACGATTGTCAACGTATCGGCCTACGGATATGCTACGGCCAGCTTCACGTCGCAGGTGGTCATCCCCGATGCCGCCACCGCTACGGTCTATGCCGTCCCGAATGTACAAGGTGATGCCGTGACGCTTACTGCCCTCGATGCCGGAAAGGTGCTGCCCGCCAACAAGGGTGTCATCATCTATAAGGAAAACGGCGGCGAGGTGACGTTCAGCTACAGCAACAGCAGCGATCTGCTCTCTGTAGACACAAAGCTCAGCTACTACGGCACAATTAGTACGAACGACTACATCCTCAGCGTCAACGAGAACGACAAGTTCGGCTTCTGCCATCCCAGAGAAGCGATTGAATGTCCCGCAGGCAAGGCCTTCCTGCGTGCATCGAATGTGCCCAACAACGCGCCCTTCCTGCGCATCGGCGGCACCACCCGCATTGCCAACGCCGAGGCCGAGGCTGAGACGGGCGAATACTACGACCTCACCGGACGCAAGGTGGAGCAGCCCACACGCGGCATCTACATCGTCGGTGGCAAGAAGGTGATGGTGAAGTAAACCACAGCACACATGAGAGAGTGACAAGATAATGATTTTTCTAACCATAAAAATGAAAAACAATATGAAAGCATATATCAAGCCCGAAATAATCGAGACTATCATTTCCACGGAGCCCCTCATGCAGCTTCAGGTCGTCAGCGGCAAATCGAAGAACAATCAGGTGTTCTCTAACAGCCGTCGCAACTCGTGGGATGCTGACTGGGAGTAACCCTTAGCACATAACCCCTTCGGAAGGGCAGGGGAGGAGGCACTGGCTTCCTCCCCTGCGGCTTTTTCTCTCGCTTACTCGTACCTTTAACCTACGGTTTTAGGTACTCTCGCTCGGAAAAATGCAAATATATTTGGTTTCGCAAGAAAAAAAACGGGCCTAGACGGCGATGAGCGCCCTGAAAGGGCAGTAAACTACTAGCCCAGGCTGGCGCCCTGGGTATATCCAGGCTCCTGCCATTTTCGCGCCCTGAAAGGGCAAATCTTGGAGCAGCAAGAGCCAACAAACTTGTTTGTTTGGCCGAGTCGCGACAAGATAAGACTAAGTCAAAAGCATTCAAAATTAATTCTTTTGCCCTTTCAGGGCGAAAGTTTCTTTTGTCATTTGTACCCAGGGCGTTGCCCTGGGCTATGTTCTCCATGCCCCTTCGGGGCGTTCCTCTCTGGTACAATTTCATACTTGCGAAACTTAACTCTAATAAATTTGCTTTTTCGCTCGCTTACTCGTACCTTTAACCTGCGGTTTTAGGTACTCTCGCTCGGAAAAATGCAAATAAATTTGCTTTTTCGCTCGCTTACTCGTACCTTTGCAACGTCTCTATCATCATACGAAACAATGAAAAACAGATTTGTCGTCGTGGCGCTCGTCGCCTTGCTGCTGGGCTCGGTCGGTCTGGCGGCCCAGACGCCGGAAGAGATCGTAAACAAAATGTCGGCGCAGATGGACCGCGGCGACGCGGAGGGACTGGTACTGGACTTCAACATGAAGATTCCCGTCGTGGGCACCGTCACGTCGCACAACAAGGTGCTGGGCAAAAGGATGCGCATGGAGGTGACGGCTAAGGACAAAAAGAGCATCATCTGGACGGACGAGACAACCCGACGTACGTACGACAAACAGACGAACATACTCACCATCGAAGCGAACACCCCTGCGGCGGACAAGCAGGAGAACGGCAACATGGAGACGTTCAAGGGCATCACCGACGGCTACGACCTGGAACTGCAGAAGGAGACGGCGGACGCCTGGTTCATCCTCTGCAAGAAGGCTAAAACGAACAGGGACAAGGACGACCCGAAGCGCATGGAGCTCTGCATCGCCAAGACGTCCTTCCTGCCCATCTACCTGAAGACGAAATTGTCGATGTTCAACATCAGCTTCGAACACGTGGCCATCGGCGTGACGGAGAAGGAGGTCGGCTTCGACCCCGCCGAATGTCCCGGAGCGAAAATAGTGGACAAACGTTAAGAATTAAGAATTACTCAAGTTTCGGAAATAGATGGGAGTGCCTCTTCGAGGCAGAAATTATTCAAAATTTTTCTCAAAATTAAACAAAATATTGACATCGGACTAGCGAGAATAGCGATATATTTTATATAATTTTGAATTAAATATTTGTAAAATTTCCCGCGAAGCGGATTCAAACCTAAGAATTAAGAATTACTCAAGTTTCGGAAATAGATGGGAGTGCCTCTTCGAGGCAGAATTTATTCAAAATTTTTCTCAAAATTAAACAAAATATTGACATTGGACTAGCGAGAATAGCGATATATTATATATAATTTTGAATTAAATATTTGTAAAATTTCCCGCGAAGCGGCTTCCAAACCTAAGAATTGGCTTCGTTTTATAACATGCGAAAGTTGAATGAACTAAATAAAAAAGTATGAAATCCTTACGTAAAATGGTGGCTGTGCTGCTGATGGCAGTCGTGCCGGTCCTGGCCTTTGCGCAGGACAAGAAAATCCCTCAGCGCCTTGAACTGGCTGAGGTGGAAGTGAACGATGGCGAGGTGGAACTCGAGGTGTTCAACATGCCCGAGGATGGCCAAAACCACTATTATCTGTCCGTCGGTCATCTGGGCTTCGGCGATGACATCGTACAGGTCAATATCGACCCGCTGTATGAGCTCTTCATCCCGCTGGGCGACACGGTCGCTGAGTCGCTGGAGATGATGAAGAAGATGCAGGGGCTGTTCAAGTCGCCCAAGGGGACGTACATCGAGGTGCCGGGATGCCTGGCGCTGGCCTTCCCGAACGACCAGCGCGAGACGGTGAAGGTGACGTACCGCAGACCGCTCGTCACCCGCCTGCTCGAGTTCAGCGTGGAACGCAATGGCTACATCCGCGCCGCTCACATCAACAAGGCGGAGTTCAACTCGCTGGTCAGCAGCGTGAAGTTCTACAAAAAACTCCACAAGAAGGAACCCTGATACAATATAATTAGGAATTATAGAATGAAGAATGAAAAATGAAGAATAAATAGCTTTGCCAGCTGTGTATGCAGAGGAAAAGGTATGCGAATTACAGGACATTTTATGGGTCACCTGTAAATTCCTGTGTTAGCATGAACCAAAACCTACAAAACCCTTGTTTGTACTGCATGCTCCCAGCGAGCATTCGTCTGTAGGCTTCAAGCAAGCCCTGTTTATGCAAGCATAAC
>Ga0129306_1001966_pt1 | contig 20161 bp, 18 predicted proteins | sample P827metagenome_FD_94438 | JGI IMG/M metagenome (GOLD analysis project Ga0129306, IMG submission 94438) | Capybara group fecal microbial communities from Wisconsin, USA - P827 metagenome | ecosystem: Host-associated > Mammals > Digestive system > Large intestine > Fecal | place: USA: Wisconsin... | reverse complement strand
ATGGGATTATGTTATGGAAAGCGGGATACGGGCTCTGACGCTCGCTCTGGCACTACGGCTCCCGGGTGATTATCTTCCCCTTGAGGGGCCAGGGGTGACTGACCAGCAAGAGTCTGTGGCCGGCTTGTCCGGTCACAGTCTCTTGACCGCTTTTCCCTTAAAGTGCGGGAGCCTGCGGCGTAGGCCAATGGAGCGTAGGGGCGGCCGTGAGTCTGTGGCGGTTGACGCTATAGCGGCAACTGACACAGTCTCACAGCGAAGGGTGGCAATGGAGGTTGCTGGTCTGGCTGTTTGGTGCGCAGCGCTGCGGAGAACCAAACTGACAGACGAGCAAGTACCGCTGTCCTTATCGGCCCCGGCATCGGCACTGCCGCTGGAGCAGGGCAGCATCGGCCCGGATGATTCCATCGGCCCTACTGCCCCTTTGACCTCTTGTTATCCGTCTTGGGGGCATCTTCATTCTTCCACTTCCGGTCGCCAGGAAAGCGCTGCTTGGGCTGTTGTGTATACTTTACGTTGGCCATAATGATAAATTTTATGCGTTGCGGGCAATATTACCCTCGCATATAAATATCATTTGTGGCAAAACTGTAAATCAAATTTGAAGTTGGGTGAGCTTGTTCCGTTCCGGAACGGGTGGAACAGGTGGAACAAATAATCCGACAACAAGAAGAAAGCTCTACCCATCGTTAGAACAGTGTATTCTTTTTACATGAATTATGTGACAACTGATTGTCAAAGAAACATATCTGACTCACTTTGTGAGACGGCTTTTTCTTCATTTACATAAAAAAAGTTAAATTTGTATGTTTTGACCCAAGCCACACATTATGGACATTAAAGAATATATAGTTTCCGTTAATCAGCAGTTTCAAACGGGTGTAGCCCGTGAACACGCATACCGTCCAGCACTTCAGCAGTTCCTTTCTTCTTTGATGCCTTTCGCCATAGTGACAAACGAACCGGCAAGAGTGGCCTGTGGCGCACCTGATTTCATCGTTTCAGAAAAAAAGACAGGACTGCCGATTGCATTCTTCGAAGCTAAGGATATTGATGATTCCGACCTTGACGGTCGCAGATCCCACAAAGAACAATTCTCACGTTACAAGAGCTCTCTTGACACGATTGTATTTACTGACTATCTTGATTTTCATCTCTATGAGTCTGGCGAGTGGGTTGAGAACGTAAGGATAGGTGAAATCCGTGGGGACAAGATAGTACTCGTTAAAGAGAACGAAGCAAAATTTCTGGAGCTTATTTCCCACGTTGGGAACTCTCATCCTCAGAAGATAACATCTGCTTCAAGGCTCGCTGCCATTATGGCCTCAAAAGCGCGTCTTCTTGCTGAGACCATAAAGAAGTCCTTTAGCGAGGAAAACAACAGCTATGATAACCGCCAGTTGCAAGGTCAATACGAAGCCTTCAAGAAAGTCTTGATCCACGACCTCACGACAGACGCTTTCTCTGATATCTATGCGCAGACCATCGCTTACGGAATGTTTGCCGCACGGCTCCACGATACCACTCCTGAGGACTTCTCCCGGATGGAGGCAGCAACACTGATACCCAAGTCCAATCCTTTCCTGCGCCAGGTTTTCCAAAGTATAGCCGGATTCAACATCGATGACAGGATATCTTGGATCGTGGATGATTTGGTGGCAACATTCCAGTCTACGGACATTGAAAAAATTATGGGGACCTACTCTAAGGACGAGATCCACAATGACCCCATGATTCACTTCTACGAGGACTTCCTTGCAGCATACGATCCACAGCTCAGGAAAGCCAAGGGGGTATGGTACACCCCGCAACCGGTCGTGCAGTTCATCGTCAAGAGCGTTGATGAAATCTTGCAGAAGGAATTCGGGCTGCCGATGGGACTGGCTGATTCCGGCAAAATCCACTGGGATGTCGTCAACGACCAGTACACGGGAAAGAAGGGAGAGACCAAAACCATCTCGAAAGATTTTCACCGCGTTCAGATTCTCGACCCGGCAACGGGTACGGGCACTTTCCTTGCTGAAGTCATTCGGCAGGTCTATTCCAAATTCGAGAATATGAAAGGGATGTGGCAAGGCTATGTGGAAGACAGCTTGTTGCCGCGTTTGAATGGCTTTGAAATATTGATGGCATCATATGCAGTAGCCCATCTGAAACTAGACATGCTGCTTAAGAATACCGGCTATAATCATGTTAAGGATAGCCGCTTTAAAGTTTTCCTCACTAATTCGTTGGAAGAATGCGACCCAGATACCGGAACGCTCTTCTCTACCTGGCTTTCCGATGAAGCAACTGAGGCTAACTACATCAAGCGGGATTGCCCGGTGATGGTGATGCTTGGCAACCCTCCTTATTCTGGTATTTCGTCAAATAATGGCGAATGGATTACCAATCTAATCGAGGAATATAAGAAAGAACCTGGTGGAAAGGAAAAGTTGCAAGAGCGTAAAATATGGCTGAATGACGATTATGTCAAATTCTTGCGCTTAGCCCAAATGTATGTAGATCGCACTGGATCAGGTGTTGTAGCATACATAAACAACAATGGCTTCCTAGACAATCCTACCTTCCGTGGAATGCGTTGGAATCTTATGCGCTCTTTTGATAAGATTTACGTTCTTAACCTCCACGGCAATAGTCAGAAAAAAGAGACAGCTCCCAATGGTGGCAAAGATGAAAATGTCTTTGACATTATGGTTGGGACGAGCATTAACATTTTTGTAAAGACTGGAAAGAAAGGGAAAGATGAGTTAGCAGAGGTTTGCTATGCTGACATCTATGGCGAACGAGATTTTAAATACGACTTCCTTAGAGCTAATAGTTGTTCTTCGGTTGATTATCAGGCGGTTTCTCCCGTTCCTCCTTTCTATTTTTGGAACAAAAATGATTATTCAGCCAAAACTGAATATGACGCAGGTTTTTCAGTAGAGGAGTTATTCTGCTGCAATGTTATGGGTGTCACAACAGCTCGTGACCGAATGGTGATAGATACTGATCGCAATCGATTGCTTGAAAGAATACGTCGTTTTTCCGACCCTAATTACACTGATGACGAAACAAGGCAGTATTTCTTTGGCAACAAAACCGCAGGGAAATACCTTCCTGGTGATTCTCGTGGATGGAGTATGGCGAAAGCTCGCAACAGCATCAGAGGTTTTGACCACAATTCAGTTATTATCCCTATAACATATCGGCCATTTGACAACGAATTCATTTATTATTGCCAAGAAATGGTTGACTGGCCACGTATGTCCATTATGAGGCATTTGCAAAAAGAGAATGTGGGGTTCTGCTCTGTCCGGATTAATAGTCGTGATAATGAGCATACATATTTTGTCACTGACAATATTATGGACAAGACACTTCTTTCTTCTAAAGATAATGCCAACGTATTTCCGCTTTATCTTTATGAAAACGATGAAAAGCGCCCTAATCTTGATAAGGACATCTGGAGTAGGATTAATGTATCCGTTGGTAGAGAAGTGAATCCTGAAGAGGTTCTTGGTTATATCTACGGTGTCCTTTATAGCACGAAGTATCGTGAGAAATATAAAGAGTTCCTCAAGGTAGACTTCCCACGTGTACCGTATCCATCTAGTACAGAACAGTTTCAGATGATTGCCGAAAAAGGCAATGAAATGATAAGCTTCCACTTGATGAAGGATGCGGCCCGCTGGCCGACTAGCGTCACCTTCCCGGAGAACGGCGACAACATTATTGAAGAACTTACCTGGTCGCCCGAAGAAGGTGGTCGTGTCAAGATAAATAAGACACAATACCTTGGCAACGTTTCTGCTATAGCTTGGAATGCCTTCATCGGTGGCTACCAGCCTGCCCAGAAATGGCTGAAAGATCGGAAAGGACGAGCATTAGGTTTCCAGGACATTCTTCACTATGGCCGGATTCTATACGCTCTTGAACAGACCAATCGAATTATGAAAGAGATTGATGAGATAGGTGTGCTTTAATTGTTTTTGAGATGACAACTGAGCTTATCATATCGATTGTTATTGCAGCTGCAGGATGGATCTGGGCCATTATTCAGTTCTTCACAAACAGGAGATGGCAGAAAAAGGATTACGTCCAACAGCAGCGTTACGAAGCATATAAAGGCTTTATGGGAAAGATGGATTCTATAAGCGAATCGATGCGTAATGATCCTACAAAGTCGGTGTTTTCTATGATTAAGGAGTTCATGGCGTCATTATTAGCAAGTATAACCAGCGACTCCTTTGATGCAGGAACGGCCACATTAACGTTCACCAATCAACTGCTTGATCAGACGCAAAAGAGTTGTGAACCACTTCAACAAATCAATGGAGAGATTAATTCTATTAAGCTGATTGCCTCCGATGATCTCCTAGACAAACTTGATGAGCTTCAAGCACTCAACCAAGATCTTTATAACGAAATGATGCTTGCTTTGAAAGCTGTTGGTAAAGAGCAGATACCTGACTTCCAAGAACTAAAAACGGTAGGTCAACAGGAACGATGGAAGCGATTTGAATCACTGTATTCTGAGATTCGGAAAATCATGAGGAAAGAAATAGGTATTCAGTAGATTATTGATTACGGATATTGAACTGTTAAGAATAATATAATGACTCGTAGAGAAAGTCGTGGCCTTGTAGTCCTTGTAATTACGCTAGTCGCCCTGATATCTGGCGGCATCATTGCATATAAGAATCCGGATTCCTGGCATGGCTTGGCAATGCTGGTGATCGGCTTTGTAGGTTGCCACCTCTGCTACAAGCGCTGGAAGATTGCTACGGAGGCTTCGAAGGATGAGAAAGAGGCTATTGAGAAGCAGGACGAAGAGACACGAACCAACATCGCAATGTGGCTGATGGTGGCCTTTTGTATAGCTGCTTTTCTGGAGGTGGTAGCCGTGGGTGTCGGCCTTGTCTTAAACGCAAGTATTGGCGGCGAGTTAGGTCACACGATCATCCACTATGCTGTGATTATTGGTGGCATCTTTGCGGCTCTTTGGCTTGGGTTTATGCTATTTTTTGCTTAGAATAATAAAAACCAATCATAATGTCTGAATTGAAACAATTATTTGAAAAATACTATGACTCCAATATCGCAAATATGGAGGAGTTCTATTTTTCTAAAGCACAAGAAGCACTGCAGTCATGGCGAGCTTTACGTATTGAGGATTCATTATTAGACAAATTGCTGAAGCTCAACTATGATGATTTCAAGAAGCTTGCTGAATCGGATGCATCTGTAAAAGAAATCCGCGACAGTATTTTCAAACTGGTATCTTACTGTGACAGAAATGCGAGTGACAAGGAATTCTATAATGAGTATAGGCCATGCCGCTCTATTGCGAAAGCTGGTATTCGCCAGAATGCCTGGGTAAGACAGTGGCTGGTTTTTAAAAAAGCTCCCGGGGACGTTGCCGAGTCCATTACAAATGTCATCAATTATATTGATCACCCCGAATCCAATTTCCCTATAGTAAGTGAAGACCATAAGGAACAGCTTTCACGTAATTTGCTTAAGATTCCTTATGATAAGAGTAGTTTCTCATCTAGTCTTCTTCGTTACTTTGATGACATGGGCTTTTCTTGTGTCAACTCGCACAACAAAACATATCTGTATTCAAGGATGTTCTATTCGCTACAGGATCAATGGAAAGACAAGATAGTAATAAAAGGCTTAGTCGCTCGTGATGGAACTGATTGGAAGGATGACTTTGAAGCGGATGTCGCAGCTAGTTCTCAAGGGTATGGTATAATGTGGCGTCATAATCTTCCTTCTGATAGCGGAAGGGTTATTAAGGCTCTTCGAGCCCTTATCGAGAATGGCGAGACTTTTGACTTCTATATTGTGGAGAATAATTGGGCAAAATACAAAGCTGTCGTGGAGGATTTTGCTCTAGCAAAAGATTATGACGATGTTGTTGAGGAGTGGAAGGGAAAAGATCCAGTATGGTTCAATGATAAATTTGAGGACTATAAATCCGTGGATGGAGAGGGACATATAACGCAGCAGGCCAAGATTGCATTCCTGGTCAAGTCTTTTCAGAGAATTCCTGACGAAGAACAACTGAGCGTCGAAACAAATTTCAAGTTAATAGGCAATCCCGTCAGAGCAAATTACGTGGCATTTACAGACATTTTAACTTCTTCCGATATAAAAATGAACAAGGCCCTTTCCGACATAGCATTGTTGGCATCCATAAAGAAGAACATTATCCTTCAGGGTGCTCCTGGAACTGGTAAAACATTTTCTACAGCTGCCCTATCACTGAAAATATTGGGCGCCGATGATATTGACTGGAAATCTCCAAAGTCCATAATGGATAAGTACGACGAGTATGTCGCTAATGGTCGCATTGCTTTTACTACCTTCCATCAATCGATGGACTACGAAGATTTCGTGGAAGGTTATAAACCAGAGGAAATTGGAGGCGATATCAAATTCAAACTCAAGCCAGGAGTATTCAGGATAATATGTGAGAAAGCTCAGAGAGAACCGTGTGTCCTTATTATCGATGAGATAAATCGAGGAAATGTCTCAAAGATTTTCGGAGAGCTCATTACTCTTCTGGAGGCAGATAAACGTGATGGTGGGGACCATAGAATTCAAGTTAACCTTACATATTCTGGCAAACCGTTCTCAGTTCCGGCGAATCTCTATATCATTGGCACTATGAACACAACGGATCGTAGTGTCGGCAGTATTGATTATGCATTGCGCCGTAGATTTGCCTTTTGGACTCTAAAATCGGATAAGGGTGTTGTAGAGGGTCAGGATATTGACGCTAATGTAAAATCCAAAGCTGTATCAGTCTTTGAGAAGGTTGAAGCCTTCCTCAAGGCAAATCCCGCTGACATGAAGATTGAGGACCTTATGCCAGGCCACAGCTATTTTATGGCTAAATCCTTAGAAGAGCTGGAAACCAAAGTCAAATATGAGCTGATTCCCCTTGTTGAGGAATACGCTAAGGATGGTATTATTGAGGTTTCTGATGAAAAGCTTAGTAAAGAATTTGAAGCGTGGATTCAGATAATCAAATAATAATAACTGTTCCCGAGGATAAGGTTTTTTACCTGCAGGAGCACGAGCAGTTTAAGCCCGAGCTCATGCCGTACATTGCCAGCCTCAATCTGGGATTCGTAGAAACAGAGTATGAAGGAGAGCCGAAGTACCTCGGCATAACTCCTGATATGCGAGCGAGTTATTATATTGGAGCAGATTGGCTTACGCTTGATAAAGCTATTGTTGTTACTCCAAAAATGCAGGACATCGATTACGTCAAAATGTTCGTGTCGGCCCTTCGATTCGCACCGTCTGCCAGCTATTTCTCTAAATTCTACGGTATCAATTATTCTGGGCGAAAGATAGAGTCGAAAAATCTTGATAGTATTCTCACGCCTCTTCTCTTGATTCATTTCCTTTCTGCAGTTGACAAGCTACTGGAAAAAGGATTAAAGAAAGGATATGTAACTAGGGAAGAGAATCTACAAGCTAAGATTAAAGGCAAAGTGATGATGTCTTTACAGTATAGTAAAAACATTGCGAATCACCGGCCCGATCGAATCATGTGCAGCTACCAAGAATACTCCTCAGATATTCCCGAAAATCGGCTCATCAAGAAGGCTCTTTTGTTTGCAAAGCGCTCTGTTTCGATTATGCCGGCTTTGCAATGTCATAAGGTTTTCCCTGAGATTAACCACATGCTACTGGCCTCATTGGCAGCCTTTGAAGGGGTATCAGACAATATTGACACCTGCAGCGTCAAAACGGTGCAGAAGAATAAGCTATATGGAGATTATGGCGCAGCTATCAAGCTCGCAAAACTGTTGTTAAAGCGTTACGACTATTCGATAGACAGTATTGAGAGTGACAATCATATGATTCCTCCATTCTGGATAGATATGGCTCGTCTATATGAGGTTTATGTGTACGGCCTGTTACAGAGAGCATATCCTGGGCAGATTAAATTCCAGGTTAAAGGTCACTACCAAACGGCTGTTGACTTCCTTAAAATGGATGAGGAACTAATTATGGACACCAAATACAAACCGCATTATGATTCTTCCAATGCAGGTGTAATTGACGACATCAGAGAGATCAGCGGCTATGCACGTGACGAGTACATTTTAAGCGAATTGGGTATTTCCGATAAGGATACAGTTCCCAATTGTCTAATCATATACCCTAAGCCGGAGGGTTGCTGTACAATTACAGCCTTTGACGAGGGAAAGCCCTTGATTCCAGAATCTACTCATTTCAAGAGTTTCCGTCATTTTCATAAGATCTGTGTCCCTGTCCCAGAGATACAAAGGGGTTAGAAACGAATTAATAGTATATGAAAAGAATATCAAAGAGACTTGCCCCGGACAACATCACGGAACTCTCTCAGTGTGAGGTTTTCGTTTTCGGCAGCAATCTGGAAGGTCAACATATGGGCGGAGCTGCGCGCTATGCCTATGATCATTTTGGTGCGGAATGGGGCAACGGTGTAGGCCCTCAGGGCAAGTGCTATGCTATCCCAACGATGCACGGACCATTGTCTGAAATCAAGCCTTATGTGGACGATTTCATCGAGTATGCCCGTCAACATCCGATGAACCGCTTCCTTCTAACCAGAATCGGATGCGGCATTGCCGGCTTCAAAGACAAGGACATGGCTCCGCTGTTCATGGAGGCCTTGAAGCTTCCGAATGTCTCCTTCCCCAATGAATGGTTTATCCAGCTCTTGGACTATATCGAACCCCGGGAAAAGAGGAAGCAGGCCACTCCGCCGGTCATCAATATGGAAGTCCTGCAGCGGCTTTGCCAAGAGCATTTGTACACAATCGGCGCCGGCATTCCTTGGGACGAGCCGGATATCTTGATTCGCTATATCATTGACGAAGACAAGTTCGGATACAAGGCAATGGGGAATTTCTTCTTCTTTGACGATGACCTGTATATCTTTGACTATGACGACAAGTTTGCCGAAGACCACAATCAGGATGTGGTAGAAGGCGTGTTCCAGGACGAATGCAAAGACCGGGGATATGCTTTTCACGCATATTTCGCAGGTGTCAGAACACCGTACAGAGACTCAAATGGAGAGGCCATCTTCACGGGCGATGTCTGCCATATCAAGTTCCATGGCTCCGAGTATGACTATCCGTTGAGCACGCTTGGATCGGAAGAGAATCCCGAATACTTCCGCTACGCCTTCGTCCTGGACAACCACTGCATCCGTCCGGAAGAATGTGAGAGCATCACCCGTGTGGGCACCGTCTTCTATCAGGTAGAGAAGGGCTCGGAAGGAGACCTGGTCGATCAGTTGAGCGCCCGGTTCACGGACATCTGGGGCCAATGCAAAGACCCGATAGAGCATCGTCTGGAGATGGCAAAGTACACGCCCAGTTTCCACGAGAAATACTGGGAATACGCTGCCTTGAAGGTGTTGGAGATAGAGTACGGTTGGCGCTACTATCCCGGCCTTCCTAAACCAGAATAGTGCCGCGACTGGGTGTTCGTGTTTTTCCTTGATTACACCACCCTTTTCGAATCCTTTAACACTTTTTAACAAATTCCGTTTGGCGGTCTCAAAAGGACCGCCTATCTTTGCTGCTGGTTTTCGTAACCTACTGATTATTAAATAATTAAATATAATAATTATGAAAAAACCAGCTATTATTGATCAAGAAATTGAATTCACTATTTATTCTCATGCGATGATTACTCCGCCCATGGAAGTGGAGCACTATGATCCGGAAGATCCGGCCGAGTTGATATATGCTTCGGCGATGGATTTTATTACCGAAGGCAGAACTGAGCAGGGACGGAAAGATCTGGAGTCTGCATATCGTCTGGGCAGCTGGCGTGCCGGCAACACACTTGCATACGGACTGTCTGTCGGCTGGTTTGGCGAACGGGATTACCCGGCGCATTTAGTTGTCTTGAGGAATCTGGTGGAGCAGGGATCATCAGGGGCGATGAGCAATCTCGGTTTCGCCTATGAGCATGGTTTGGGGCTTAAGAAAAGTATCCGCTGGGCAATATATTGGTATGAAAAGGCTGTGAGCAGAGGGTGTGTGGAAGCTATGGCCAATTTGGCAAACCTCTACCTTTTCCATGATGAAAAGTACAATAACTTTGAAAGAGGCGCTTTCCTTGCTCTGATGGGGGCCGACCTTGGCGGAGAGACTGCTATGAATGAGTTGGGCCTTTGCTATGAGCATGGCTTAGGTGTGCCCAGGTGCGAAGACAAGGCTTTCGAGTGGATTTCCAAAGCAGTGGAGAATGGGGCCGGGGCTTGCGCAGAACATAACCTTGCACGGTGTTACAGGAAGGGCATCGGCACCAAGGTCGATAAGGCAAAGGCCGAGGAGTGGGACCGGATTGCTGCAGAACACGGATGGAAGAAACACACAAAGTCAGAGTAGTATGATTCAAGACTATCAAACCAACAAGGTATATCTGGCCGAGGGCTTAAGTCACTACGTGCCGGTCTGTCGGAATCTCCTTGAGGCATTGCACAGGGAGCAGATTCATGTCGAATTCATACCCTATACATCATCCTACAAGCAAGTCTGGGCACGGGACTATATGCCAACTCAACTCGAAAAGACTCTTTTCTTTTTATATCAGTACTGGCCAGATTATCTGCTGGGCTATGATGGATATATCCCGAATGTCCTGAAAATCATTAAACATTTGGACCTCGGCCGAATACTTACGATGACCCTTTCAAAGGATCAGCCCATGGTAATCATCGACAATTTGCACCACGGACGAATTTCGAAGGAATTAATTCTGGACGGCGGCAACTTTGTCAAATGCGGAGATAAGGTCATTATGACCGACAAAATCTTTCAGGAGAATAACTGGATTGAAAGGAAAGAACTGCTTTCCATACTCGAAAACTACTTGCAGATCCAGATTGTCATCATACCCTGGGACCGCTACGAAATCTTCGGCCATTCCGACGGGATGGTGCAGTGGATTGAGGGGAATCGAGTGCTGATGAACAACTACGTCAATACTGATCCGGGCTTCCGGAAAAGGCTGCTGGAGGCCCTTACTCCGCACTTTGTTGTTGAGGAATTGGAATTCAACACCCCGAGGCTCAACAAATTATCGTGGGCTTACCTCAATTTCCTTCGCGTAAAAAACTATATCTTTTTACCTGGCCTGCACGCAAAGGAAGACCCGCTGGCCCTGCAGCAGATACAGCAGTTCTACCCGGACTGCAAGGTCATCCAGGTGCAAGGATGTGAAGAACTGGCCCGCGACGGCGGTGCCCTACATTGCATCAGTTGGAACATCGAAACTGATGAACCAGCAAGGTACTCCAGAGACGTTCCAAAAAACAAAATTTGATATGAGCACAGAAAGAATACAATCTATCCTTAAGCAGATTAATACTGCCAAAGACCAAGCCTTCCGGTCAGCGGTACGCGCTGCGGCGGAGAATCTCGTAGAAGAAACCCAGGACGAGTCAAAAGACATCCGGGATTCCATTCTTGACCTGCAGATGATGATCCATTCGGCATATCGGGAAATAAATGAGCAAGAGGAATCCTTCTTCATGCTTCCTTTTTACTACAAGCCTCAATGGTTCAGGGCCTATGACGCTTGGATGGAACATCGATGGTATCCTGCCCTCACTAACAATTTAATAGAAATTGGTATACCCTGGACGCGTGGAGAGTTAGTTCTGATAGGAGCCTATCAGCATACTTGGCTGGATGTTATTCCGTTGCGTATGGCTTATTATGAAGCAATGGACGGCAAAGCGCCTGTGTCATACATTTCCTTTGATAGAAAATGGGAAACCCTGCGTGACCAAATCATTGCAGATGATTCCCATCTTCCGACAGAGAAGTTGGATTGTAAACAAACGCTCAGCGATATGGATCGCATTAACTTAGAATGCACAATGGTGAATGTCCTTGATTCGCCACTATATCTTACGAAAATCAATTTCAAAAGTCTGTTCGATTTGTCCATGGCTTTGAGGTCCTGGGTCCAGGATCACGGCGAAGGAGTCGTATTCCTGGAGAGCATAAGAACCATGAATGGCAGTACAGATGAATTATCCAATGAGAACGATTGGGTCTTGGCATTCACGCGGCAACTGAAGACCCTTGCAATGGAGCTTAATATCACTATTGTCGCTGGGGTTGACCTGCCGCTTGAGGTCTGTAACGTGCCGGACCTCACATCTGAGGGATATGGACTCTGGGAAAGCGAAATGGAGCGTTTTACAAAGAATGCTGACCATGTCCTGCTGATTTCCCCGTCAGCGTATTGCGACTTCAATACCTATACCACTGAAGGAGAGATGATCATCGCCAAATGTCAGGGCTGTTTCATCAGAAAAGTCGTATATTTGTAAGAAACCTTGTAATCCCAATAACGCATTTAATGGAAACTAATGCACTAATATCTATTTTCGAGACGTTCAAAAAGGAACGCGATGCTGCTAAAGATCAAGGGCGCTTATCCATTGCCTTTCTTAGTCAGCAATTCGGTATTATCGCACAGCATCTAATCTATTGTGGGCACTTTGAAGTTAGGAGCAACGGGAAAATTATCCGTTGTATCCGGCTTGACACGGTGGAGTTTTATTATCACGAAGAGGAAGATGGCGCGATAAAGGATTACATTGTTTACCATCGCAACAAGGACAAGACTCCGGATGTTTATCTTGAGGCTTTTCCGATTGGAAGTTTGAACACTCACGTTTCTGGACTGGATATTACATTTGAAGATCAATCGGATAAATCAAAGTATCGGGCATCTGTCCTTATTCGTGCATTCCATGTTGAAGAAAAAGAGCATATAAAAGGATTGCATCACTGTCCTAATGAAGGAGAAAAGCGATCCACATATATGTACGAGCACCTCTTCATGGGAATACCCATAACCGATGGAGTACAGATTCAATGGGTTGTTGACTCCGAGCATACAGATTCAATACCGAATAAGGGATATCGTGTGAACGTCCATAAGTATGTTATTGGAAAGAATGGTCTGCCGGAAAAACGCGTGAAAGAAAAAGATTCGACGGATTACCTCGATCGGAAAGGATGGGCGTTCAGTCGTTATTCTTTCGAGAAGCCTTGGGCTCTGGATGAAAGGGAAGAGAAATAAAGAAGCTCCGCGCTATCCCACCCGTCACAGGGCAGGACAGCGCGGAACTCGCATATAGACGAACCGTCCTACCTGAACGCCTTCGGCTCCTCGTTGTCCAGATACTCAATCAACCCCTCAATATGCAGGTTGATGATGGCCTGGCGCCCTTTGGAAGACAGCAGGAACCGACAATCCTCCTTGTTGTCCATGAACAGATTCTCGGTCAAAACCGCCGGGCAAAGGGTATGCTTCAGCACATAGAACGCCGACTCAATGTCCGGGTCCCCGTCGGAATAGTCCGTGCGGATCTTCTGCCCGGGCAGGTTCTTCTCCGCAGCCAGGTACAGACAGTCGGCAATGTCGTCCGACTCCGTGTGCCCAGGGAAGGTATAAGCGCACCAGCCGCGGGCATTCATCCACTGGGAGCCATTCCCGGCCGCATTGACGTGGATAGAAAGGAGCAAGGATTCGGATATGCCGTACTTGCAGGCAATCCGGTTGACCCGGTCCACGCGCTCCTTCAGGGAGACATCCTCCAGCTCGGGGACGATGACCTCTGCATCGTACCCCCGGAAGATGAGCCCCAGGGCGATGGCGTTGGCGATCTCGCGGTTGTAGCGCCACTCCATCAGGGCGCAGTCGGGAGAGGATTTACCTTTGGTGTTGATGCCGTGGCCGGCGTCGATGATAACTTTCTTCATCATAATGATTTGTTTTTAAACAGTTTGAGGTGGAATAATTGAAACAATTTCGAGGTCAAGGTCCTCGATGAGGGCCGCTACTTCGGGTAGCGATTCCGGGGAGAAGAAGCGAGCAAGGTCTTTGTTCCGTTCCGGAACGGGTGGAACGCGCAACAGCGTTCCATCGGGCTGGGGAGATCCTTCGCTTCGCTCAGGATGACAGTGCTGTCGCAGGAGCCAATCGGCAATGTCGATCTGGGCGGCACGGTCTTCCGGGGTGCCTTCTTTCTCCAGGATGTCGGAGAAGGTGACGGAGAGGAAGGGCTTCTTGGCAAAGGCTTCCTGCCAGGCGGCGTAGGCGTCGATGTCCGGGAAGACGAGGACCTTTCGGCCTTTGAGCACGTCCAGACGGTCACCGAGCTGGGTCTTGCCGCCGGTGGCCAGCCAGACGAACTTGGGGCAGAAGGCGCTGCAGATGACGGCGGTCTTCTCGGCTTCAACCAGGCAGACGAGGGCATCGGGGTACCGGGCCAGGAGGTGCTCTCCGAAGAGGCACTGGGTGACGTTCCAGTTTTCCGGCAGGAGGCCTTTTTTCTTGAGGCGGGCGTGTACCCAGTCCACGGGAATGCCGGTGTCTTTGATGCGGTGGCCGGTGACGGGGTTGTACTGGATGATCTTGCCGGTGCGGATGCGGCCCTGGAGGTCTATCTGGTAGAAGATGGCGGCGCCGTCCCGGGTGACTCCCATGCGGTAGCGGTCTACGAGCATCCGGACGGTGTCGGCGTCAAAGATGCTGTAGAGGAAGGCGAGGAAGTTGCTGATGGGATTCAGGCGGACGGTCTTGGCGACGAGGTCTTCCGGGAGGTAACCGGTTGGAGGTGGAACGCTGTTCCGTTTTTCGCTGAGCCAGGCCGGAGCCTGCCTCCAGTCTTCACCCTGAGGACGGGCCTCAGGATGCTGCTGGAAGTACTGGGACGGGGTGAGATGGTAGCCGCAGGAAGACTCGTGGTCACAGCGACCTACGGTCTTGTCGATGAGGTTGTTATCATCGTCGACGTAGGGCGTGAAGCAGTGGGGTCTTTCGCATTGCGGGCAAGTGAGCCGGGAGGTTTTCCCGGCATACTTGGCGAGGTGGTAGCGGTACTCCATACTCAGTCGTCTTTATAGGGAAGGTTGAGTTCCTGCTGTTCCACCCGTTCCGGAACGGAACAAGGATCGATGTCCTCGTCGGTCTTGGGATGAGGGCTGGGAACATAGCCCTTTTCGTGGGCTTTGCGCAGCTTGCGGTGGACCGTGGTGGGCGGGAATCCGGTGATGTCGGCCATCTGTCGGACGGTCTTCTGCTGGGCCTCCAGGTCGATGAGTTCCTGCAGGTCTTCGGCTTCGGTGAATTCGTTCTTGGGACGGAGGTGGTCGGCTTCCTTGACATAATCCTGGAACACGAACTGCGTGTAGCCCTGTACCTGTTGCAGGCGATAGAGGATGACATTGTCAGAGTCGTACTGGAATGCTCCGGTGCGGACTTTGACCTGCTTGACGTAACGAAGGAGATTGTCCTGGGCGGAACGACCGATGGCGATGCCGGCGTCGAAGAAGTTCATCAGTTTGGCGCTGCCGGCAAGGTCGTTCTGGGTCATCGGGGTGCGGGGCTCCCGTTTGGGAGAGTGGCCGACGATGACGAGGGTCAGATGGTACTTGCGCTTGAGGGCCAGGATCTTCTTCATGAAGGCGCCGGCGGATTCTCCTTTCTCGGAGTCGTTCAGGAGGAAGGTGATGTTGTCCACGAAGATGTGGCGGATGCCTTTCTCTTCGGCAGCTGCGGCCATGCTGTCAAGGATGGCCTGCTCCAGGCCGGTGTCCACGATGTCGTCCGGGCGGAGTTCGGCCCGGAGGAGGTTCTCGGGGAAGCGGTGGATGACGCGGGTTTCTTTCTCGACGTAGCGCATCTGGAATTGCTTGGTGGACAGTTCACAATCGATGTAGAGGACTTTCTCTTCGCGGGCAACGGCTTCGGCCAGCTGCGTGCAGAAGATGGACTTTCCGGAGTTGGAAGAGGCGATGACTACTGTGCATTCGTGTTCTACGATGAGGCCGTGGAAGTACATCTTGGGATCTGGGGCAGCCAGGCCGTCGTCCACCCAGTCGTTGGCGGATTTGATGGCCATAATGCCGACTTTGTCCGGGGCTTTCTGGGCCTTGCGGGCTTCTTCGTCGATGGCGCCGATGGGATCACGCATACTACTTCCTCCCGTTCTTCTCGTCAAACAGCTGGAGCGCCAGGTCAAGGTCTACGACTATCTTGCGGCCGCGCTGCTTTACTGCGGGCGCAAGGACGCCGTCCTTGAGCTTCTGGGCTGTCTTGTGGGATACGCCCAGGGCACGCTCGAGACCTACGATACCGTACACGTAGCGCTTGTTGGCGCTGCTGTCGCTACCGGAGGTGGACTTGTCCCGAATGGCCACCTGGATCGTTGTTTTGATGAATTCTTCCATGTGCATGAAGAATTCGCCCTCTGTTAGCGCGTAGAGGGGCCGCGTTGATTCAATAAGGCTCATATTCTTTGTGGCTTTATTGGTTTAGGAGAGTGTCGGGGTTTACCGGGTGGAGTCCGGGCCCCCTCTGCTCTACGCGGGTAGCCTCCACTGCATCCGCGCTTTTTCCAAGGGCAAAGTTTTGAAATAATGGCCACAAAAAAGGCCACCTATAGGCTTATTGGACGCTTATAGGTGGCGCAGATTAGGCTTATAATCGTGTCTAGTCGAGTGTGACTGTGAGACCCTCGTCGATGAATAATTGTTCGATTAAGCGATTAATAGTTGGTTTAGTCTTGGCTAGTGATACATACGAGCCGAGGCTAGGTACACCGATTAGTTGACCGATCAGTGCGTGGGTGGCTCCGGGGCAGTTGTGGACGATGATCTTGGAAGCCCAGGCGGCGTGGTAGTTGGTGATGCCATCCTTCTTGACCCATTGGTATTTCTTGTCCAGGAGGCCGTGTTTCTGGAGGGCGTCGAGGTAGGGTATGGCGCTACTGAGCTTGGAGGGGAACTTGGTGCCGGGCTTGTCTTTCTTGGGCACTTCTATGGCGGGGAGGCCGTTGTCGTTTATGTAGTCCCGGAAGTCTCCTTTGTAGGCGACGATTTCTTCGTAGGTGAGTTTGTGGGCGGTGGCCAGGAGGACGTTGATGACGCCTTTCACGCGGTCGCGCGGGAGCTGGCGGTTGCGGTCATAGTTGTGGTGTGCGTCCAGGAGGATGTCGATGATGTCCAGGTGGAGCTTGAGGAAGTGGTAGTCAACGGCCGCAAGGGCGCGGTCGACAATGGCGTGGATGGGAGCGTCGAAGGGGTCGCGGCAATCACGGGGAATGCGGCCCAGGCGGCGCCAGAGTTGTGAAATTTTGCAGTGCAGGTCTAGGAGTTCTTCGGCGTTATTGGGCATCTTTGCTACGCGTAGCTGCTCGTCCAGGTATTCCATCATCCCGTCAAAGGAGTACTGGCCGCAATCCTCCGGGGGTTCGGGGATGTCGGTGTGGATGCGGGCTGCAATCCGCTCTTGCGTCATGCGGCTGTATTGGTCGGGGGTGACATCGTCAAGAATTACCCTACTGGCCCCTTGAAACCACTCGCACTGCTTTCTGTGCCGGCATTTGACACAGACGTCGATGACGTTATTTGCGAATGTTATGATGTTATTCATGGGGTATGGGTTAGTGGGATTACAAAGTTAACGATTTCTTGTAGACTCAGGAAACGGTAATTATGTCAAGTTTTCAACAAGGACCGTGAATTCCCTTTCAGATGCCGTAGAAAGCAGAAAAATTTTATGAAAATTTTTTCTCGATTTTGGATACTGGGGGAAATGCCGTTCTACTCTATTATACTTAATGCTTTACTTTCGCTGAATTGGCGTAAATAATTGCTTTGCAATCATTAAAGTATTTGTTATATTTGTATAGAACAATGGGTGTTCGTGGGATTAAAACTTAAACTATGATAGCGCTTCCTTCTATTGCTTTCGGGGGTTTTTCTGGGTCGGCAAAGGGTGTTACGGCTCGCCAGGTGGCGGGTCGTAGCATCCTTTCCTTGAAATGCTATCCGACCGGGGTTGCCACTGGAGCACAGCTGGCAAGGAGGGCCTCCTTAAAGAAAATCGCAAAGAGCTGGGTGACGCTGACGAATGAGCAGCGCCAGGAGTGGGACCGGCTGGCGGAGCACGCCACCGGAGCTTCGTCCCTGGGCCAGAAGGCTGAGCTCTCCGGTATGAATCTGTACGTGCGCTTGAATGCGAATCGTGTGATGGCCGGGGAGAGTGTGATTGCGAATGCTCCTGCAGGGCAGGTGGCTGTGCCGAATGTGGAGTACAGTACCGTGGGAGTGACGCCGCAGCTGGTTGTGTTCGGTGGTATCAAGCATGAATCCGCGCCTTATAAGATGGTTGTGAAGATGTCGGGCTCCCAGAGTTCCGGTATTTCCAACGGCTGGAGCAAGACCGTTATCATCTCCTCTGAGGTCGAGGATGACTGGGGAGAGGCGGATATCACCCGGTTGTATCTCAAGACTATTGGAGTGGAGCCTACGCCGGGCCAGAAGGTGTTTATTGAGGCGTACTGGCTGGACACTTCGACAGGTTTTACGGGCCAGGTGTTCAAAGATTCTGTGATTGTCACCGGCGAATCCTCCTACACGCCGCGTAAGCGCGTCACGATGGACCGCTTGGCGCCAGATCATGAGCAGCACGTAAGTTCCATCGATGTGGACTTTTCTTCCGGAGCGCCGGTTATCCAGTTCGATGTGATGTGCGAGGGACACAGTAATGTGGCCAGTTCCGAAGCTTACCTTGCAGATGACCTTCCGCAGGAGTTGCAGGGCACTTCCTGGGCGCTGGGCCGTGGCAACGGCGCGGATGGTAAGCTTGTGGCCCAGTCTTACGTAATGTGGCTCTACGGTGCCCGATACGGCGATCCTGCATACATCACTTTCGCTCATCGTGGCGGTTACTATGTCAAACCTACCGAGGTCTTCGGGCCTGGTATAATCTACTAATCCGGCTATGAACTTCAACTCTACAGGTAACAATTTCGGGGCTGGGCAGATCGCTTTCAAGTCCCATCAGGAGGAGAACTTCGTAGTCCTCAATGCGAAGTTCACCTACAATCCTGAGTCTCCGGAGTACCAGGCCGCAGAAGTGCTGGAAATCTATGTCCCAGACCTGAGCATTGACCGCAGCGCCATCGCGGGCGTGATTATGCGATTCAGCGATGTACGCGACAGCTACGGCTATACTTGGGATAACAGTGGCGGTACCGTGCTCAAGTCTTGGGTGAAGGACAAGAATACACTCTGCATCGAGAAGCTGACCAACTTCGATGAGAAGGGTGAAATCACCATCTACGTCCTTGCCTTGTACACCATGCTTGCCCGTGGCGGCAATCCCATCAAGGGCACCAAGGTCAGGCTGCAGACCAGCCAGGAGACAACTTACCTGCGCTGGGGATCCGACACCTTCTTCGTTGAGTTCGAGCACTGGATCTTCCTGCACATGCAATTCTCCAGCTGCACGTACGCGTATCGCGAGCAGCCTTGGGAGTGCAACCTGGATAACCTGCCTTCCGGCATTACTGCTGATGTTCCTTTCTGCGGCGGCGGCAACCAGTACAATCCTTCCGTGGATGGCATCAGCGAGGCGCATATCGAGAATGGCGTCTTCACCTGCCAGACCAGGACTGCAGGATTTGAGGACACTGGCCATGATCCGTTCATCTTCGCTTTCCTTGTACGTGACAACTAATGCCTTATGAACGAGAAGAAACGCATAGAACTGACCAAGCTCCAGGGTGGCATCGCCATAGCCAGCTTTTCCGCTGGTGTTGCCATCGCTGCCGTTTGCTTGTTCTTCGTTCCGCCTCCGGGCGAGATCACGAATTCCGCCATCAGCATCGTGAGCGAGCTTCTGGTCCTGTGTGGGGCAATTCTCGGGGTAAAGGCCAGCTTTGATGCGAAACTGAACAAGATGGAAGCAGAACTCCATCAGAAATTAGACAAGAACGAATAATACCTATGAAATACTATCTGCCACTGCTTTTCCTCGCGCTCGCTTCTGCCTGCAGTACTGTCCGCCCGCTTCCTACGACGGACAGTACCAAGGTGGAAGTGCGGACGGAGACGGTCATCGAGAAGGATACCGTCTACGTTGAGCTGCCGCGTGTTGTGGAGCGGGTGGCAGTCCAGGACACTACTTCACATCTGGAGAATGAATTCGCGCGTTCGGATGCCCGCATTTCCGGCGGAGTGCTGAAGCATTCACTGGAGACGAAGCCGGTGAAGATGCCGGCGGTTGTTGACAAACAGATTGTTTACCGGGATTCGATTGTATTCCGTGACCGGGT
>Ga0129306_1001960_pt1 | contig 20235 bp, 15 predicted proteins | sample P827metagenome_FD_94438 | JGI IMG/M metagenome (GOLD analysis project Ga0129306, IMG submission 94438) | Capybara group fecal microbial communities from Wisconsin, USA - P827 metagenome | ecosystem: Host-associated > Mammals > Digestive system > Large intestine > Fecal | place: USA: Wisconsin... | reverse complement strand
TCTCAAACTCTGTTTGAAAACACTTCCAGACTTGTCCGACAATCCGTGTTCCTGGTCTATCACTTTCAGTCCACCGCCTCCGATGCGGGCTGCCACGCGCTCCGCCCCGGCATAATAGTGTTTACGTTCCGTGACGTTGCTGCATCTCGGCAAAACAAGCGAGCTTGCTCTGCTCTCGACTTCCACAACGTTTGTGTAGCCTCTGTTGGACATTACCATATAGGCGGATGGATATATGGTGGGCTCTTTCAAAACAGAGGCCGTGTACATATAGTCCGCGTTGACGTCCAGCAGGTCGTTGGTGCCGGTCAGCTTCACGCGGCGCTCCCCGCTGTGGTCGTAGACGTAATAGCTGGAGTACTTTTCGTCCACGGCGGCGTGCATACGGTTGCTCACCACATTGGATAGACATAATCGGTGTTCGCAGCCATAGCAGTCTTCGGTCCAGAAGAGGAAGCGGCCGGTCTCGTTGCCAGAGGTGCCATAAGTATATTCGACATCATTACCTGTCATATAACTATAACGTTTGTGCCTGGGTCTGTAGTATGTATAGTCGTAAGTGGCTCTCATATTATATATAACACTATCGGGAGGCGAAAATCTACAGGGAGGAGCTAACAGTAGTTTTATTAACGGTATTTAACTTTTTTTATGAGAGTCCAATCGGTTGTCGAAAAGGAAGTTGAGGCTGGAGTTAAATCGGGAGTTAAAATGGACAAAAGATTTGTTTAGTGGTGGTGGGATGGTGTCAATTTCCCGCTTGGCGGGCTTTGTCGTCAAGTCCCATTTCGCCCAATCGGAACACTAACGACAAGATTATATAGCGGCTGTCGTACTTTTCCACGGTGGTTGTAGGATAATAGGGATTTGTTATTGTTTCTGTCGACTTGTTCCAGTTGAACAAATCCGCAATACCTAACGCGGCCGTTATCCTATTGTCCCAGAAGTCGGAAGTCAAACCGACATCCACTACTTCGTTGGGCATATATTCCACCAGCAGGTTCTGTGTTTTGGAACGATACGCGGCGTTGGCGAAAAGTTTGACTTTTCCGAATAGGTTGAACATAAGATTGGCGCGAAAGCTGTAGCTCCACATACTATGCTCGACCAATTCTGACCGGTGTAGGGTTTTGTAATAGTTGTGGTAGCAATTGGCGTACAATCGTGCCATCATAGAACTCTTCCTTCGGAAAGTGAACACGGCTTCGGCTCCAGCGGTATAGGAACTACCGATATTTACATCTTGTGTATAAGAGACCATACGGCCATACGAATCGTGAAACAATACGTCTGTCAGACTCCCTATCTCGTTGGTGATGCCGTAATAGTAGGTTTGAAGTTCGAGGGATGCCTGTTGTTTGAAATATTTAGTCCAGGTCAGCTCAGCTTTGTATATGCCGGAGGCATCCAATGCGTCATTGCCTTTGGAGAAGGATTCCAAATCATAGACCGTAAAGGTTGAAAGCTGGTTGGCGGACGGGACGCCATACCTGTGTGTGAAACTGAATGTGAGGGAGTTCTCGTCGTTGATACTGTACGCTATGTGTGCTGACGGAATAAGGGAAAAATAGTGCTTCTGGAAATCCAGATGCGTCGAGTCTTTGTATATACCGTCCATCAAACTGTAAGAAGAACGGATTCCCATTTTGACAGAGAGACTGCCCTGGCGAATCAACAGGGTCAGATAATCCTCCGTGCATCGGGTAATATAATGAGTGTTGTAACTACGCAGATTGTCGACAACAGACATTCCGGTCAACGTATCGAACCATTTCCAGATGTTCTTGTCGCTGTTTGAAATGTAGTTTTGTGAGATTCCTGCCTCGAGCATCACCTTCTCAGAGAAAGGATATGAGTAATCCATATCAATGCCGATATTTTGTTTTGTGAAACTTAGCTCCTCGCTTTGGTTGAACGACATTTGGGGATAATAGAAATATGTTCGCTCTCTGTTTGAGACAGATTTACCTGCAAGATACGATCCTGAGGTGCTGATTTGCAACTGATGTCCGTCATCTTGGAAATCGTGCTGGAATTGTATCTGGAACTGGCCGTTAGGAGATACTGTATTGTCGTCTAATTTTTCTCGATGGCTGTATGCCCCGGGGGTGTATATGAATTCAACAACACTGTCGAGTTTGGTGATTTTCTTTTTTTCTGTGGAAAGTGGAGTTGCCTCAATCCACGCCGACAAGGTGGTGCTTGTGTCAATAGAATAGTCGATACTAAGATAAGCCTGCAGGTCGCCCAGACGGTGGTTCCGCTTTTTCATCGCGTCCTCTTTTCTCGAAAGGGTTCCGTCGGGGGTGTACATCTCGAACCGGTCGCTGTTTGTACAGTTGGAAACTCTATAGTCGTAACTAAGAAAAGTGTTGACACACAGCTTGTTGTTGGCATAGACATAAGAGGCCCACGGCAATAGGGAAGGACGGCTTGAACCGTTACTGCCAAAAGTGAAATAGTCTTTGTGGTCAAAATGTTCTTTGGTGACAATATTGACCACGGCAGTTCCTCCACCGTATCTGGCTGAGGGGTTCGAGATTACCTCAATACTCTTGACTTTGTTTGACGGCATCATTTTCAGGTATTGCTTCAAACTTTCGAGCGGCATATGTGTGCGGCGTCCGTTGATCCAGATTTCAACAGCCTCCCGTCCCCGCAATGTCACATTGCCTTGGGCGTCTACCTCGATTCCCGGCGCGTTCTGAAGGACATCGATGACCGGTGCCGTCCGCACGTATGCGTCATCCTCTACGTTATATATTCTTTTCTCTCCATCCACGCTGTACAGCGGACGGCTGGCGGTTACCGTGACACCTTTTAAATTATAGGCCTTTCGTTTGATTCTTATTGTGTCAAGATCTGTGTTGCCGTTTGTGCTAATGCTCACAATTCTGCTCCCTTGCCCAATGGCGGAAATCCTCAACAGGTAATCTCCGTCGCTCACACTGTCGAAACGGAATTTTCCGTTTTCGTCGCTTAGGGTGCCTCTCAGAAACACTGTATCCGCCTGTGTCGCCAAAACAATATTCGCAAACGATATGGGAGTAGAGGCTGAGTCCATCAAAATGCCCGAAATGCTGTTGGCATTTTGCGCCGCGCACACCAACGCCGATGACAAGATGATGATAGTGAATATTGTTTTTTTCATTTCAGTCATTATAAAAATCATTCGTTACTTGGGGAGCATAGGGACATTCCGGCGATGGGTAGTCATAATTTTCATCGCCATAGGCGGCGATTGCGTCACGCCAGCAGACTCCTATATTATGACGACATTGGTCGAAAATGTCACATTTTTTACAGGGACTGCACTCTCTAACATCCGATTTGGAAAAAGAAGCTAATTCCAGCGCCTTTTTCGAATTCCATACTTCCATTATTGAGTTCTGGAATAAGTCCCCTAAAATAAAAAACGGATGCCAGTACATCTGTTCACATAGAGTTACTTTGCCATCAGGTAGTACAAAAAAAGAACTTCTATTGCCAGTACAAATTGATCTATCCTCAAATGTCTTTGTTTTTTCTTCGAATGTCGGTCTTGCATTATATTCTAACACTTCGATCTTTTTTCCAAATCTGTCATTCCACTCATCTTCTTTTTGTGCTATCTTTTCCAATTGAGCAGTACTGCTGAAAAAAACACTCTTTTTAAACTTGCTTTGACCTGCCGGTGTAATGTTGATTGATGTGACGTGTTCATATTTAGAGGTGAAGTATAAAAGCTCTTCAATTCCTTTAATTGAATCATTATATTTTGTTATAACAGGTTTTATGGTCATATCTATGCCTCTTGACTCCAGCAAATCCATCCCTTTCTTGATTTTTCCATAATAAGAATCGTTGACTTGTAGCATTTTGCCAAGTTCTTCACTTCTGACGCTATCCAAAGATAGTTGTACTTGCTTTACATCAGCGGCAACTAACTTTTCCACGATGGACTCCGTTAATGGCATTTTTGTAGAAACGTATGGATCGTATTCATATTTATGCATCGCAAGAAGTAATTCATACCATTGGGGATACATAAAAAAATCACCGCCATCTATATCAATAGCATTAATTCCAAGTGTGGATGATTCCTCAAGCAACTCCAGAATTCGTTGAAAAGGGAAAGGTCTTCCAGGTGCGTGAGAACGATCGGCATAGCAATATACACAGTTTGTGTAGCAAGCCGTAGTGTTCATTATCATATAATTTGTCGGAATATATAATCGTTTAGAATCGATGTCAAGAGTCTGCATTATCTGATTAATATTTATTCCTTTTAATACGTCACGGTATCCTTTGCCGTCATATTGGTTTAGGAAAAAACGGGGTATTTCGACCTTACCAAATGATAATGACATATACACACTGTCTGTATTGTCGGTGATGCGATTTATTAATTCACAGAATTTTTCAATGCTACATTGATTCTCAATGTTTAATAATCTGTACACATCTGATACCGTTCTTTGACCATTGAATAAACTCAGACCATAGGCTACTAAAGGGTGCATTATCCACGCAAAAGCAGATTGATATTTTGATTCATCGAGATCTCTCAGAAGCAAAGAGTTATTGTTTGTCACAATTATCCTATGAAGGTCATTATGGAACTTATAAGCTCTATTGATTTGTAATATGGAATCTATATTCATAATTTGAGTATTAGGGGTATCCAAAATGTGGATACCCCTCGTTTTTTAACAATATTATTTCTTACGTGTTTCTTTGCACCCTGATTTGCATTCTTTTTTGCAGGATCCAAGCCAGCAATCAAATAAAGGTGCCTCTGGAATACCAGGACCCGTGCCGGAACCGGAACCAGATCCAGAACCGGATCCACCTTCTCCTCCAGATATATTGCTTTCTTCTTTTGAGGTTAATGCCATCTCGGAAAAGATTTCAGAAATCATATTGTTGTCTAATTCGTTCTTTTTCATTTTTCTTGTTTTTTTTATTTTTAGACTCAACTGTCGCGTGTGTCATTGCGGTTGCTTTGGTGCTATGAGGATTATCGCAACTTTTTTTACGTCCTCACAATAAAGTCAGTCGATATACGTTAGAGTCATATAAAACGACTTCTTTATGCCTTAGGTGCGAGACCGCAGGGTAGAGTGGCTGATGAGCTTGCAATGCATTGACACTCTCCCTGCTTCGGCACCTTTTTTTACGCCCCTACACAACGGCACACCTCTTGTGCGGAGCTTTACCAAATGAGTAGCATATTTTTAAGGTTTATAGACGGACTTATTGTTATGCCGCCGGTTATATAATCATTTACTCTTGTCGATTTTATGCAAGTTGTTGTTGTTCTATCACTTATTTTTTAATGTGAATGTGTGTTTATGGTTAAACTTATGTCGTTAATTGGTTTGCACCTTGTTTTATTCTTATGTAAAAAAGAGAGCAGTATTATCAATTACGATGCTTTTATATGGCTTTCATATCCAGTTTTATAATTCTATTTATATATAACTTGTTTGTGATGAGAAAATCTACAAGGGGACACAAAAAGGAGGGTTATTTAACTAAACTTAACATTATTTAACTTTTGAAAAGTCCAGCTAATTGGAGGAATAAGAAGTAAAGAAAGAGTAAAAGTCAGGAGTTGCCAAGCTCGAGTTGGTTTTTGACCAGCTGGTAGTAATTGCCTTTGAGGTCGACGAGTTGCCTGTGGGTTCCCTGCTCGACAATGGAACCGTTTTGGAGCACGATGATCTGGTCGGCGTTTTTGACTGTGCTCAGGCGATGTGCTACTATGACGACAGTTTTGCCCTCGAAAAACTGCTGCAGATTGTCCATAATGGTGCGCTCGTTGTTGGCGTCTAGCGAGTTGGTGGCTTCGTCGAAGAAGAGGTACTCGGGATTTTTGTACACGGCTCGGGCGATGAGGATTCGCTGGCGTTGTCCTTGGCTGACGCCTTTGCCTTCGGCACCTATTTTTGTGTTGTAGCCAAGTGGCAGTTCGGAGATCATCTGTTCGATGTTGGCCACTTGGGCGGCGTGGAGAAGGCGTTGGTTATCTATGTGGTCCACACCGACGGCGATGTTGTTGGCTATTGTGTCAGAGAAGATGAAGCCGTCCTGCATAACGGCGCCGCAGCTGTCACGCCAGAAATGGTGGTCGATGTTTGAGAGCGACAGATTCCCGACACGCACTTGTCCACTTGTGGGCGGATAGAATCCAAGCAGGAGTTTGACGAGTGTGGTTTTGCCGCTGCCGCTCATTCCGACAATGGCGGTCACCTTGCCTTGCGGGATAGTTAGATTGACGTTTTTGAGCACGGGGTCGGAGAGGGGGTCGTAGTGAAATGTGAGGTTTTCGATTGCGAGGCTGCGGCTTTGGGGGAGGATGCTGGTTTTGGTGGAGGAGGTTTGCTCTTCGTCCTCGCGGTTGTGGATTTCGCCGAGTCGCTCGAGGCTGATTTTGGCGTCCTGAGCGGATTGGATGAAGGAGATCATTTGGTTGACGGGTGAGTTGAGCTGTCCGATGATGTACTGTACGGCGGTCATCATACCCAGGGTCATATCGCCGTGTATGACGGAGGCGGCGGAGACGAAGGAGATGATGATATTCTTCACCTCGTTGATGAAGAAGGCTCCGCTCTGCTGGTACTGACTGAGCGCCAGGCCTTTGATGCTGATGCGGAAGAGTTTGGCCTGGATATGCTCCCATTCCCATCTTTTCTGTTTTTCGCAGTTGTTGAGTTTGATTTCCTGCATACCGGTGATGAGTTGGTAGAGGTTGCTATGCTCGGTAGCTGCTTGTGCGAACCTCTTATTGTCCAGTTCTTTGCGTTTTCTGAGGAATATGACTATCCAGAGCACATAGAGTATGCTGGCCACCAGGAAGATGAGGAAGAGACGGATGTTGTAGAGCGCCAGCACTACGCTGAAGACGACGAGGTTGACCATACTGAAAAGGGTGTTTAGGGTGCTGGAGGTGAGGAACGACTCGATGCGGGAGTGGTCGCCAATGCGCTGCATAATGTCGCCGATCATCTTGGTGTCGAAGAAGCCTATGGGGAGTTTCATAAGCTTTATAAGGAAATCGGATATGATGTTAATATTGATGCGGGTGCTGATGTGGAGGAGAATCCAGGAGCGTATGAACTCGACGGAGGTCTGGGCGACGTAAAGTGTGAGTTGGGCGACGAGTATGACGGTGACGAAATTGAGGTTGTTGTTGCCTATACCATAATCTACTATGCTCTGTGACAGGAAGGGGAAGATGAGTTGCAGCACTGTGCCGACGAGCATACCGAGAAGGAGCTGGACTATGAGTTTTTTGAACGGACGTAGGTATTTGAAGATGAAGGTCAGTTTTGTTTTGTTCTGTTTCTCGTCTTCGGCGGCGTAGAAGTCGGGGGTTGTTTCGAAGAGCAGGGCCGTGCCCTCTTCCATACCTCTGTTTACTGTGCTTATCCAGTTGGACTTGAATTCGGGGACGGAATACTTGATATGTCCGCCGTCGGGGTCGGCAACATAAACGACGCCCTTGTCAGGATGCCGTTTGTCGGGCTTGATATCGTAGACAACTACAAAATGATTCTGGTTCCAGTGCACAATACACGGGAGGGGAGCCTCGAGGAGTTTTTCGAAGGTGATGTGTACGGCAAGGGTGTGGAATCCGATACTTTCGGCGGCGGTACTGATGCCCAGCATACTGACACCGTTGCGGCTGATGTGGCTGCGTTGGCGAAGGGTGTCGAGCGAGTAGTGCTTTCCATAGTGCCTGGCAATCATACGCAGGCAGGTGGGACCGCAGTCCATAGCGTCAAGCTGCTGATATAATGGGAATTGTTTCAAGGTCTTGGGGTAAAGGTTAAAGGTAAAGGTTATCGTTTGAGGATGGATTTGACGGGGTTGAGGAATTGTTCGATAAGCCTGCGGTCAGTGGTGATGATTTCGGCGGTGCCAGTCATAGACTGCGAGAGCGGCAGTTCTTTGCCGTAGGTGCTGACGAGACGCTCGGGGAGTGTGACCTCAAGGAGGTACTTGCTTCCTCCAGGTGTTTTTACGGGCACGAGGGCTATGTTGCGTATAGTGTCACGCACCATACCGTATTCCATATAGGGATAGTTGTCGAACTTTATGTTGACGCTCTGTCCCACCCGGACTTTGCCCGCTCCTTTGGGCGGCAGCTCTATCTTGCCAACGATGTGCGAGGGACCGTCGGGCACGACGGTGAGAACGACCTCACCGGCGGAGACGTTCTGGTTTTTCTGCCAGAATTTGGTGAGGGTTACTTTCCCGTCGCAGGGGGCTTTAAGCAGGTAGGTTTTCTCCCAATTGTCGATTTGGGAGCGCAATTGTTCGCCGGCTATCGAGAGGGAGAGGCTGAGCTGTTGCCTGGTGTCGTTGTACTGCTGTTCGAGGTCGAAGACGGATTGTTCGAGTTGAAGAATGGCGAGCTGCTGGTTGTCGATGTCGATACGGGCGGACTCGAGGGCCTGGACTTGGGCCGTATAGGTGCTTTGCGCTGTTTGGTAGTCGGACGGCGAAATAGCTTGTTGGGTGTAGAGCAACGAGTCCATTTGGAAGAGTTTGTGCGCCGCGCCGCACTGGGTTTCGCTCAGCGCCAGTTGGCGGCGGTTTCGCTGAAGCAGGCCGCGTTGTGCGGCTATCTGCTGTTTTGTGGAGGCAATCTTTTTGTGGTGATAACCGGCTTTGACAAAATAGTCGTAGTCGACCTTTGCCTTGAGATAGGAAGCGTAGGCGTTCCGCAAGTCGCCCAAACGAAGTTGTTCGCTGTCGAAGAGCGAGTCGGGATGGTTTTTGAGAAGCATCACGTCGTCAAGGCTGGCGGTATTCTCGAGCATCGCCAGCAGGTCGCCCTGGGAAACGAGCTGTTGTTCCGACACCAAGAGGGTGTCGATTTTGCCGCTTGTGCGAGCTAAGACATCGGCGGGGAGATTCTCGCTGCTGACGGTGACGGACGCCTGCAGTACGTCGGGGTATTTGACGAAATAGCATCCGAGCATCAGGAGGACAACCAGCAGCGAAATCACTGTGATGCCCCACCGCACGATACGGCGCGGCGGTCGCCCAAGGATTTCCTGTACTTCATCACTCCGTAGGTTTAAAATCTCGTCCGAAGGGTTCATAGCTCATTCTGAATTAATTCCAACAGTTTCATATTGAGAATATAAGTGTATTTGTTTTGCAGACACTCGTTGAGGGCGTCCAGATAACTGTCTTGCTGGCGCAGAAGCTCCACAATGCCGACTTTGCCCTCGTCGTAGCGTTTCCGGTAGACTTCGTAGTTGGCACGGTAGGCTTTCTCCAGCTCTTTGGACGAAAGGTAGTTGTTGAGCGACTGTCGCGTAGCTAGATAGGTTTTTGTCACCGCCTGCCGGAATTCGTTTGTCTGCCGCTCTTGTTCTATCTCGGCCTGGCGCAGATTAATCTTACTTTGTTTGAGCCGTTCTCCGGCGCCGCTGTAGTTGAGGATGGGTATGCTGATGCTGAAGCCGATGTTGCTGTTCAGTCCGCTTTGGGTGATGACACGTCCGAAGTCGTCGACCAGCCCTTGGTTTCCGCCATAGAAACTGCCGCCTGCCGAAAGACTGAGCGAGGGGAGGTAGACGGACCGTGCGGCCCGTACTCCGACCCGGGCAATCTCGACGTCGATTCGGGCGACCTTGATGTCGGGCTGTGATTCGAGCGCCGACCGCATAACTGCGCTAATGGGGGGCAGAATGGTGTCATACGGATTCAAATCCAAGGGCATAATGTCCAACACCACGTTTTCGGGCAGGTTGAGCAGCGATTGAAGTGTCAGTCGGCACTCCTCGACGGTGAGCCGGAGGTTGTCCGCCTCGCTTTTGGCCCGCAACAGGTTGGCCTGCAGCAGGAGGTAGTCGCTTTCCAGAATCTTGCCCACTTTGTAGCGCAACAGCCCCTCGGCTTGCAGCTGCCGACAGTTCTCCAGCTGCAGCAGTTGGTAGTGTAGTTTCTCGAGCGCCATCAGAAGGGTCAGGTAGGTGTTTCCAACCTGCTCTCCCACCGAGCGGCAGCTTTGCTGTGTCCGCAATCGGCTTTGCTGGAGCGTCAGCGTGCTTTGTCGATAGTTGTTCCATCTATTCATTCCGTCGAACAATGTCACGGACGCGTAGGCGCCCACATTGTAGTCGCTCGAGTACTGGTCTCCGTTTTTGCTCCAGTATTCTCCGGCGGAGGAACTGATTTTAGGCAGGAACTGCCAACGGGCGCTATGGAGCGACACCTCGGCGCTTTCGACCGCTAATTGGGCTATCCGCACGGCGCCATTGTGTCTGTAGGCGTAACTCAAACAGCTGTCGAGCGACAGACGCAAGGTGTCCTGAGCTTGCCCGCAAAGACAAAAACACAGGCAGACGCAGAGAAATCCCAATCTTGTGTTATGACGGTGTGGAGCCATTGATATTATCTAAAGCTTGTTTTCAATACTTTTTTCTACCGGCACGTATCCATCCTCGTCGCTCCATTTGGCGATATAAGGATTGTAGTTGCACTTTGAAGGTTGTGAGAGAAGGTTGTTTCTGTCTTTGACGAAATGCCGGCAGTCGGTGCAGAAATAGCGGTACTCGCAGTCTTTGCAGACCTCGACCTGGTCCTTGGTGATATACCATAATTGTTGGAAATCAGGGCGGGAAACCACTTCTTGGAGAGAAGTGTTCATAATGTTGCCAAAAGTGTGCGGCATAAGAGGACAGTTGCCAATGTTGCCATCCTTGTCAATGCTGACTTTCCGGTTAAGGCAGGTGTTGCAGGAATGTCCTTCTATGAAGAAAGACTGGTTGAAAACAAAAAACGGTTTACCAACATTTCCGCAGTCATCAAAGTCGACGGACTCTTTTTCGAAACGTATGACGCATTGATTTTCAGTTATGGGCTTGACGCGTTTGGAGACAGGAGCCTGCATAAAAACTATCTGCCGGAATCGCAGGTTTTGTGTCGTAAAGAAAAAGTCCACCTGTCTGTAATGTTTTGAGAATCGGGTGTAGATGTGGATGCATTCTATGGTGCTCTGCATTGTCAATTCGCCAATTGCCTTCATAGTGGCAATATTCATATGCCCCTCGTCGTTTATTTGGAGAGAGAGCACCGAATGCCGCGTGATTGCTTTTACGCGTTCAAGAACAGACTCCCGGTCTGTGTCGCTGTCGGCTTTGAGAACCATAGTTGTGGACAGATACGGAGAATCGTATTCCATAGACAGGGGCGCCAGTTCCGCGGGGTTGTCGGTGTATATGCCGAAATCATTTTTGACGAAGTAGTCCAACATTTTCAAATAGCCTTTGATTTCGTCTAACCCGGTGTCGCCATTGAGGTCGGCAACAGGGACTGACATATATTTGTCGAAGAGCGTACAGAACAGACGCGAGACAACAATCTGGCGTCTGCGGAAAAGGTCGGCCACTATTCCCCGCTTATATCCTTTTACCAGGATGCAGTTAGCCCAAAACTTGAAATAAACGGGCTTAGTATTTCCCGCAAGTTGTGATATGCTTGTATAAATCATTTGATATGACAGTTTGGCCGTTATTGACTTCAATGGGTAAAATTGTATGTTTTTTCGAGTTTTTTGTCTCGCTTTTCTGCGCGAACATCATCGTTACCGGATGACCGGCCGCGACTAATCGTTTGCGGAATTTTTTTGTGATCATACTTGTTCTAATGTTATGTAATTTGCTATTTCGCGTTCAAGATAGTAATTGCAAGGATGCGACACCATACCGAACTGTCCCACAGGGTTCACCTCAAGAAAATAGTAGTCTCCCTGATTGTCCAATATCAGGTCGAACGACCCACAGTTGAGCTGGAGCGATTTCATTAACCGAGTGAGTTTTTCCTCGATTTCTTGCGGTAGTTGAAAAGGAACACGGCGGTTTGGGTGGATGTCGTTGTAGCGTCGGAAGTCGACGCACGTTTGCCTGTCCACCGTGGAGACAATGCCCATACTGTAAAACTTGCCGTCAAGATAAAAAGAGCGTATTTCGATATTCTTGTCGATGGCTTTTTGCATCATACAGGGAAAAAACAGGTCGGGCAAGTCTTTGAAGTCGGTCTCCTTGAGCAGGTAAGTAAATTGCAGGTATGTCCCCGATTTTGTCGGGATATGGTATGCGTCCTGTATTGGTTTCACCACTGCCATCCGGTCGCACTTCTCCCAAAAAGATATCATTGTTTGTTTGTTTCCAACAATCTTGTATTCGGGAATCAACAGGCCGGCTTCTACGGCCTTGCTCAACTGGTCAATCTTGCTCGGAGCACTGGTGTCGTCGTTGTTGAGCCACCGTTTCGATGCCAGTAGTTTTCTCAGATAGTCGTATACGGCTTTATGCTCGCTTTTGTAGTAAACCATTAGATTGGATTTTGTTTCGTCGTCAAGTCGTTTGCCGAGAGGGGACGGGGCAAATTGCGGACACCGGCGGAACCAAACTCCTGTGATGCTTTTCATCAAGCCAGACTGTGGATTGGTCAATTCCTCGCCGTGATGCTTGAACATATAGGCCACATCCTCATAGTTGTTGATTCGGACAACTGTTTGACCTTTACTCCTGACCCAAGTGATTACGTCGGAGGTGGAGTAGTCATCGTACTTGGAAATCACAAAAACCATTTTTTCTCTCTGATTTGTTTGTTTTGTTATTCGCTTTTTTTTATCTGTGGCAGACAAGCCGCCCGGCGTCGCGCGTTGAGTCCTTCCGGATTGGCGGTGCCGATGTTGTTGCGGGACTGTGCAATGGTCCCGTACCAGTCTTTCCCGTACAGGCGATAGCGGGTACGGTCATAGAGCGAGGCAAAATCCTCGGCGTGAAGGTTGCCGCGCTCTACTTCGCGCCATAGTAGGGCGAAGAAATCCTCGTAGTCGTTTTCCGCAAGCCCGTCGGTTATCTTTTGTAGCGAAGGGTAGGCGTGGTTCCAGGTGTCAACTTCGTAGCGATGGTAGTTCTTGCCGCCGCGGAGCAATTGCTCGAATGCCTCACGGCTGCCGAGAGCTGTCCGCAACTCGGCGTCGTCCTCGTGATTGAGGTATCGCAGATACTCCTCGCGCAAAGTCCGGTAGTTGGCGCGCAAAAGCGTGGAGAGCGAGTCTGGTAGCGAGTCGACCCACGCATCGGCTTGGTAGCCGCAGAGCACCATACGCTCCAACACTTCGTAATGACTGATGTAGCAATACTCATCGCCTACGCAGTCGCTGCGCAGCAGACACTCAAGGTAACGCTTCAGGTCACGCACGAAGGGGTAGTGGTTCGAGAGCAGTTGGCAAAAGAGAGGGATGGCGTCGCAGTATTCGCCAGCGGCCGAGTATGAGACGGCATCAGTCACTCCCTTCTGTATCTCGATTGGTTCAATGGAGAATTTGTTGCCGAGGTAGTATTGGCTTACGTAGTCTTCATCTATGTCAATCAGTGGCGTGTCGCTGTCGAGCATACCCAATTCTTTCACGGTCTTCACGTAGCCGTCGATATAATACTCCAGCGGCGGCATAAGCATTTTCTCGCGACGGAAGTTCACATTTTTGATGTCGGCGACAGGACAACTCCACACACTCTTGTTGTGCGTGGCGTCGGACATAAACTGAGTGCCGTATAGCTGCGGCAAACCGCGCCCTGTGCGCAGGCGGTCTTCGAGGTAGGCAAGATGGGAGGGGTCGGCGTTTGTATCAGCCACAGCTTGACGGAGTTGTTTGATGTAGCCATACTGGTACCAAGGGTGCGAATGCTGCGCTATGAGCCAGGCCGCGCTGGAACCGAAGGCGCAGACACGCTCCCAGGTCGGGAAGCCCAATGAATCGATAAGCCACTGCAACATAGTAAGATTGACGGAGTCAACCTCGTGCATCTTTCGGTTTAGCGAATCTTCCTCGGAAGGTGTGAGAGAACGATTGTGGAAAGCACTGCGTGCCTCCTGGTCCGTCTGTTCCATATAATGCAAGGTCTCGGCATAGCTATAGTCCTTCTTGCCGCCATATATTCGCTGAATAGAGTCCAACTCCGGCCAGTAGTCGCAATCCTTAAGGAATTGATACTGCTCACGGTATTGAAACACGAGCGGATTCCACCCCTTCCACCTGACCACACGGAAGGCCATCTTCCTGAATGTCGCCGTATCGCCGCATTGCAGGGCGGCCTCCATATAGTTCATCTCCACACGGCGTACCGGGATATAACCGCCGAACAATGAATCTATACGGGAATATAAGTCCACCATTTCACAGGGGGACTTCTCTTGGTGATTCTGCTCGAGGATGTCCATATAGGCCTTCCATTGCTCGGACTGGGCATATGTAATAGAGAATACAGTGGTGAATACAGTGAAGAATATGAACTTTTTTTTTGTCATTTTGTGTTTTTTGAAGGAAAGTGGACTGAAAGGAATACAAATTGATTAAATCGAAATAAGTATTCCTTTCAGTTCGTTTGCTGACAAAAGTCAGCTAAAAATCAGTATAGTGGAAACTGCATTCAGGGTTTAATGATGGGGTAATAAGGGGCGACATAAGTTCCGTCCGCCTCAATAACAAGCTCAAAGTCATCGACAACCCTATCGGTTTTTTTGTCAGTGGTATTCTGTGCACCCGCGGTGGTATATTGGCATTCCCTCTCACAAAAAGTATCTCTCTTGTAGTCACCTTGGCCGCCATAAACTGAACTGGCGTTTTCGATTTCCAGGTTTTTGAATTCCTGCATTAATTTGTTTTTTTTCATTTTTTTTAATGTTTATTGGTTAATGTTCTTCTCCCTGTCGCGGAGCGCGCTGGCACTTTGCTCAGCGTTTTCGGCCTGCCTTTGTGTGCTTTATGGGCGAGAAGACAAGCGGACTCTGTCCCATCAATAATTTCTATGTTCAGACATTTCTAAAGTCAAAACACAGGAATTATAAAAGACGTCTTACTATTATATAGGTTTTTTTAGGTGCGAAAATCTACAAAGGGGGTGAAAAAAATGAAAATTTAACATTTCCCCGTGGCATAACTCGAACAAGTTTCTTAGGTTGCAAAACTTATCGCGACGGAAAAGACAGGACAACCGCAGCGGTTTGCGCCGCTCCATCAAACACCCAACGCCGTCATATCGACTATTGATAAACCATACTTCAACCATATTTCGACCATTATATATCGTTGAAATATCGTCGAAGTATCGTTGATGTATCGTTGAAGTATCGTTGATATGGCGGAGTAGACCCGAACAGGCTCCGTCGCTGAGACAATGCTGTAGGCTGGAACGAGGTGTGTGATTTGTGGAGTTAGGGTACTTGCTGTGGCGGAACGCAGATCCGCCACATCAAGCGCACAGATCCGCCGCGACAGAACATCCGCCGTGACGGGTGTGTTATCTGGTTTTCTTGGTTTCAGGAGTGTATTTTATCCCACTAATCCATTTTGTAGTACACACATACTTCCATTTGTAAATTGGAAGAGTGTAATCTTCAATAACATATCCGTCATAATAAAGACCGCAATTATTATAATTGTCCGAATCTTGGTAGTAATATGGCAAAATCTCCATATAATAGGCTTTTCCTACATCCATTCGCTTGCTTCTTCTTGTAACATTATTCGTATACAAACTATAGACATAATATTTTTCTGATTCATAATCAACAATTAATTTATATACATTTATTCCTTCAATAATGCTATCTACAATCATAAGCCCCTTTATCAACAGTTTTTCGGGATTTACATCATTCGATGTAGAGTACTCTAGCAAACGATTACGATAAGAAGAACTGTCAAAAGGGACAGGAGCTATATGGACATCATCGGTGTCATAGACGATATCAGTGTTAAAAACACATACTCTGTTGTGGTAATAACTCAATGGAAACGCGTAGGGTATTTCTCGTGTATTTATTTGCAATATTGTAATTGGTTCAGGTGCAACAATGGGAAATGACTTGGGTGAACATCCCGAAAGCATTATAAAGCTCATCAACATATAGATTTTACTATTGACGTTCATATCTGTAATTGGTTTTTAGAATCATTGTTTCTAAAGAATATACCCCGTTGTTGTGCGAAACATATGTGAACGAGCTGAAAATATTGCATTTGATTGTTCCGGGGAAAAATTTTCCTGCATTATAATGTGCCGCGGTATATATGGTGTTGTACGAACCTATTCTTGCTGGGGTTGCGTTTGTTTTATTTCTTAAACTGATGACAGCTCCTTCATAAGACTCTGCAATCTCGTGCCAAATCATATTACCTTTGTTTTTACAGAGCCTATCATATTTTTTAGAAGCCAAGACATTGATGGCTTGAAATGTATTAATTGTAATTCCATCATCGCTAATTTGATTTCCATAGAAACCGCCCCCTTTTTTCAAGTTCCCTTTGGGGTTGTAATTTGTTTCTTGGACTTCCAAATTGATGAGGATATTCTCATTGTCCAAAATGGATGCCATATACATTTCCATCTCGGTTTTTGGATTGCCAGAGTAGGAAACCGTACCGTCATCGCTATAAGAAAACGTCAAGTTATTTGTTTTGCTTTTCATTTGAGAAAGTGCAGCCTTCTTACAGTCATCAGTACCCACTAATTTAAGAGAGTCTCCCATAGGATCCACCAGCTTCACTGGATTCCAGGCACAATACGCATACGGGCTCATCGAGGGATACTTGTCCGCCATCGGGTCAACGCTGAGCCACATTGTCATCAGCGCGTGGTCCATATATCGAGCTCCGAAGTAGTAATAGCTTGTGAACAAGTCCGGTGGACTTGTGAGCCGAGCCCTGCAAAGTTCCCCACTTTGCAAATTAAGGCGAAGGGAGTCTTTCTCTTTGCCGGTGAAAGTGAATCGTTCATTATAGCCCGCGGTGCGCTGGTCGATGTACGGCATCTTCGAATTTGTGAGATTATGTGACGCAGATGAATTCATTTGTCAAACCTTGGAAGAAGTCGAGGTTTTTTGGGGCTGTTTATTAAGCACCCATCTGCCAGCACTGGTATTGCCTTCACGAATAAGAACTCCTTTTTTCTGCAATATGGCGAGGTCGCGTTGCACTGTTCTGGGATTCACAGACAAAACTACCGACATTTGCTTGCTTGAAACAAAAGGATTGTTTTCAATAATTTCACATATTTTCTTCTGTCTTTCAGTTAGATGAACTTGCGACAAACTTACGACACCACTTACGACATTACCGTCGCCATCCTCTTTTTTTGAGACATCATTCTTGACAATCCTGCCCGTTCTGTCATCTATGCGCTCTCCTCTCTGGATCGCGGCGAACATCTCACGTTTAATGGTCACGGATAGACCTCCAAATTCCTCTTTGAATGTTGGCACTTCCAGTTCTTCCTTTCTGAAGGTATCTGCCACAATTTCAAATCCACGTCCCCAAGCTTCTATAAAGCCAGCCAAGTAGAATGCGTTTGCTATCAGTCTGTTTCTTGGCATTGAACTGTGTTCGTCAAACATATTTGTGACGGTGATGCCTTCAGGCAACACACCGTAATTCCACAGGGTTATGCGGTCGTCAAAAACCTTCATTTGTATGTCAGGGCCATCATACGACTTGTGAATGATTGCGTTATAAATCAGTTCGCGAAGGCCCAGCTCCGGTATCTCAAGCGGCTCAATGCGCTGAAGCCCTTCATAGTGGATAGGGCGAACCAAATACTTGTCGCTTAGTATGGACATAACCTTGTCGGCCATCTGTATAAGGTTGCCTTCGATTAAGTCTTGAGTGAATAGCTCTCCGCCATTTCTGCCAAAGCGACCAATTTTGAAGCGGGCATTCAGACAAAAACGTTGAGGGTCTTTTCCGAACAGCATAAGTGCAGCCATTGTCAAACGGCCTTCATTATCCATCAGTCTAAGGTTAGTGAGGATTTTCTGTTGGCTGTCGTTTTTCACTTCGTTAGTCAGCCTGCCATTGTCTATACCCTTTCTCAAAAAGTAGTCAATCGCCGACTTGTCAATATCATTCAATGAGGCATCCTTAACAATCTGGCTGTCCCAAGTAGTTCCCATTTTCTTCTTCAGAAAGTTCTGGGCTGCCGTGCTGTTTAGTTCCTGTAGGGTGCTTCCTGACCTGTAGTATAGCTTGCCTTGATAAGAGACTGGTGTATTGCTTGGCAGAACTGAAATCCGTATATAATCTTTCCCGCTTTCTTGAAGCAAATCCACATCGGCCACGATGCCCATATAGTTGACCACCTTGTTGGGTATGTCTTCAAGGAGTTTCTTGGCATCTTTTATGCCGATGACATTGCCATTGTCGTCGATACCGATATACAGGGTGCCACCTTGTGCGTTGGCGAAGCCGCAGATCCACTTCAGGTATTCGTCCTTCCAGGATTGCTTGTATTCTACATTTTGAGATTCCATACTCCAATAACGGCCATTGTCACAATTTATTGCGTCACCAATAAAAAGCCCACGGCAAGAAAACGAATTCTTGCCGTGGGTGGTTTGTTGAGTTACTTACTATTTGCTAGATTGTGTTAGTAATTATTTGCTAATGGATTGGTGCAGAAAACTGTATATTTTCTATATGAACCCACTATTTTCATCAAAACTATTTCAAGTTTCATTTTCATCAGGATTATCATCAATAGGATATTTGCCAGGAAGATGATTATTAATATAGGGGACATGATATTGCAAAGTATCATAATAAATACCATCATCTTGTTTTGTAGTTTTATACTTAATCCTAAATGTGTTTATTTGAGCAAATCCATTAGGAAACAATCTTTTCTGTGTGATTAACACTGGTAGATTTTTTGCTCCTAACGCATACCCAAATGTATCTAAAACAATAACTGAGGGATAGTACTCAATGATTGAATTTACTTGAAAACTTGAAGATGCTTTTTCATACCCAGTGCAGATCCATCCATTAAGATTGGAAAAGTCAATATTGGTATTCCTTTTCCAGAAATCGTCATAACACACCGATATACTGTCTATTTTACCATTCGTGAAAGCTGATGACAGGTTCGCAATATCGTTCCATATATTTAAAATTAATTCATTCCCTTCAGTTTCATGATGAAAGAAGGTGGATTTATTTTTGTTGTTTTCGATCTTTCTATTTTGGAGCCAACAGCCCTTCTGGGGGTTATAAACAATTAGTTCACTATTATCTTTACGATAAGAAATTAGCCTACCGCAATCATCGTAATCAAAAGAGAACACTATCTGAGCTGACTTGTCCACTATTGAATCGCCAATAAAGGAATATGATTTACATACCACGGTATCAACCAAATCTATAATATTTATATCTGCTTGTGTTCTGTTTCCTGTTGGCAATTTATGACATCCCACAAGCAATATGCCTAAACATATATAACCTATACTTTTCATTTTCAAATTTATTAACGAGGTACATTATTGTTAGGATTGTTTTTAATATTTACATTGACTTTCAAATTTGGGTGAAGCGATACGCATGATTTGTATGCATTATAGAAATCAGATGGATTAGTTCTAATACCTATACATCCTGCAGTTCCATTAGCACCCCCGTCGGGATGAATCTGTATTCCATATCGAGCAGTTGTAAATCCCACTGGTGATAAATCGATTTTGAAACATGCATTATCTCTAGTATAACTATTTTTCTGACTGGTGCTAACAGGCCTATCACTATTGGCCAACATCCATTCCCCGTTTTGCAAAGGGTATCTGACTGACCCGTCTTTATAGTTACAACCTGACCAGGCTTCATACTTGCCTCTTACAAACTCTTGATCACCAACATGGAATGTAATTGTAAATACACCTTTTGCGATGTGTGGATTATTATTCTTATCAGGGGCCATTGTACCCGTATAATCCATAGTAATATTAGTCACATTACCTACATATTCATAGGTCCCAGCATATGAATACGGAGCCCCAACTTCAACGTAATCATTCCGTAAGCAAGAATTAATATCGGTGAAATCAACTTGTCTATACAATTTGCCGTCATTAATTCCATCAGAGCCCAACCAAACACCCGTGCTACTAAAATAATCCCCATATTCTTGTCCATCCGGGTCAACTAACTTTACTGGATTCCAAGCGCAATAGGCATAGGGGGAGATAGAGGGGTATTTATCAGCCATAGGATCGACAGAGAGCCACATTGTCATCAGCTCGTGGTCCATATAGCGGGCGCCGAAATATCCGTAGCCCGTTTCCTCGTCGCGCTCCTTGCCCGTGAAAGTAAAGCGCTCACTGTAGCCGGAGATACGCTGGTCAACATAACGCTCGCCATAGGGCAGGTACTGCAGGTGCTGGACGGCAAGG
>Ga0129306_1001958_pt1 | contig 20278 bp, 18 predicted proteins | sample P827metagenome_FD_94438 | JGI IMG/M metagenome (GOLD analysis project Ga0129306, IMG submission 94438) | Capybara group fecal microbial communities from Wisconsin, USA - P827 metagenome | ecosystem: Host-associated > Mammals > Digestive system > Large intestine > Fecal | place: USA: Wisconsin... | reverse complement strand
TATATTTACATATCACATAGTTAATATAAAAGGCAGTTGGCCCAGCAGAGGACAATTGCCCAGAGAAATTTACATATCACATAGTTAATATAAAAGCTTTAAATAAACATCATAAGAAAATAAGAGAAAGAGGAATTTACATATCACATAGTTAATATAAAAGACGCGTTATTTTGATGGTATAGAGAAGTTAAGAGGGATTTACATATCACATAGTTAATATAAAAGATGATACTACAAGTGGCACAAAAGCACCTGTTATAATATTTACATATCACATAGTTAATATAAAAGCCTAAAATTCAAAAAGCCTGTAACCACCGCCATTACTGTATTTATAGCAATGCTTAATCTATCATATTTTCCACATTTTGCAGTAAACCTTCAGTAGCGTTTTTAGTATTTATTTTTTATTGTCAAGAAAGCTAGTAATTTCAATAGTTTAACCTTAATTAATTTAAATTTAGGTTTAATGCAAAACTAATTACAAAAATAATTCATCAAAACTCTTTTCTATTCCAACTACATCCTTTTTTATATTTTTAGAATTTTTTACTCTATAAACATATACTGAATCAAACTTCTTGTCAATTAATTTATTAACATCAGAAAGGCATTTATGTAGCTTTCCTTCTGTTATTTCTCCCTCAAACACAGAATTTTGAGTCCAAACTAAGTATTTTTTTAGCATTTTTCTAACTCTATTAATTCTCTTTTCTTCTATATCATATGTCAATATAACAAACATAAATTATCACCACCAAGCCTTTAATGGTTTATATATATCATCACCTATAAGATGCTTAATAAGCTTATAACATTCAAGCCTTATAAAGGTTCTGTAAGAAACTTTTCTATTTAATTTCCTATGTTTTATTGTTGTTCCCATTCTCTTTTCAAACTGCTTTATAAATTTAGCTTTTCCTTCATTATTTAAGAAACAAATTCCTTCTTCAATATTAAAATGTTCTAATTTTATCATTCTATTATTTATCATACTAAATATAATAGGATCTATTATAAGAGGTTTAAATATTTCTGCCAAATCAAGACTTAATGAAAATCTTTTAGTTGAAGGTTCATGCAAATAGCTTATAGTTGGGTCTAATTGTGTTTTGTATATTTCGCCCAAAACTGTTGTATACATTAAACTATTACCAAATGATATTAAAGCATTAATAGGATCTTTAGGAGGTCTTTTTTCTCTTTTTTCAAACTCAAATCCATTCTTTAATATTAAATTAAAAGCTTCATAATAAATTTTTCTTGCTCTACCTTCCGCTCCCATAAGTTCATCTATAGCATTTGAACTTAATACTTTATTTCTTTCCATTTCAATCTTTTCTATGAAAATTTCAGTATTATCATATTTTCTTAAATTTCTTAAAATATGATGGATTGCACTATCTATAAAAGATTTGGCTAGATACATTCTTTTATCATAATAATGATAATGTAATGCTTGATCAACTAGTAAAAATCCAGATACATTCTTTTTTCTTGGATAGTAACTTCCAGAATAATATCCATAATAATTATAGAAATTAAGTATAAGCCCATATTGAGTTAAATAATTTAAAAGTTTTGTATTTAAGTCTACTTCACCGTATATATGAATTGCATCAACCTGTTCAATTGGGAGTGACCTTTTTACTGCATCACTATTTATAAAATATATAGTATTATCTTTACGTTTTAACCTTCCATCACTAAAAATATAGTAATCTCTTCCCACTATTCTTCCTCCTTTACATAACAAAATTCATAATATGAACATTTTTTACAATATGATAACTTTATAGACTTAGGAGGAATATTAGCTTTTTCTATAGTTTTTATATCAACTAATGTATTTTTTATTTCTTCTTCAATTTCTTTTGTTAATTCAATTTTTTCTACTCTTTTTTCTTTAACATAATTAATTTTACCTTTTCTGTTAATCCCCATCTGTTTTAAATAAAAAATATAGTATAAAAGCTGCATTTTATCTGGTAATGGCATTTTACTAGTTATTTTTACTTCACTTACATATTCTTTATCTATAATATCTAATTTCAATATATCATCTATTAACATCTCTTTATTTTTACTTCTTTTATATGAATCCTCATGAATAATCTTACCGCTTAAAACTCTATCACTAGTATTTTCCATTGTAATTCCTTTAGAAAATAGCCATAACTTTCTTTTGCAAACATAGTAATAATTAATTTTAACTCCATGTGTTTTAAACTTTTCTAATTCAAATCCCATAATATCACCCTATAATTATAATATTTGTAGATTTTCATCAAAATCATCTGTATTTTTAGGTCTTGTTAATCCCCTTTCAAAACTATAATCATATGCTACCACTGCAATCTCATTAAATTTATCAATTTTAACCCGATTTACAATTCTATCTGCGTTTAATGCTTTTTGAAATTCATAGGTAGGTATATCTACTATTAAATTTTTTATTTTATCCTTTTCCAATTGAATTTTAGCTTTTAAACTACTTATATTATGTTTTTTACATTCTATTTCTTTTTTTATAGTTTTAATATTTATTAAAGCTTCTTCTACAAATTCCTTATTATCCTCATAAACACTTTGAGGAATAATTGATTCATTAAATATATTTCTAAGTCTTGCCTCATTTTTTTCAAGTTCATATTCCTTTATATCTTTAACCCATTTTATAGTTTCATCTATTTTTTTATAATAATTGGCCTTCTGTAAATTTTCTTTAGTATAGACACTCTCTATAATATTCATCTTTTCTTCTTCATCTAATTCTTTATCTTTAAAATTCTTTATAGCACTTTTAGATAGTTTAAATATTTCAATATCAATTATAGAATGTTCACCTGAACCAACCCCTGAAGTTGGCTTGTCTCCTCCTAGATATACAAATACATTACTATCTTTAATATCTAATATTCTGCTCCTATATGTTCTTCCCATTCTTTGAAAAAGTCCAGAAACATCTGACAACTCTGTGTATAAAACATCAAAATCTATATCTAAGCTTGCTTCAACTACTTGAGTAGTTATCCATATTCCCGTATCTTTACAATCTTTATCTCCAAAATTTAAAATATCATTTTCTTTTTCTGCTCTATGCTTTTTAATAAATCTACTATGGAATAAATTTATATTTACTTTTGAATCTTCTAATTCAGAATTTATATTGTCATAAATCTCTTGAGCTTTCTTTACAGTATTAACTATAATCAAAACTTTTTTGTTTTTATAATTTTTTAGTATATTTTTTATATTTATTGTTTCATCCAAGCAAGTTACTCTGTGACGAAGTTGGATTTTATTATCTACTTTTTTACAATAAGTAACAGGAGGATTAAATTTTATTTCTTCTTTTTTCATAAAATCTATTATAATCTGTGGCATAGTGGCAGTTACTATACTAAATTTTCCGCCCATATCTGTTATATATTTTAGAGCCATTATTAGATAAGCTATCATATCAGGAGAATACATTTGAATTTCATCTATAATTAATTTTGAATAAACTAATGTAGCAAGTTTAATTTCATACCCTTCATATTTAAATATAAAATCTATAAGTTGATCTAAAGTACATATAGTAAGCGGCATAGATAATTGTTTAGTTTTATCATAAAAGTCAGTTTCTAAATCAATATTACGCTTTAAATATTCTGAATAGGTATCACTATGAAGAAGTGCTACATCTTTAAATCCTATATTATCTTTTACTCTATCATATATTGCATTTATTGAAACTCTAAGAGGTAATGTGAAAAATCCTTTATTATTGCCTATCCAAAATAAAGAAGCTTCCGTTTTTCCTATGCCTGTAGATGCTATTATAATATTATTTTCATCTTGATTATCAATCATATATTGTTGAAGCTCATTAGGTTCAAAACCACCTTCATGTAAATAGTTATATGTTTTATCAAATAAGTCTTTATTTTCAACTTCAACATCAATATGTCCACTAGCTGCATAATCAAGTTTATTCAAAAGTCCCTTTGTTATAATATAATTTCGATAAACTTTGTCACCACTATCTATTCTTTCCCCTAAATATTTTTTATAAGAAGGGTACAATTTTTCTGATTTATCTATTTTGTCATACTGAAAATCTTGCCAATATTTTATTAGATCTGTTTTTACTACTAATTTTATAGGATCAAAATTGTCTAATTTTTCTCTGTTATGATGATAATAAATACTTTGATATAAAACCCTTAATATATCATCTTCATATTTTTCTTTAAGCTGCTTTTTAGGTAGAAATGCAGGACTTAGGTATCCATGAGGGATTTCATTCTCACATTCTAAATCATCTTTTAATTTTGTTTCCCCTAATTTTTTATACAATTTATTTTGAAATTTAGTATTTACTTTCCCTGCATCATGATAAATACAAGCAATCTCTAATATATCCCAATCTAAAAATTTTATATCAGGATATATGTTTCTTATTGTATCTAATCCTTTTAAAAGTAAGTTTGTATGTTCAATAATTGTTTCTCTAGGATTAGTCTTTGCCAAAAATAAATTATTCAACTTTTAGAACCTCCCTATTATTTTTCTAAAAAAAGATAGGTCTTTCCCTATCTTTTTAAGCAAAGAAAACTGGATAATTATTTTCATCTTGTAATAACTTTACTTCCTCGTTTATTTCATCTCTATTCATAACCCCATGCAAAACTTTTACTTTCTTCCACTGTCTTATACAAACATCTTTTTTTACCTTAACCTTTTCATAACATTTATTTAAATTATAAATTGTAGATTTAGAAACGAATTCACTATTATTAAACATATCTACTGGAATATAAGCGTCATATTCTAGTTTTTTACTCTCATCTTCTGTATCCATTTTTTCAATATCCACTATTTTAACCTCATCAATTCTTGCAATATCTTCTCTCCTACCTAAAGATATATATTCTTTTGGATTTTTTAATCCTTTATATATGATATTTAATAAACTTTCATCTTTAGGTCTTATATGAATTAAAAGTTTTACATCTACTAAAAGCTCTGCTGTAGATACTCCCCTTATTACTCCATAGTACTTTTCTTTTAGTTCTCCTGTTTTCTTATCTATTTCATTGGATTTTAATTTTATATTATGTCTTCCTTCTTCAAAAGAAGATCCTGCAAATTCATACCTTGTACATAAATCATTAACCTTAGAATAATAATTTCCTTGAATACTTATATCCATATCCTTATAATCTTTAAATCCACAAATAGAATGTATCATACCACTAACTGTAGAATAAGGTGGTAATGGATAGCTTTCTTTAAGTTGAAAGCTAGTAGGCTTTTTATAATTAACTAGATTTTGATATATTTTTAATCTTATAGCTTTCATACTATCACCTACTTAGTTTCATCTTGATAATATCTACCAACTTCTTCTTTCAAAACATTAAAAAATTCGCCCATATCTTTACATTTCAATTGTGTTTTTATCTCTTCATCATTATTAAAAATTCCTTCTATTAAACCTGATACTGTGTTTTTCTCTATGTTCTCATCTAATTTTAAAACTCCCTTTATAGTATCAACCAATATTTTATTGTTTTTAACCTTTAGTTTATTTTCAAAGAAAGGATTTTTGATATCATATATTCCTCCGATAGAAAACACAGGACTTAAATTTTCTCTTCTTCCTTTTATATCCCTATATAAAAACTTTATAGTATCCAATAAAGACTTTATTCTTTGTGATTTCTCTCCATTAGAAATCTCTAAAATATTTCCTTCAGCGTCTTTTTCATTTTCATCAATTCCAACTTTATCTAAATCTACAGTAATCGTATAAGCATAATATGATTTGTGAATTTCACTTTGAGCAATATTTCCACCATCTTTAACTTTTTCTCCTTGAGAGTTATATCTATCTAAAAGTCCCTTGTTTGTTAAAAAATCTAAATCTGCATTAAAGCTTTCAAGAGATACTGCATTAGACAATCTAACCACTGCTGAACGAGTTTTAGTTGGTTTTTTAGTCTTCATATATCCAAATAAATCTATTTCTCCATAATCCTTAATTGTAGCATCTGGCGCAAACTGCAAAACTGTACCATCCAAGTCTAGTGGAGTCTTGTCTTCTCCCATTTGGTTTATAATATTATATCTAATAGCTTGTCTTGATATGTAAGAGAAACTATCTCCATTTCCTCTTGATATCTTTTTTAAAGATGTAACATTTCCTACCCCTTCTCCATAATTAGCACTTTCTGCTTCAAATATAAAGCTTGCAGTTAATCCTTTTTTATTCATTATTTACAGCCCCCTCTTCATTACTTTCTAATTTGGAAGTATCTCCTTGTAATCCTAATAAAAATGTATATCCAATGGTTTGTAACTTAGCTTCATCCTTTAATCCCTCTATAAACTCTGTTGGTATTGGCTTTCTAATGTACATATAAGCATTTAATAATGTATCCATAAATTTATTAGAGTTCTTAGTTTTCAGTGCATTTAATAGTCTATAGGTTATTCCATTTATTTTATTATCTGCTTTTTTAATCTCATATTCTTTCCTTAGACAAAATCCCAATTTATGAATTTCGTCTATTTTTTTATAATAAATCTTTTTTCCCATAATTCCTCCTAAAAAACTATTATTTATTTTTATTATATTTTTTAAATATGATAATCCTTTAAATTTATCACCTAATTTCAAATAGAAAAGTTGACTAATTAAATCAAATAAATTTTTATTATCATACAATCTTTTTATAACTTCTGAATAAAGATTAATATAACTTCCATCTCCAATTTTTGCATTTTTAGATATCAATAATTTTAAATTTCCTCTATTGTTGTAAATAATTCTTAATTTATTTTTAGATATTATGTTAAAGCTATAAGGTCTTCTTTCATTATTAGAATCTAATTTTACAATTTGAATATTATCTATTTCTTTATTTGTTCTTTCAAATTCACTTTGTTTCATATTATCCGCAATAGTAAAATATGATTTTTCTTCTAATTCTTGAAAACTAGTATTATTATCTATAGCCGTATTATTAACCTTAACCAAAGTATCAATATCAGAATTTTCATTTATGAATATTCCTTTATCCTTTAATATAGTAAATCCTGCTGGTATACAGGAATATATAATATTGCAAATAGGACATATAAATGTGTCTCCATTAAAGTTCCAAAAGTGTGACATTTTTCTTGTTGGTGACATATCTACTCCTATTTTATTTATCCACGCTAAATCATAGGAAGCTGGTTTTGATAACTTAGAAATTTTGTTATTACAACTAAAACATGTATATTTAAATTTTTCTTTATTTTGATGTATATAATCAATACAGTCATCAATAAAATATTTTTTATATTCGTTGTACATATCTTTTTTATTACTTTTTTTATAAAGAAAGCTTACATCTGACCAAAATTTTGCTATAACATCATAAATAACATTTTTGGCTATTATGATTCTTTTAACTTCTTCTTTTTTTAGGAATTCTATAATTTCTTGTAAAAATTTATTCTGCTCTTCTATCATTGGAATTACATCTTGTATCGATTGTTTTTTAGTCTTTTTAATCTTTTTTAGCTTTTGTTCTTCTTTTAATAAATCTATTTCTTTATTTTCAATAACTTCATATCCACTTTTATAACTAGCACTTTTAAGTTTTGTCTTTACATATTCTATTTGTTTATTAAACTTCTCAATATATTTTTCATCTACAGTATCTTCACTAAAGTTTATTAATTTATCTTCAATACTTACTATTTTGTACCATGAAGTAAACTTTTCATATTTATTTATAAAATAATTAAAATACTTTTCTTCAAAATCTTCTAATAATTTTTCATCAAATACTATATAATTTGAGTGCTTTTCATAGTAATCATCATTTGTTTCAAATATTTTGCATATTCCAACTACGCCTGCATTATAAAGCCAATCTGAAAGCTCTAATTTTATATTAGCTATTTTTTTCACCCCCTAATCCATAACTTCTATCATTCCAAATCCTTGGTTTCGCTTAAATCCCAGTCCTAACATATAAATGTCTTTTAAGTCCTTTACATTTCCCTTCAACTTAAATGTTCCAGCATAACTATTTACATAGTAATATTGTTTTTTTGTATTTTCTCTAAATGTACTAATATCTTCTTTTACTACTTTCTTTTTCATTTGCATTGGATAAAACTTTAATTCTTCTACAAGTCCATAACCCCTAAAGTTTTCAAGAGTTTTATTGGTTATATAGTTTAGTTCTTTATCAAAATTACTATCATCTATATTTAAATATTTATTTTCTTTATTCTTTACACAAATTGGTGATAATGTATTAAACACATGGTTGTTGTTTTCTATATTTTTGTCATTTACTAAATTAATTTTTACTTTGTTAATATAAAACTCTTTATATTTAAAATTAGTGGTTTTAAGAAGACCATTATAAAGTTTTATCATAAACTCATAGTTGGGAGAGCTTATATTAAAGATAATTTTATCTTTTATAATAAATACATCCTCTTCTTTACTAAAGTCTTTGAAATATACAGAAAAGCAAAAGTCTTTTGTCTTCTTATTTTTCTTTATATCTTCATACATATATAAGCTTTTGAAATATTCTTCATCACTTTTCTTCAAAGCTTCTTTTATTAAACTCACAAACATCATACTGTAAGCTACAGGAATTTTCTCTGTTTTATATTCACAACTTAATTTCAATGTTTTCACCTCTCTTTATAATCTATTGTAACTTATAACCCGGACATATTTAGGTCCCAATTTACTTTTTTATAAATTTTTATCATTTTTTCTATTTCATTTTCTATATTTCTTCTAAGGCTCTTAGGCTCTAAAACTTCAACACTTTGTCCCATACTTAATATCCAACTTTTCACTTCTATAATTCCTCTTACTTTCGCTTGAAACATTATAGCTTTGTCTTCTATATCAATTATTTTTTGATTATCCGCCCATATTCTTTCTTTTACGATTTGAGACATAGGGTGTTTTATTTTAAGTTTTAATTCTATTTCTTCATCTTTAAATATTCCAAAGCAATCCTTCATATATTCTTTAAAATTAAAATTATGAGCTCTTTCAAATTTTTCGCCTAATATCTCATAACTCATTATTCTAGATATTTTAAACTCTCTAATCTTTTGTCTCAATTCACAATATCCAACAAAATACATTGAACCTTTATATTGAAATACCGCATAAGGTCTAACTATTCTTTCCTTTTCACCTGTATTTAAAGAATTATACTTTATTTTAATTTTGTTTCTAGTTATAATGGCCGCGTTTATATCTATCCATATATTTTTCTCTCGTTCATAGTTATAATTTATCTTGGTATTTTTAACAAAATACTCTGCATGTATTAAATCATTATTTTCTCTTTCATTTAAGCAATTAATTTTATCTACTATTAATTTGAAATCCCTATAACATATAAAATTATCATATTTTAGTTGTTCTAAAGCCATTAATATTACAGACCGCTCTTCCTTTGTTAAGTTGAGGTCTAATAAATAATCCTGTTCTTCATATTGATATCCACCATATCTTCCAGAAGTATATTCTATGTATATACCCGCTTGTTCTAAGTCATTTCTATATCTTCTAACCTGTCTTTCATCGACTTCTAGTTCTCTAGCGATATCATTTATTTTCATTTTTCCTCTACTCTTTAATAAAATCAACATTTTGAATACATTTCCAACTTTACTCATAAACTTCCCCTTGTTTTGTAAAATATTAAAGGTAAAGTGATTTATGAAATATTTACCTTTTACCTCACATTTTAACATATACATTGATATTTTTACATATTTTTAAATAAATCTTATACTCTGTATTCTATATTTACTTTACATACTTAAAACTTATTATCACCTCATATTGATATAATATATTAAAATTGCATTTTTAGATATTATAATTACCTTTTTATACGTTTTCTTTCAAAAATAAATTACTATAACAGCTTTTAAAGGTATTAAAATAAGAAATACTTTTAGAGAAGATAGCTATCTATTGACTAAAAGTATTTCTTGTTTTAATTCTCACTCTTTAAAGAGCTATGCTAACTTCAGCCTATTAAAAAGAGGGATATGTGTCGTAAAAGGCATTCGAAAAAGCTTAGAGATTTTTATTTGTTTTTTGAAAATATATTAAGAAAAAAATGATTGTTTGAGCGGTCAGCCAGTTCTCATTTTTTTCAATATATTTTATGAAAAAACAAATTAGAATCTCTTAGCGAATTGAGACGCCTTTCTAGACACATATCCTTTTTTAATAGGCTGTAGTATAACTTCCTTTGGAGGCTATTAAATTGGAATTTGTTTTAATATTCTTTTATAATATTGGTACGCAAATTTCACAATAATGCTTATTTATCATCTGCATTGCATATCGTTCAAGAATAGGTCTTCTATCATCAAATTCATAATTTATTTTTGATAACTCCGAAAATATCTCCATCCATGCTTCTTGCATAGCATCTACTGTATGACTTATTTTAAATACGCAATATTTTCCACCCATAGTTTTTCCAAAATTAATATACTTATTATCAACCTTGAATTCATCCGAAACAACTAAACATGTATCATAACGACAATCTTTAGCTTCTGTGAATTTAGGGTTATCTTGGGCTATTCCTAATATAATTGAATTTTCATTAAATAAGTTTTTTTCTCTAGCCCAATTTTTTAATTGTTCCATTATTTGCACATTCTCTGAACCGTAAGGACCTGTTCTTCGTATATAAGCAATTTTATATGATGGTATCATTTCAATGTTAATATCCATAACTTACCTTCTTTTTTAATAGAGTACATCGATGCCTGAATTCATCATATAATGCTTTAAAATGTATTTCAACTTATTTTTTAAAATTGCCCAATTACTATTTGTCTAAAAATAAACATTTTTACATCTTTATTTATGTTACGGTTTAATTCTACCGCTAATTTTAATAGGGATGTTACAAAATTAATATAAAAAGTAATTTTGCAACACCCCTAGTTATTATTTATAAATACTTTCTTAAAAACGTGATTTCAGCAAGCAACGATTTCCTTAATCATAAACTCTTTTCCACATAGTATCTCCCAATCTTTACTTACGCAATTTGGGCATTTATTACTATTCTCAATAAGATTAAAAACTTTATTACACTTTTTACAAATAGCATTGCCTGGTAGTATCTCAATTTTTAGTTTTGTATCTTGCAATAATGTACCATCAACTGCAGCTGGGTAACATGCTTCAATGTATCTCGGAATTACCGATGAGAGCTCGCCAATCTGAAGAACTAATGTATCTATTTTGGTTAATCTATTTATTCTTGCAAAATTTTCAACATTTTTAATGACTTCAATCATAATTCCAACTTCATGCAAATGACCTCACCTCTCTTGTAAAAGTATAAAGAATGTACGAAACTACTCTCCCACCTATCTTATTTGGAATAATGCTTTAACTATTATATGTTGTCTTTTTCTCTTGAGAAAATTGATTTTACTGATTTTTTTACACTTTTCACTGCAATTCTTCCTTGACGTTTTATAACATGTTTTATAACTGCAGGTTTCATATCTTTAAACTCTACACCAGAACTATCATATTTTCTTATCAGTGAGATTGCGTCAAATTTACATCTTATAGTACACATTCCACAGCCCACACATTGGTATTGGTCTACAACCACAGCACCACAGCCAAGACAACGCTTAGTCTCCTTCTTTATTTGCTCTTCAGTAAATGTACCACGCAAATCCTTAAAGGTTACTTTTGATTCATTTCCTTCAACATGAAGTGGTCTTTGTCTAGGCAAACGATCATAGCCATCCATGTTTAAATTTTCTTTGTCAAGAGCACGATATTCCCTTTCACGGCTTATTGTCAAGTTATCACCATGAACATAGCGATGAATTGAAACGGCACCTTGCTTACCTAAAGCAATAGCGTCAATAGCAAACTTTGGTCCTGTTAGCGCATCTCCACCAGCGAATACATCTATCTCTCCTGTTTGGAAAGTGATAGGATCAGCTTTTATTGTCCTATTTGGATTTAATTCTATCTTAGTATCTTTTAATAATTCACCCCAATTCATTCCTTGACCAACTGAAGTCAATACACTGTTTGCTTTAACGATCTTTGTTTCATTTTCATCGAATTTAGGATTAAACTTTCTATTTTCATCAAAGACAGAAATACATTTTTTAAATTCCACACCAACAACATGCCCATTTTCCTGAATTATACGTTTTGGTCCCCAAGAATTGTTGATGGTAATACCTTCTGACAATGCTTCTTCAATTTCTTCCCCAAGTGCAGGCATTTCTTGTCTATTTTCTAAACAATACATATCTACTTGTGAAGCACCAATTCTTTCAGCAGTTCGAGCAACATCAATAGCAACATTTCCTCCACCAATGACGATAACTTCCCCTTCCATTTTCAAATCTTCACCTAAATTTACTTTTCTTAAAAAATCTACACCTGTCATTACCCCTTCTGCTTCTTCACCCTCAAGCCCTAGGTTTCGGCCAGCTTGAGCGCCAATTGCTACATAAAACCCTTTGTAGCCAAGTTCTCTCAGTTCAGGAAAAGTAGTATCTTTGCCAACCTGAACCCCTGTTTTAAATTCTACTCCTAATTCTTTCAAAATATCGATTTCTGCATTTACTACTTCTTTTCCTAGTCTAAAGGAAGGAATTCCAAGGGTTAACATACCACCAAGCTTTTGTTGCTTCTCAAACACTGTTACCTGATAACCATCAACAGCTAAGAAATAAGCACAAGATAAGCCTGCAGGACCTGCACCGATTACAGCAATTTTCTCCGGTCTATTGTCTTTCCTTTCAGGTACAAAGCGATGTTCTTGTTTTAAGTCCTGATCTGCAATGAACTTTTTGATTTCATCAATAGCAAGTGGCTCATCTACATCTGATCTTGTACAAGCAGACTCACATTTTCTTGGACAAATACGTCCGCAAATTGCTGGGAAGGGATTTTCTTTCTTTATAAGCTCCAAGGCTTCTCTATACTTTCCTTGAGATGCCATCTTGATGTACCCTTGAATTGCTATGTGAGCTGGACATTCAGATTTACATGGACTTGTTCCACCCTCAGCAACAACTTTACGATGACGATAATCAGGATTCCATTTGTCCTTCCCCCACTTAGTATCGTATGGCGTTTCTTTTTCCTTCTCCACTATAACAGGTTTCTTTGTGCATAAATTTTGCCCTAGTGTTAATGCATTAGATGGGCAATTTTCTACACATTGTCCACAAGCAACGCATTTATCTTTATCCACTTGTGAAACATAATTTGATCTTGAAAAATCAGGGTTTCTATAAAGATTGGCATTCCTTAATCCAAAGCAGGAACATCCGCAACAATTACAAATAGCAAGGGTTTTTCCTGGTCCTGATAAATTAGGTATCTGATGTATCAAACCTTCCTTTTCAGCTTTCTTACAAATAGCAATAGCTTCTTCTCTAGTAATACGTCTACCTCTTCCTGTTCGAATATAATACTCAGCAGCTGGACCAAGCTGAATACACATTTCTTCAACGGTATGTCCGCAACCTTGCCCAATAACTCTCATGGATGTACGACATGCACAATCCGCAACAGAGAAAACCTCATGTTTATTAATCAGGTCTGAAATTTCCTCATAAGAGGCTCTTCTTGTATCACCTTCAATGGCGCTTTCAATTGGTATAACTCTCATTACACCCATTCCTACAGGAATATTTCCTGCCATTAATCCACCTAATTTTCTTGTATATTCTTCAAAGGATTCAGGAATTACTGGATACTTTTTTATATTTTCCCTATTCGCAACCATATATTCCATAACGCCAGGAACATAAAGTTCAAGAAAATATTTATCAACACCATTTTTCTTTTCTACTTTAACAGAGCCATCAACTGCCATCTTGTATAAAATCTTCTCTACTTCATCTACAGGTTTTTTGCAAAGATCCGCAACCTCCTCTAAGCTTTTGGGTTTGCGGATCTCTAGATGAAGTGCTACTTCTGCCATTTCATCTGTAGTAACTGTGGCAAGAATTTTATATTCCGGGTCCGTTGGTTTTACTTTTACTAACCCCCCAGTAATCCCAGCAGCAATTTTATTGGCCAGTTCAAGTACTTTTTTCTTTACCATATCTATTTCCCCCCAAATTAAATTTCACAGCTACTTATTTATACCCTCCAATTTTTTACTTCAGTACGTATCCAGTTGATCCATTCATCAATTCCCTCACCAGTTTTAGCAGAGATTTTGATAACCTTAATATTAGGATTCAATTTTTTTATACGATCTTCCACTGCCTTAAAATCAAAGTCAAAATTAGCTATTGCATCTATTTTATTAATTAATACAACATCAACAACAGAGAACATCAAAGGATATTTCAAAGGTTTGTCGTCACCCTCTGGTACACTTAAAATCATGGCATTTTTTGATGCACCAGTGTCAAATTCTGCTGGACATACCAAATTGCCTACATTTTCTAAGATGGCAAAATCAACTCCTTCTGTTCCAAGACCCAATAGACCTTGCTTGGTCATATTTGCATCAAGATGACACATTCCACCTGTGTGCAATTGGATTACTTTTGCACCAGTCTGAGCAACAGTATAGGCATCAACTTCAGAGTCAATGTCTGCTTCTAGAACACCAATGTTCATTTCATCTTTCAAAGCTTCAATTGTTTTTAAAACAGTTGTTGTTTTACCTGAGCCTGGTGATGACATCAAGTTTAATAAAAAAGTCTTCTCTTTTCTTAATTCCTCCCTAAGCAAATTCGCTTGTTGATCATTATCTTCGAAAACACTTTTCTTAATTTCAATAACTTTATATTTGTCCATATCACCTATACCCCCATTTTATATTAAAGTTTATTTATACTCTTTTTCTATTTGATAAATAAAAACTGTTATCCTATTAACATGATATTTATTCTGCAAGTGATTTAACTTCCTTATATTTTCCCAAATCTGTATAAAGCTCGCCAAGATAAGGATTTCTCTTTGTCTTACCTATTTTATAAATCATATAAATAAATACTGCTATATTTACAACTAGTGCTACGAAGCTAAATGCAAATAGTAGTGCTGGATTGTAGGGTGACTTAACAGCAAAAGCCCCCTTATCAATGAATGATGGGAAGGTCTGTGCAAACATACACCATAATGCCAGTGTTTGTGCACGGTGCTGTAGCCATGCTCCTTTTCCCACAGTAAATGCACAAATAGTTGGAGCCAATAACAAAGCAAATCCACAATACCAAGCATGTCCTGGCAGACAATTATACGTATAAGCAAAATTCCATAAATCATATGCTATTATCCAAAACCATAGCATATCAGGCCACAGCATATCTTTGCTTCCATCCTTAGCAGTCTGTTTTTTTATACAAATTCCAAACCATCCGGTTATAGTTATTATATTTAAGATACCTGCTATGCCATTCATAAAATTCCAAGAACCCCCAAGTACATACATAGCTTCATCTGCTAAAATTCCTCCACCATGATATTGAATACCAACTTGGAAATCCCGCGCTACTGCCTCTATAATATTGATAGCGAGAATAAGTGGTGGAAAACATAATGCCCATTTTTTATCGGATAATCTGCACTCTTCACCTGTGAGTTTATTTTTCCATTTAACATGCCTGATGCACCAAAAACCTATACATCCTGCTGTAGAAGAATACACCTTCGCTAAATGAAACCAGTCTGTATAAGTTGTATCACTTAATACTGTAAACCACAATATTGAAAGTATTAGTGGTAAAATAAAAAAACAGAGAAAACCAATAGTTTTCCATCTACGAGCTATTTCATTAAAACCAAAAAGCGCTACAAAAACAATTATCCAAACACCCCATACGCTTAATGCTGATGCCCCATCTGCGTAATTGAAGAGAAACATAAAGTACCTCCCTAATATAAAAATTGATATTCTATTAAGTTTATTATACAATTTATCCCAGTTAATCTTCAATAGGCAAATAACTAAAAGTGTCTATTGACATGCTACGCATCAATTTTCTATGGAAAATTTTTTTGAGATCCTTACTGAAAAGAATATAAATAATTAAAAATTTTTAATACACTTAGAAATCGTTATCCAGGGAAGTACCCGCTCTTTACTCCCACTCTGAAAAAGATGGGAGTATTAGAGCGGGTAGTCATCAGATAAATATATAAATATCTTAAAAATAAGAATATAATTGTAGATTTTACAGAGCGGAGCGAAGTAAAAGCTTCCTCATCTGTTCTCTGTTCATTTTACTCTGTACTCTAAATAAAGAAGTTGCGTTGCAACTTCTTTATTATTGGTTACTTATTTTTAACACTACTGATTCATATACCCTTAATAGTAATGATACTGCATAAGATTCAAATACTATCATAAATACTTCCTCTACAATCCTTGGTATCCATAAAAACATAAAACTTTTTCCTTGAAGTCCTGGTATAAACATTAATAGTATATAGGTATTTAGAGTACATACTATTATTCCTGGTATTCCTATAGCTAAAATCATTTTCATGTAATTCTCATATATATCTTTAACAGTGTTATTGTTTTTCAATTTAATATTTATTATAAATACTATTAAAACAAATATAGTTATTATTTCTATAGCTGACAAAACAAATATATATTTTTTACCTAATATATTCATTATTTTAAAAGAAAAGGATTTATCTAGCAGTAATGTCATTAAATGAATAGCACCAGCTAATGAACCTAAAACCATAAAAAATATTGGATAATATTTTTCTATTTTATCTATATGTACATTTTTAATTTTAAACCATATTATTCCTGTAAGTATACCACTTAATATACTAGTCAATGTTAAAAATGGAATATATGCTCCCATAGGTTTTATTATATAAGCTAATATGTCTACTACCCCAGAAACAACACCGCCTATAGCTCCACCAAAAAGCACTGCTGGCATTTTAATAAATATACCGGCAAAACTTATCCTCATAGCACCAGCTCCGGCTATAGGTACCATTATGCTAAAAAATCTTAATATTATAGCTGCAGCTATAAAAAGTCCACATAGTACCATTGTTTTCACTTGAATTTCTTTTTTCATTTTTGCTCCCCCTTTTAAAATAAAAAAACACTCATTTTCTCCACTAGATTACACTAAAGAGAAAAATAAGTGTTTTGAATATAACTCTCTAATGTAACAGCGGAATGCGGTAATACATCGCAAATCTTTTAAAGATTTTTCTTTTAGAGACAACTTCCCGTCCTCTAAACCTTAACGTGTAATTACCTACTCTGTTACTTTAAAATTTCAAAATTAAATTGTCTAAACACATTATACAGAAATACAAATATAATGTCTACATATTTTATATAGAAATGTAAAAACTAATAAAGGACAATAGAAAAATTAGTGCTAAAGGAGTGAATAAAATGGACGCAATTAGAGCTTCTCAGTTAATTAATTCTAGAGAAACGGATGTTTATTGTAAAGGCGAACCTGTAATTATAAGATCCGTAGATGAATATTCTAAAATGGCTACAGTGGAAAGTTTAAATAACGGTACAACTATAATGGCTCCTCTTAATGACATAAGAGATAGCGGTGTTATAAATCATTAAAATTTTGAATCTATACTAAATTAAGCACACCACAAAAATAATATTAATGGTGTGCTTAATTTAACTTATGTGATTTTTATAATAATTAGTATCCAAAATCTTCATTTATAAATATTACATGAATTCTATCCTTATTTCCTTGTCTCTTTATCAATGTATACTCATTACATATTCTCTCTTCACTTTTGCAGTCCATGCAATATCCTAGCTTTGTGCAAGGAGTTTTTCTTTGTAATCTTTTAGTATTAGCTGGTGCTGATACATATACGTTTCTTTTTATGGCTTCATCTAAGTCTCTCACTATTTTATTTACTCCGGCTATAACAATAACCTTATCTGGTCCATAAAGCATAGCTGCAACCCTATTTCCATTTCCATCTACATTATATAATTCTCCCTTTTCAGTTATAGCATTGGAACTTGCAAAATAGGCATCTGCAAAAAATGATTCTCTGAATACATTTTTGATATCCTGTGGAGTTAAGCCTTCCTTATATCTATCTAAAAATTCATATCTTCCAGATCTTAAATGATCTATAACTCCAGTTTCAAATAAAGTCATAGAACCACCGCAAGAAACCTTAGCTCCTTCTTTTACTATTTCTTTTATTTTATCTATTAATTCATCCTTATCCTTAACTAAATATCCATTCATATTATTTTCCTGTAAGGATTCTATGGTTCTCATTATTCTTTGTTTTTTTACCTCTAAAATATTTTTATCCAAAATCATACCCTCCCATACTTATTTATTTTTTTATTTCCCTACTAGTTATATTTTATCAAATTTTAAGTAAGAATTAACCATCATTAATATCAAATTTTGTGATTTTACTTAACAATATCTAAAATAAAAGAATTTATAAAATTTATCCGTAATTACTTGCAATAAGAAGCGAAGAAACGATTGAAATTTGATTTTAGAAATTCATTCCTTAAATATTACCTGAATAGTTACAATTTATATAACAGTTTTTAAAAATGTTATTATAAATTCCGTTCCTTTTCCCTCTTCGCTTTCTACAATTATACTTCCATTTTGAGATTCTATTATGGATTTGGTAAGGGAAAGGCCTATACCTATGCTGGAAGGATTAACTGAATTTTCTCCTTTATAAAATCTTTCAAATATTTTATTTTGTAATTTTTCTGGTATTCCTTCTCCGTTATCTTTTATACTTATAGTTAAAGATATTGGTGTTTCTTCACAACTTATTTTTATTTGTCCATAATTATCTGTATGTTCTATAGAATTTTTTATAATATTAGAAATAGCCTCTGCTGTCCATTCCATATCATGCTTAAAATATACATCTTCATCTATATTAATTATTACCTTTTGTGATTTTCTCTTAGCTTTCTCACTAAGACCTGCTAATGCTTTACTTACCGTCACATACAAGGGATTATTTTCTCTTTTAAATTCTACTACTCCAGCCTCTAGTCTACCTATTTTCAAAAGATTTATAATAAGCCATTCCATTCTTTTTAACTGTTCATCACTAAGTTTTAAAAAATTTTCTCTATCTTCTATTGGCATATTTTCATCCTTCATTAATTCATTAAACATTATTAAAGAAGATAGCGGCGTTTTTAATTGATGAGAAATATCTGATATTATATTTTTTAAAAATATTTTTTCTTTTTTTAAGTTTAATAAAGATTCCTCTAATCTGTTTGACATTAAATTAAATTTAGAAGAAAGAATATAAAAATCTCCTTCTCTATTTTCATCTACAAATTTATTGAAATGGCCATCCATTATTTCTTCTGAGGCTTTAGTGAACACTTCTGCTTTTTTATAAAAATACTTAAACTTATCATATATTATTATATATATAATAAAAATAGCTAAAGCAAAATAAATTATGGTTCTATATATAAATTTTATACTAAAGTTCTTTAATACTGGATTTTTATAAAGTTCTAAATTTTCATCATAAGAGTATTTTTCTAAAACATTCTTTCCTATTTTATAATTTTTTTCTTCATTATATCTTGCATCTTCATTACTCTTTAAAGAAAGTATTATTTCTTCTTCCAGTTCTGGATGTTTTGATAGTATATTTCCTACTATCAAGGTATTTTGATTTATGTAATCTTTATTTAATTTATTAAGTTCTCCTTTTATAAAAATTGTAGTTAATGTAGCAAATAAAATAAATATTATGCTGAATTTAAAAGTTAATTCTTTAATTTCAGGATTTCTAAAATATTTTAACAAAATTATCCCCCTCAGTTGTACTAAATTAATTTATAAAGATTTAATATAATATTTTATAGTTTTAATATATATGTAGTAACTATCTACTGAAAATTCCACAATCTACTTTACACTGAGTTAAAATATTAAATGGAGTTTACACAAATTGTTTTACATTCTTATAAAGCACTTTTATTCACTCCATCTATAACCTATCCCCCTTACAGTTTCTATATATTCAGGTTTTTTAGGATCTTTTTCTATTTTCTCTCTTAACCTTTTTATATAAACATTTAATGTGTTTCCATCTACAAAACTTCCATCCACATCCCAAATTTTTTCTAATAAAACATTCCTAGATAACACATTCCCTTTGTTTTCTACTAATATTAAAAGTAATTTATATTCCCCTGCTGTTAATAAAATTTCTTCT
>Ga0129306_1001953_pt1 | contig 20330 bp, 21 predicted proteins | sample P827metagenome_FD_94438 | JGI IMG/M metagenome (GOLD analysis project Ga0129306, IMG submission 94438) | Capybara group fecal microbial communities from Wisconsin, USA - P827 metagenome | ecosystem: Host-associated > Mammals > Digestive system > Large intestine > Fecal | place: USA: Wisconsin... | reverse complement strand
TGATTCGGAAGAATAACAGCCCCGTAGAACAAGATAGAGGAAATGGTGTATTGAGCCGGCAGTCGTTTGACTGCCGGCTTTTCTTTCACTGTGGAAAAATAGATACAAATTTAGTATAATGGATGTTAATCAGAAATACCTGAGGAAAGTGTATTAGGAGGTTAAGAGCATGCGTATAGGCGTTTTCTTTGGGGAAAGGTTTGAAGAAATTGAAGGACTTACCGTAGTTGACATTTTAAGAAGACAGGGTTACGATGTTGAGACGGTTTCTGTGGGACATTCACATCATGTGGGCGGCTCGCACGGAATCGTGTTTAAAGCGGATTTTGTAGTGGATGAAGTCTGGTTCAAAACTTTTGATATGCTGGTGCTTCCCGGCGGCCCCGGACACACCAATCTTGAGAAGTGCGATCTTCTTATGAAGTATGTTAAGAAGTTTGACGAGGCAGGCAAGTTCATTGCGGCTATCTGTGCATCACCTTCGATTCTTGGTCGAGCGGGAGTGCTTAAGGGTAAGAAAGTTACCTGTTTCCCGGGCTATGAAGAGGAATGCAAGGGTGCGGAGTGCACCGGTGCGGAGGTTGAATGGGATAAGAACGTGATTACAGGTCGTTCGGCGGGCTGTGCGGTTCCTTTTGCCCTTAAAATCATCGAGGCAATTGACGGACACGACGCAGCTAAAGCTATGGCCGACAAAATCTGCTACGATCACTACGAATAAAGCGCTTAGGCGTTTTCAGAAGGAGAAATTGATTAATGGATGTAAGAGAAAAACTTAGTAAGATTGGTCAGGAGCAGCTTTTAAAGTACGAGTCGGAGCTTACCGAGGAGCAAAAGAAAGCGCTTTATGAGCAGATCGAGTCCCTTGATTTCAGCGTAGTTAAGAACATAGAGCATTTGCATAAGCCCGAGAAGAGAGGCAAGATTACTCCTCTTAAGAGCTTAGAGCTTCCTGAGATTCAGGCAAGAGAGGCTGAGTACAGAAAGGTCGGAGTGGACGCCATTAAGGCAGGCAAGGTCGGAGCAGTGCTTCTTGCAGGCGGTATGGGAACCAGACTCGGTTCCAACGACCCCAAGGGTATGTACAATGTAGGTCTTACCAGAGATTTATACATCTTCGAGTGCCTTATCAACAACATGATGGACGTGGTTAAGGAAACCGGCACATACTTCCATCTTTTTGTAATGACAAGCGATTTGAACTATGATTCCACCACCAAGTTCTTTAAGGAAAAGAAGAACTTCGGTTACCCCGATGAATACGTTCATTTCTTTAAACAGGAAATGGCTCCCTGCTGTGATTACAACGGCAAGGTGCTTCTTGAGAGAAAGGATAAGGTTGCTGTGTCCCCCAACGGTAATGCGGGCTGGTTTCAGTCTATGAAGAGAACAGGCGTCCTTGATATCGTTAAAAAGAACAACATTGAATGGCTCAACGTATTCGCTGTCGATAATGTATGCCAGCGCATCTGCGATCCTGTATTCGTAGGAGCTACTATTTTAGAGAAGCGTTCTGTAGGTGCCAAGGTTGTTCGTAAGAATACCCGCGATGAGAAGGTCGGCGTTATGTGTCTTGAAGACGGTCATCCTTCAATCGTTGAGTACTACGAGCTTACCGATGAGCTTATGGATTTAACCGACGAGCGCGGCGAGAGAGTTTATAACTTCGGCGTTATTCTTAACTACCTTTTCAATGAGAAAGAACTTGAGGAGATAGTGGACAAGAGCCTTCCTTACCACCTTGCGGAGAAGAAGATTCCCTGCCTTGACGAAAACGGTAACGAAGTTAAGCCCGAGACTCCCAACGGCTGCAAGTTCGAGCAGCTCGTTCTTGATATGATTTACTTAAGCTCTTCATGCTTGCCTTTCGAGGTAGTAAGAGAGCGCGAGTTTGCACCTATTAAGAACAAGACCGGTGTCGACTCAGTTGAAAGTGCACGTGAACTTCTTAAAAAGAACGGTGTCGAACTTTAAGGTTGTACGCAACAAAAGTTATATTTTAACAAAAACGAAACCCGAGAGAGTATCTTCTCCCGGGTTTTTTTGTTATGATAAAGATAGTTGAGTAGTACGGCAGTTTGTAAGGAGGTAATTATTTATGGAGTACAGAGAGCTTAAAAATGGGTATAAATCATCCCTTTTGGGTTACGGATGTATGCGTCTTCCTCTTATGGATGACGGTCAGACGGTTAATGAAGTTGAGACCGAGAAGCTTCTCATGAAGGCCTACAAGAACGGTGTCAATTATTTTGATACTGCATGGCCTTATCACGGAGGTCAGAGTGAGAGAGTTGTGGGCAAGATTATGAAGCAGCTTCCCCGCGAATCTTTCTATCTTGCCACCAAGATGCCTGCATGGTTCGTAAACAGCCTTGAGGAGGCTGAGAAGGTATTTAAGGAGCAACTTGAGCACCTTCAGACCGATTATATTGATTTTTATCTGCTTCATGCCATGAACAGAGGCTCTTACGATAAGCTTAAGAACCTCGGCATCAGGATATGCTTCAGACTTACAAGGATGAGGGCAAAATAAAGAACTACGGCTTTTCTTTCCACGATGACTACGATGCTTTTGAGTATATTATCAAGGACCGCGAGTGGGATTTCTGCCAGATTCAGTTTAACTACGTAGACAAGGACACTCAGGCTACCATGAAGGGCTACGAGCTTGCCAAGGAACTCGGAGTTCCGCTTATTATCATGGAACCCGTTAAAGGCGGCAACCTTGCAAGTATTCCCAAGGACGTTATCGGTCCCATGGATGAGTTCAGACCCGGCCTTACCCCTGCAGCGTGGGCTTTGTCATGGGTAGGAACCTTTGACAACGTAAAAGTTATCTTAAGCGGTATGACCACAATGGAGCAGCTTGACGATAATCTTGAGACTTTCAAGGAATTTAAGCCTTTAAGCGATGCCGAAATGGCAGCCATGGAGAAGGTCAACGAAGAGATTACAGCCCGCTCCCAGAACGGCTGTACCGGCTGCAAGTACTGTATGCCTTGCCCTAAGGGCGTTAACATCCCCAGAAACTTCGCAATTTGGAACAATTACCACAAGTTCATGAACCGTGGCGGCGCTCAGTGGGAGTGGAGCCAGATGCCTGAGGCCGAGAGACCTTACTCCTGCGTTAAGTGCGGTAAGTGCGAGACCATGTGCCCTCAGAAGATTAATATCCGCGACGACCTTGAAAAGGTTGGCAAGGAAATGAAGGAACTTTTTAGCTAAGATAAATTATTAAATGAATGTTTGGATGGCCGCGACCTATATGGTCGCGGTTTTTCTTTGACCGGCAAAAGAAAATACTGCAAGAGTGGTTTACATAACACTGATTTTTCGCAATATCACGCGAACGCTTTAGCGTGATAATAGGTCAAAAATGTACGCTGTATACGGACAGATATCCGCGCCAGATAATACAAAATCGAGAAAAAAGGCAAAATTATCTAATTTTTTGTTAATAATAGTACAATCTACTTCCCAAATTGGTACTTTTGTGCTATATTTTAACCATCAAAGATGTCCGCGAGTGACATACAAATTTTAAGGCTTATAGGAGGTAGATTATGGGACTTAATTACATGACAGGTTTAATAGATACTCGTAATTATGAGAACAGGGTTCTGCCTAAATGGGCTGCAGATGAACACCTTGATAATTGCGACGGAAACATCAGATCTTTCTTCAGAGAGTACTTCTTTGAGAAATTACTCAGTATTTTCAAATAAGAGAAGGTAATTATGTTAATATAGGTTACTTCACCCAAAAAGGCCCTCTACGGGGGCCTTTTTTATTGTTGCGATTGATTACTGCTCTTGTTTCTTACGCTTGGAGGGAAGTTCTCCGAGAAGTCCGGTCTTGTAAAGAACCGGGCGAAGCGCAAGATAAGCGACTACAGCTACGATTGAATTGATTATCGCATTCACAAAGGATGTTGCGATGGTGATGCTTACCAGTGTCTTGATGGCTGACTGAGCCTTGTCGGCGTTGGGGGTAATAATCGAGAACCATATATATTTAAGTGTAGGCTCGAAGATTAAGTTAAATGCAAGACCGCTGATGGATGAGATGATAGCCCATTTGGTAAGGTAGCCTTTGTCGTGAGACTTGGAAATCTCAGCAAGTCTGTGAGCTACAAGACCTACGATAAGACCGATTAAAAGTTTGCAGATGAAGGTTCTGGGAGCGGAAGCACCGTAACCTGTAAGTATATCTGCAAGTGAAAGTCCTACAGCGCCTGCAAGTCCGCCGTAAGGGCCGCCGAGGAACAAAGCGCCGAGCACTACAAAGGCATTACCGAAGTGAACCTTCGTGCCGCTTGTAAGATCGAAAAGTCCCGGAATCGGAAGCGGAGGGATAAAAGCGTAGCCTGCGTAGCAAAGCGCTGCCATGAGACCCGCAAAAGCAAGTTTCTTAATAAGTTTGTCCTGTGATTTCTGACTGCTCATAGTATTCTTCTTCCTTTAAACTCAGTATTCTTAAGTCGTTCTTGACTCTTGTTGCTCCATAATATACCATTGAGGTGGTAATACTGAAATCACCAAAATTGGAGAATTTTATATGACCAGATATTTAAGCCTCTACGAAGACGTCAAAAGAAAAATTATCGACGGAATTTACCACTACGGCGACAAGCTTCCATCGAAGAGAGTCACGGCTCAGGATAACGGTGTAAGCGTCATCACGGTGGAGCATGCTTTTGAACTTTTGCAGGAAGAAGGATACATTTCCACGGTCGAAAAAAGCGGATATTTTGTGACCTACAGAGAAAGCGATTCTTTTGCCGTATCTGAGAAGATAGATGGTGTGACGGATAGAAGCGTATACAGACATGCGAAAACTGATACAGGTGTAACGCACGATGAAGAGATTTCTTTTAACATATATGCAAGGACTGTAAGGCGAGTTCTGAGCGAATACGGTGAGGAACTTACCGAGCGCTCGCCGGGGTACGGATGCGAGTGTTTGAGAAGCGCCATCAGCGATTATCTGTACCGCTACAGAGGCATCAAGGCAGAGAGCGACAGGATAATAATTGGCGCCGGAGCGGAATATCTCTATGGACTTATAATCAATGCGCTGGGGCGTGATACGAAGTTCGCGGGCGAGTACCCGTCGTATCCCAAGATTTACAAGATATACAAGACCGAAGGTGTGAAGCCTGAACTTTTACACCTTGGTGACGACGGTATCGAGAGCGAATTCTTATGGCAGACAGAGGCGAAGGTCTTGCACATTACACCATATCGAAGCTTCCCGACCGGCGTCACTGCATCTGCGGCCAAGAAAGCGGAGTACTTAAAGTGGAGCGTGGAGAAAGACGGAATAATCATAGAAGACGACTTTGAGTCGGAGTTTACCCCCAGCCGAAAGGCGGAGGAGACGCTTTATTCTCTTGATAAAAACGACCGCGTAATATACGTAAACACCTTCACAAGAACCGTAGGCCCCTACGTCAGGGCTGCCTACATGGTAATACCGAAGGCTCTTGAAAAGGTGTTTAGCGATAAAATCGGTTTCTATTCATGCACCGTTCCCGTGATGGAGCAGTACGTGCTCGCGGAATTAATTGAAAACGGTGACTTCGTACGCCACATCAACCGCGTAAGGCGTAAGAGGCGTGAAGAACGCAAGTGACCTGCGTTATTTCTTTTTATTCTTCATGGCGCTTCTTTTGCCCATAAACATTGAAAGCGCTACCAGAAAAAGAACGGATATTACAACAGTTATAAAGAACCTGCCGCCGCCTTCACTCTTGACGGTGTCGGTGTGAAGATCGGTCTGAATCGTAAGGATAACGTCCATGCTGCCGGGCTTCTTGGAACTGAATGACTTGGAGTAAGCACTTGCGGCCACCTGAAGGTCGGAAGCGTTCTGATCGATGGTATAGCTTAAATTGATAGAATTGTCCTCAGCGGTAGCAAAGAGGGTCTTCTGGGTGCCGCTCTTCCAGCTGCCGTTAATCTTAGGCATCATGGTAACGCCGAGCAAAGTGTCCGGGTATTCGGTGGTAAGACTTACGTCGATAACGTCACCGGGGTTGCCGTCCGCGATAATGCGGTAGTAGACGTAGTTATCTGTAGTCTCATCGTTTTCTTTTTCAAATCTAAGGTTCCAGTCGGTCTCGGCAGAACTCTTGATGGTTACGGTGGCGCCGAAGGTCTTGCCGTCGCCCCTGGTATAGGTAAAGGTCTTCTCATAAGTATTAAGCTGGCCTTCTGCATATGTATGTAAATTCACGCCGGTGAAGCAGGCTAATGCGGTAAGAACCGCAATGAATAAGCGGCTTAATTTCTTCATGCTGATATCCTCTCTTTATTAACGATCTCAGTCGGAATAAGTCTGAAGGACTTATTCCGACTCATTATACAAAAAAGTTCTTTTGCAAACAATAAAAGTTTGATTAAATTGTATTTGCTTTATTTAACTAAAGTGATATACTAACAACGATAAACTTTCACAGGAGACTATTATCATGGACAAAAAAGAATTCGCACTTAAGCAGCACGAAGAATGGGCAGGCAAGATTGAAGTAATCAGCCGCGCCTCCGTTTCCAATAAAGAAGAGCTCTCGGTAGCTTACACTCCCGGTGTTGCGGAGCCCTGCCTCGAGATTCAGAAGGATGTGGACTTATCTTACAAGTACACCAGACGTCACAACCTCGTAGCGGTTATCACAGACGGTACCGCAGTACTCGGTCTCGGCGATATCGGACCCGAAGCCGGCATGCCCGTTATGGAAGGTAAATGCGCATTGTTCAAGGCTTTCGGCGGCGTAGATGCTTTCCCTCTTTGCATCCGTTCCAAGGACGTTGATGAAATCGTAAATACCGTTAAGCTTCTTGCGGGTTCTTTCGGCGGAGTTAACCTCGAGGATATTTCCGCTCCCAGATGTTTTGAGATAGAAAGAAGACTTAAGGAAGTCTGCGACATCCCGATTTTCCACGACGATCAGCACGGCACCGCAGTAGTAGTGCTTGCCGCTATGATTAACGCACTTAAGATTGTTAAGAAGGACATTAAAGATATAAAGGTAGTAACCTCCGGCGCAGGTGCCGCAGGTATCGCTATCATCAAGCTTCTTGTCAGCATGGGACTTCAGAATGTTATCATGTGCGACAGAACCGGCGCCATCTACGAAGGACGCGAAGGCCTCAACTCCGAGAAGGTTGAAATGGCCAAGATCACCAACAAGAACCACGAGAAAGGTTCTCTTGCTGATGTAATCAAGGGTGCCGACGTATTCATCGGTGTATCCGCTCCCGGTACCGTTACCGCAGAGATGGTTAAGACCATGGCTCCCAATCCCATTCTTTTCCCGATGGCTAACCCTGTACCCGAGATTAACCCCGACGAAGCCAAGGCCGCAGGCGCAGCCGTTGTAGGAACCGGACGCTCCGACTTCCCCAACCAGATCAACAACGTACTCGCCTTCCCCGGCATCTTCCGCGGCGCTCTCGACGTACGTGCCCGCGACATTAACGACGAAATGAAAGTCGCAGCCGCTTACGCTATCGCAAGCCTCGTATCCGAAGATGAACTCAGCCCCGAGTACATCATCCCCAACGCTTTTGATGAGCGCGTCGGCAAGACCGTAGCAGAGGCTGTTAAGGCGGCAGCTGTTAAGACAGGTGTGAACAGAATCTAATAACGTTTCAATAAAAAGAAGGCGGTGAACTCAAATCGAGCTCGCCGCCTTTTATCGTGCAACAGTTTATTTAAAAGCAATCTGTGCGAAATTGTAGAAGCCTAAGTACCACACATTGAAATCGTGGGTGCCTTTGACTTCCTGCCACATGAAGTTTTCGCCGTCTGTGAGCTTGTCGGTTAAGCTGCAAATGCTCTTGGCGGCAGCGGTGTGGCTGGAGAGTGCTGTGCCGTCGCTTTTGCCACAGATGTTGTAGAAGTAGTCGATGGTGTAGTCGCTGTCGTTAATGGTCTTGGCAGTAATGGAAGCGGTGTTGCTGGTGGGTGCGGCGGAGAAGGCTCCGAAGTAGGAAAAGAGGTCTAAGCTCTCGCCGATACCGATGTTGATGGTCTGCATACCGCCCATGGAAAGACCGGCCATAGCGCGGTGATTACGAGTGGCAGTCAGATCGTAGCCGTCCTCGCTGTACTCTGCGTAAGTGGAGTAGTGGCTCTCGATGTAAGGAATTAAGTCGTTACGTAATTCTTTGCCGAAGCAGTAAAAAGAATTATAGTCGGAACCGCTCTTTGCGTGATTCTTGGCGGAGCGACCGTTAGGGGTAACGACGATGAAAGGCTCGATGTCACCGTTGTAGATAAGATTGTCCATGATGCACTTAACTCTTGAAGAGGAGCCGGTCATGCCCCATTCTTCCTCATCGCCGCCGATACCGTGCATGAGGTATAAGACGTTGTATTGCTTGGATTCGTCGTAGCCGTAGGGAAGGTAGACATAGGCTTCTTTCTCTACGTCGGACTCGTCACCGAAGTAATCCTTGGAAGTATAAGTAATCTTCTCGATAGTGCCGGATTCTTTGAGCTGAAGCTTGATGTACTTGCCGGGGATGATTTCGGAAATCTCAGCGTCGGCAACACGCTCGGCGCCTTCCTCTGCTTCACCCACAGGCGCATCGTCAACGGAAGAGGTCTCGGCCTCAATGGCTTCTTTGATACCGTCGGGAGTCTCGACAGATGCTTCTTCAGATACGGAAATTTCTGTGGATACAGGTTCATCAATTGTTGCGGGAGTAAGTCTGTCACCGCATGCGCTTACAAGCGTGAGCGCGAGAATTAAGGCACAAGCCTTGGTAATTTTATTTGTCTTAATCATAGTAAAATCTCCTTATTTCATTGCACTTATCAATTTACCACATACCTATAAAACCTCAATACGTTTGCGCAAACGGGGCAATAACAGAGAAGTTTTTGGCAAAACTTGAAGAATGAAAAAGAAGGCGCTGTTTGGTATAATATAGTCGTTGCGGAAACCGAAAGAGAAGCGTTTCTGCATAGGAGGTTACGGGTATGGACAGACAGAAACTGATTAAGTTTTTTGAAGAGAATGAATACGGTAAGTGGCGTAGCGGCGAGAAGGTAAGCTACGAAGTGCTTGACCCTGCTAAGACCGAGCCGGTGACATTCTTCGGACAAGAGATTCCGGGGGAGCCGGTTAAGATAAACGTCGACGGAGTTTCTTTTACCGTGAGAGTGATTAGGCCGGAGGAAGACGCGCCGCATAAAGGAGCGCATCCTTTCGTAATATGCATGCACCCGATTCAGCCGGTGGATACATTCAAGAAGGCGGGCTTCGGACTGATATTCATGGACACAAGGGAGATTGCGTCCGACGATTACAAGCATGACGGATGCTTTTACAAATTGTACCCTTATGGGGCGGAAAAAGAACAGACAGGAGTACTGATGGCATGGGCCTGGGGCGCTGCAAAAGTGTTGGATGCTGTTAAGGCGGGCCTGGGAGCCGAGCTTGGATTCGACCCTGACCTTGCGGTAGTGACGGGCGTTTCGAGATGGGGCAAGGCGACTGCGGTGTGCGGTGCTTTCGACCACAGATTCAAGATGGTGGTGCCTACATGTTCGGGAGCGGGCGGACTGGCGCTGTACGGAGTTAAGTCGCAGGGTAAGGCCTATGATTTAACTGAGGTGGATGCACCGACAGACTACACTTACGGCGAGAACGAGCCGCTTTCGTGCCTGCAGTCGGATGCGGAGCGCGGATGGTTCGTGGATAAGTTCTTGCAATACAAGACCGAGGAGGAGATTCCGGTCAACCAGGAGATGCTTGCGGCGCTGGCGATGGATCCTGAAGTGTACTACTTCATAGTCTGCGCGGCAACGGGCGAGGACTGGGTTAACGCGCCTGCAATGTGGGAGTGTTACAACAGAGCGCTTCCTTACTATGAGGAGGCAGGGCTCGACAGACATTTCGCAATTCACGTGCACAAGGTCGGTCATGCGGTGACGGATGAGGATGCAGAATTAATCGTTAAATATTTTGACAGCGATATTTTCTCGAGCCGTCATGATTTTTTGTGCAGAAGTCAGAATCTGTATATAGAAAAATAAAGGTATGGGGGTCTATAATACTCCGGATGGTTACAAAGGAGTGTTAGATGTAATGGGTAAGTATTATGTTATTTTTAATCCTCTGTCGAACAGCGGCAGGGGCTTTGAGAGTGCGACAAAGATTGAGACCGCGGTCACGGACGGTGAGTTTGAGTACGAGAGCATTCTTTCGATAGAAGATATCAAGAAATTTATGAGAGAACTTCCCGAGGACAAGACGCTTGTTCTTTCGGGCGGAGACGGTACCATTAATCGCTTCGTGAATACTATAGGCGATGAAGAGCTTCCGAGAGAGGTATATTACTTCCCTTCGGGCTCGGGCAACGATTTTATGAGAGATGTGCGTCCCGACGGCAATCCGGGACTTGTGCTTCTCAACACGTATATTAAGAACCTTCCGAAGGTTACGGTTAAAGGTGAGACATACCGCTTCATAAACGGTATCGGCTACGGCATCGACGGCTACTGCTGTGAGGAAGGCGATAAGCTCAGACAGAAGAGCGATAAACCGGTAAATTATGCGGCGATTGCCATTAAGGGGCTTCTTTTTAAGTTTAAGCCTGTAACGGCAGCAGTCATCTCCGACGGGCACAAGAAAGTGTTTGACCATGTGTGGATAGCGCCTACCATGAACGGACGCTACTATGGCGGTGGCATGAAGGCCACACCCCGGCAGAAGCGACTTAACGACGACGGCACTGTTACCACTATGATATTCAGAGGAAGAAGCCGACTTAAGACACTGCTTATATTCTCAGGTATCTGCAAGGGTGAGCACATTAAACATCGCAAGGAAGTCATTCAGATTAAGAGCCGCGAGGTAGAGGTTAAGTTCGACCGCCCCTGCGCGCTTCAGATTGACGGCGAGACTGTTCTTGATGTTAAGTCGTACAAAGTATACAGATAGAAATGTGCCATCGGGTCTGCCGGTGGCCTTTCTTTTGCGAGAATATTTGGGATGTGCGGTCACTTCATTGAAAAGTTTTTCAAAATGGATTACAATGAGTTATCACGCTTAAAGGTACGATTATGGGTATTATCAAAGAGATTAAAGAAGAAATACAATTGATCAAAGAACGTGACCCGGCTATTCATTCTAACTGGGAGGTGTTTTTGTACCCCAGTTTCAAGGTAATGCTTAGCTACAGAAGGGCGCACAGGCTTTACAAGAAGGGTCATTATTTCTGGGCAAGATACATTTCCCAGAAGGCTGCGCGCAAGACGGGTATCGAGATTCACCCGGGTGCGGAGATCGGTAAGGGACTTTTTATCGACCACGGTAACGGAGTTATTATCGGTGAGACTACCATAATCGGCGACAACTGTACGCTTTATCAGGGAGTTACCCTGGGCGGTACAGGTAAGGAGCAAGGCAAGCGTCATCCTACCCTTGGCAATAACGTAATGGTAAGCGCCGGCGCGAAGGTGCTCGGTTCCTTTAAAATCGGTGACAATTCCAAGATCGGTGCGGGTTCCGTGGTGCTTGAGGAAGTGCCTCCGAACTCAACTGTTGTGGGTGTTCCCGGTCGTGTGGTGAAGCGTGCCGATGCATTGCTTCCTCAGGAAGAGCTCAATCAGGTAGATCTTCCCGACCCCGTACGCGAAGACATTACGAATCTTCAGCAGGCCAACAGCGAGCTTATCAACCGTGTACTTGATCTGGAAGAGAGACTTAAGGAGTTAAGCAAGAAGTTCAATGGATGAATTCCTTTATAAAGAAATTAAAGACAAATTCGCTCTCGCGGACATTAACCCCGCAGAAGTGGCACCGCTTATACTTGCGCACATAGGCGACGCGATATATGAAGTGGTGGTGCGTACCGTGACGCTTTCCAAGGGCAACCGCCCCATAGAGAAGGTTCACAAGGATGCGATACACTACGTGAACGCCAAGGCCCAGGCTGATGCGGCAGATATTCTTTTGCCGATGCTTACGGAGGAAGAAGCCGACATTTACAAGCGCGGCCGCAACGCCAAGTCCGCCACCAAGGCCAAGAACGCTTCCATAGGCGACTATCGCAAGGCCACCGGCTTTGAAGCGTTAATGGGTTACCTGTATCTTAAAGGTGAGACCGCGAGAATGCTTGAATTAATAGAAAAGGGCGTTATAGAGAAGCCCGCAGAATAGAGGTAATATGAGTAATGAATCAATGATAGAAGGCAGAAACGCAGTGCTTGAAGCCTTCAGATCCGGCAAGACCGTAGACAGACTTTACGTGCTAGACGGCTGCCAGGACGGCCCCGTACTTACGATTAAAAGAGAGGCCAAGAAACAGGATACGATAATTAAGTACGTAGACAAAGACCGCCTCGATCAGATGTCCCAGACAGGTCATCATCAGGGCGTTATCGCAGTAAGTGCGGCATATGATTATTCCGAGATGGAAGATATCTTCGCACTTGCCGAGAAGAAGGGAGAAGCTCCTTTCATAATTATCTTAGACGGAATCGAAGACCCTCACAACCTTGGCGCCATCATCAGAACCGCCAATCTTGTAGGTGCTCACGGAGTCATTATCCCCAAGAACCGCGCGGTGGGCTTAACCGCTACAGTTGCCCGCACTTCAGCAGGCGCGCTCAATTACACTCCCGTGGTTAAGGTTACCAATCTTTCCAAGACCATCGAAGAGTTAAAAGAAAAAGGCTTGTGGTTCGTCTGCGCCGACATGGAAGGCGAGGTTATGTACGACCTTAATCTTACAGGCCCCATTGGACTTGTCATCGGCAATGAAGGCGAAGGCGTATCGAGACTTGTGCGTGAGAAGTGTGACTTCGTAGCCCGCATTCCCATGAAGGGCGACATAGATTCACTTAACGCATCCGTTGCAATGGGAGTATTAAGCTTTGAGATTGCAAGACAAAGATTACAGAAATAAATACGGCGACGCCACCGACGAAGAGCTGATTCTCCGCTTGCGTGAAGGCGAACCCGGCATTACCGAGTACATCCTTGATAAGTACAAGAACCTCGTAAGAGCCAAGGCCAAGTCCATGTACATCTTAGGCGCCGACGCCGAGGACCTTATTCAGGAAGGCATGATAGGGCTTTTCAAGGCCATCAGGGATTACGATGCGGGAAGGGACGCAAGCTTTCTTACTTTTGCCGACCTTTGTGTGTCGAGGCAGATGTACACCGCAGTGACGGCATCGGGGCGTAAGAAACACATGCCGCTTAATACATACATTTCTTTCAGCCAGACCTTTGAGTCGGAAGGCGAGAGCAGTGAGAAGAGCTTAGAGGACACTCTGGCAGGCGGTGACGGTGATCCCGAGGCAATCATGATTGACAGGGAGAACGTGGAGGACATCGAGCATTTTATCGATTCGGACCTTTCCGACTTTGAACGTGAGGCCGTTGAGCTTCACCTTACGGGCATGAGCTACATTCAGATAGCCAAGGTCTTAGGCCGCGACGAGAAATCCACCGACAACGCGCTTACACGCGCTAAGGGTAAAATAAAAAAGAAACTTGAGGAGAGAAAAACTAATGAATGATTTCTGGGAAATGGTTGAAAAGTTTATAAACTTTATCGGAGAGCTTGTGGAGCGCTTCACCAAGAAAAAGAACGACACACTCGATGCTCTTGAAGTAAGAAGCGAAATCAAGACCTGCGAGAATCTTGTAAACCGCTCATACATGGCAATCGGCCGCAAGTATTACGAGATGCATAAGGACGGAGAGTTCGATCCCGAATTCGAGAAGCAGTTCAGAGAAATAGCCAATGCATCGAAGGCTATCGAGGACCTTAAGGGAACCCTCGAAGACATTAAGAACAGTTAATTAAAACCCGAGGCTTTATGAAGCCCCGGGTTTTATTATGGCTATATGCTTTTTTCATAAAACAAAAAGAAGCAGTGGCTGGCTGCTTCTCTCTGCGGTCCTTAGGACCTAGAAGGATATGTTGATATGACTTGTGAACAATTCTATTGAGATTTATTATTTTTTCTGTTATGATAATATCACACGGTGAAAGACAATTATATATCAAATATACCGCAATTTTGTCATTTTATCACGCGGAGGCGTTAGATTATTACAATGAACAAAGATATTATTACAACCCGCTCAGACAAGTCGCAGATCTTTGATTACAACAATCCTTTGTTTTACTGCTTCAGAGACCGTCACTTTATAAGACCGGGTATCACCACTTATATTCCGGAGCACTGGCATGAGGACATAGAGTATTTCTATGTGCTGGACGGATGCATTGAGTTCATGGTTAACGGTAAGCAGATTCACCTTGATAAGGGTGAGGGCATCTGCGTTAACTCTAAGCGAATTCACTCCAACTGGTCCAATAAGGGAAGCTATTGCGAGTTCCTGTGCCTTGTCATTCATCCTTCATACATGTGCGCGTCCAACTACATTGAGCAGCGTTACGTGGCACCGATTCTTGCGGCGGGATGTAACGACTACATTCTTTTAAAGCAGGATAACTGGACCAAGAAAATTATAGATGAGCTGTTGAATTTATTTGATGAGAACAAGGATCCCAAGACCTTGGAACTTGAGATTATCGAAGCTTCTTTTAAGTGCTTAAGACTTATGCACGAGCACATAGATTTCTCGACGGCCAAGCAGGCGGTGCCGATTCATGCGTCCACTTTCAAGAGCATGATGTCCTTTATTCAGGACCATTACATGGACAAGATTTCCCTTGAGGATATTGCTTTTTCCGGTAATGTAGGAAAGACCCTTTGCGCCAAGATTTTCAAGCGTTACGTGGCCAAGACCCCGGGCGATTACTTGATTTCGTACCGCATTACCAAGAGCATGGAGCTTCTCACAGGTTCCGACTTAAGCGTTACCGATATCGCTTTCCAGACAGGCTTTACAAGCGGCAGCCACTATACTAAGACCTTCAGGGAGATGGTAGGCTGTACCCCCACGGAGTATCGTAACACGAACCCCGGAATCGGAGCTTACGCACAGCATTACGAACACGCAGTTTAATTACAGGGACACGGCACGGCGCCGTGTTCTTTTTTGTTAGGCGACGAGCCAAGCGGCTGCTGTGCTTGCACAAGCAGACATTTGGCGACCGCATACAATCTCGGATTTCATAATCAAGAAATCCGATGATTTGAAGCAGAAAACGACTTTTTTGTTTGTCAGCGGGGGCAGAATGTGGTACGATTTTTGATGTTTAAGATTAGGATTATGAGGCGTAAAAATGGACAGAGACATAGTTAAGAACCCGTTGGGCGTGGACCCTGTGGGCAAGTTATTGAGACAGTTTGCGATTCCCAGTATCATAGCGATGCTTGTGGGCGCACTTTACAATATTGTAGACCAGTTTTTCATCGGTCGAAGCGTGGGACCGCTCGGTAACGCGGCTACCAATATAGCGTTTCCTTTTTCGATTTCATGCGTATCGCTGGCACTGCTCTTCGGCATAGGCGGCGCGTCGGCGTTTAACTTAACCTTGGGAGAAGGGGACAAAGAAAAAGCTCCTTTCTACATCGGCAACTCAGCGGCGATGATAGTAATCTTGGGTACCATCCTTGCGGTGGTGGCTGAGGTGTTCTTACACCCGTTTCTTAATTTCTTCGGTTCACCTGCGGATGTATTTCCGTATGCTTCCGAGTATACCCGTATAACAGCCATAGGCTTCCCGGCGCTGATACTGCAGGGCGGAGGCGCTCATCTTGTAAGAGCGGACGGTTCGCCCAGATACTCCATGATGTGTAACCTTGTGGGCGCCGTTATCAATACTATCCTTGATGCACTTTTCGTGTTCGTATTCGGATGGGGCATTCAGGGTGCGGCGCTTGCAACCATTATCGGTCAGTATATCTGCGCGGCTATGGTAATCTGGTATTTGTGCCACTATAAGACCGTTAAGCTTGAGCTTAAGCACTTTGTTCCGAGACTTCGCTACTTCGGAAGGAGCGCATCACTCGGTACGGCTTCTTTCTTTAACCAGATAGCCATGATGGTGGTGCAGATTGTTCTTAACAATTCACTTAAATATTATGGCGCAAGAAGCGTCTACGGCGAGTCCGTTCCGATTGCCTGTGTGGGTATTATCTCGAAGGTGGGAATGATGTTCTTTTCCTTCATCATCGGTATTTCGCAGGGACTTCAGCCGATTATCAGTTTTAACTATGGAGCCAAGCAGTTTAAGAGAGTTAAAGAAGCCCTGCTTCTGGCTCTTAAGATAGGATTCCTGCTTTCAATCGGAGCTTTTGCGGTGTTCCAGATTTTCCCGCTTCAGATTATTAAGCTCTTTGGAGAGGGAAGCCCCGAGTATTTTGCTTTTGCGGTTAAGTATTTCAGAATATACTTCTTCTTTATATTCTTAAACTTTGTGCAGCCTATAGTGTCCAATTTCTTCACGGCTACGGGGCGTCCGCAGAGGGGTATGTTCTTGTCCCTAACAAGACAGATAATATTTTTGCTTCCGCTTCTCATTATTTTGCCCCGCTTCTTCGGAATTGATGGTATAATCTATTCGGGTCCCATCGCGGATGCGGTGGCGGTTGCTACTACGATACTTATGGCGGTGTTTGAATTTAAGAACCCGCGTTACAGGGAGATAAGCGTTGAATAGTATTTCTGCGTTTTTGCACAATACAGTTTTAATAAGCGCGATACTGGGTTGGCTTTCGGCTCAGATTGTCAAGACCATACTATATGCCGTTACGTCTAAGTCGTTTCGCGGCGAGAGACTCTTCGGAGCGGGAGGCATGCCGAGTTCACATTCCGCAACGGTGTGTGCACTTACGTCGGCGGCACTTATGATTTACGGTGTGGGAAGCTTTGAATTCGCAATTTGCGTGATAGTTGCTTTTATTACCATGTACGATGCCATGGGAGTAAGGCGAGAGACCGGCAATCAGGCCAAGGTTCTTAACGATATGATGGAATCCTTCAAGAGGCTTTCGGACGAAGAGATGACCGATGACGAGAAGCTTAAGGAACTCATCGGGCACACCCCGCTTCAGGTAGCGGTGGGCGCGCTCCTCGGAGTGTTGATTGCGGTTATTATGTGTCATATAAGAGGTTATGTATAATAAAACCGTCGGCGGTAGGCCGGCGGTTTTTGTGTTTGGTATGATGCGCGCTAGTTCTTGGCGGCTTCGCAGATGATGTCGATACACTTTTCATACCCGAGGGCTCCGGTATCAAGCATCAGATTATAGTTCTTGTAATCGCCCCATTTCTGGTAGGTGAAATATGTGTAATAAGAATGCCTGTCGTGATCGCGCTTCTTGATGGTCTTCTGAATAAGCGCTTCGTTGTCGCTTCCGATAAGCTCGCCGACTCTCTTCATACGGGAAGCGGTATCGGCATAGAGGAAGACGTTAAGGGTATCAAGGCCGGCTTCTTTTAACAAAATATCGGCACAGCGGCCTAAGATTACGCAAGGCCCCTTCTTGGCAATGTCAATTATCACGTTCTTCTCGGTCTCGAAGATTAAATCCTTCTGATCGTAAGAAATAGGCGTAATCGCACGAATAATGGACTCAGCGGTGGAAATCTCCTCACCCTTCGAAGCGATGAGACTCTCATCAATACCGCTTTCACGAGCCACACCCGCAATAATGTCTTTGTCATAGAACTCGATTCCTAAGCGCTTGGCGACTTCCGTACCGATTGAATGACCGCCGGCGCCGTACTCTCGACTTAAAGTGATTATCTTCATAGGCATTCTCCGTGTTCTTTTTCTTTAATTGTAACTTAATGATACGGATATTTCAATGATATGGTGTCATAGTTTATTTTTGAATTGACATGACTTTTTCTGAAATGATAATATTGCTTTATCGCGATTGATTCGCACGAATTTAGATAGAATATGGGGTAAATATGAGAATGGGTAAATGGTATAAGTTTGCACGACTTTTTGTTTTGTCGCTTGCAATAACACTTATGGCGGCATGCGGGACGGGAGCTGAGTCCGGTTCCAAAGGGTCCGGCAATGGCAGCGTGATATACAGATGTACTGTCGATGAGAATATGACTAAGTCAATTTTGAGTACAAGCTATAACAGCAACGGTATTTCTCAGAGTGGCGCATGGCAATTTACGGTAGGAATAACGGATGGTCCGGGTGATGAACCCTGCGAGATTATTCATGCGCAACCGGGAATGGCTGTTAAGAAGCAGCTTAACACGTTTTCCGACACAGATGATTCGATTATTGCATTCGGACCCGTATCCGACTCCGACCGATACATTATGGCCAAGGCGAAATATGATGAGGAATCGGTCAAATTGTCGGCAGAATATCTGAATGCCGAGGGTGAAGTGTTGTCTGTGACCGAGCTTGAGACAGATGACTGCCTGTATATTATGCCTTATAACGGAGCTATTCTTACGGATGCAGACGGCAACATCCATATTGCCAATATGGTGATTCAGAAAAAGAATACAGACTATTACGCTCCCTTCTACGAGATATATTCTCCGGACGGAAAGCGAATTAAAGAAATCCCTTTGGATGTGGAAACGAAGGTCAAACTGTTCATTATGCCTGACGGAACGGTAGGCGCCGATATGCTGACGATTAAAGATATAAACCGTGGCGAGGCTCATCATAAATTAATTAAAATGGACATGAAAACCGGCGAGGAAACAGTTATTACCGAGTACGAAAACGACGGAGATACGCAAAAAGAACAAATATGTGCCCTCAATATATTTGATGAAGACAGATTTGTTTATTTTACCGGGGAAGGTGTATACATAAGCGACCGACGGTTTGAAAAAACGGAAAAAGTTTTTGACTGGTTCGAGAACGGTATAGCCGAACCCTATCCGGACTCGTACAGTCCCAGGAACTTGGTATACGCCGACAAAGAAGGATGTATATATATTTATCTTTCCGGGAGCAATGAAAGTTACTTGAAACTTGCGCCGTCTTCGGAAGATGTTTTTGTTTTGAAAATAGCTGCCCGCAACTTCAGTGACGGTGTGCTTGGAACGGCCGTGCGGCGTTTTAACAGCAACCATCCCGATTGTCGAATTGAAGTTGACGAAGGTCAGGATAAGACCAAACTGGCCATAGAGCTTACTGCGGGAGAAGGCCCCGTAATTATCGAAGATTTCCTGATTGATGCAGCTGAGCACAAAGATATATTGGAACCCCTTGAAAATCTTGTGTCGGGGGACACCATAGCGGCGCTCAACAAAGGTGGCAGAGTATGCGGAACCATAGACGGAACGCTGTACGGAGCATGCTCCGCGTTTCAGCTGGAGACTTTGGTTTCAGGGGCAGACTTAAACGATTGGGACTATGATACATTTATCGAATATGCGTGGAACAGTCCTAATCTTGAGACGATAACAGGCACAACTTTTTTGGAGGGAAAGACGTTATCGACACTGTTTCTTTTTTCTTTGGAGTACAAGGATTCCTATTTTGTAAATCATTCAAAAGAAGGCGAAATCATAGACAAGGTCAAGCTAAAAAAGGTTATCGATCTCATGGACAGATATCAGACGGACACCAACTATGAAATGGATGCGTATGATATGATTGCCGACAAATCGATGCTTGTAGTAAGGTGTGTGGTTGGGTCTCCGATTGAATTATACAGTTTAAAGTTTGCAATCAAAGAAAGTGGCAAGGTAATCGGCTATCCCGGAACGAACGGCTCCAAACACTATCTCCACCCGGTAGGAACCTTCTATGTAAGAAATAATGCAACCGACAAGGAAAAAGAATATGCCTCGGAGTTCCTTGAGAGTCTTTTGTCGTACGACATTCAGTGTGAGGGTTGTAAAAGTCGTGCGGGCTACGGACTAAGCGCCAGAGAAGATGTTTTAAATGAACAAATAGAGGACATCAAAAGGTACGAAGGTATACCATCAGTTTATGGTGGAGTGATGTTTAAGTATGCTAATATCGATGTTGAGGCGACAAAGATTGCTTTTGACAAGCTAATGGAGGAGAGCATCCCGAGGGAGCGTGTGGAGGATTCTTTTGAAGACATCGTATTTGAAGAACTGGACGAATATTATACAGGCAAGATTGACTTCGAGACGCTTTACGACAGGCTTAACAAAAGAATCGGTCTTATTGCCGGAGAGAAAGAATAAAGCGAATATCGGCTGTGCTCTTTGACGGGCACAGCTTTTTCGTTGGAAAGGAGAGTGTGCGATATTATTACAATAAAGAAAGATTTTTATGTAGTCATTAATTACTGTTTTGCTACAATCACATTATACGGATGAGAATGGATTTGATGAGGAGAATGAGAAGTGGCAAGAAACGAATCTAAGGAACAGAAGAACAAGTTCCCCGTGTCCAAGCTCCGATGGCTTTGGATGA
>Ga0129306_1001949_pt1 | contig 20367 bp, 14 predicted proteins | sample P827metagenome_FD_94438 | JGI IMG/M metagenome (GOLD analysis project Ga0129306, IMG submission 94438) | Capybara group fecal microbial communities from Wisconsin, USA - P827 metagenome | ecosystem: Host-associated > Mammals > Digestive system > Large intestine > Fecal | place: USA: Wisconsin... | reverse complement strand
TTACCAACAAAATACAATAAAAAAATCCCAAGATTGCTCTTGGGATTCTTGCGCTTCAGGATGGGCTTGAACCAACGACCCCCTGATTAACAGTCAGGTGCTCTAACCAACTGAGCTACTGAAGCAGGTGCGCGTCATTTCTGATTTGCGGGTGCAAAGGTAATATGTTTTTTTGAATCTCGCAAACTTTTTGGCGAAAAAATTCACGGAATGCGTTATTTTTTGTAATTTTGCAGCAAAATTCTAGTAAAATGAAGATAAAAAGAAGTTTATTCCTACTGATATGCGCCTGCTTCATGACAATGACGATGCAGGGTCAGGACGTAAAGAACCATAATCTGGAGGTGGCTAAGAATCTGGAGATATTCAATGCCCTATATAAGAATCTCGACTTGATGTATGTCGACACACTAGATGCCAACAAGGTCGTAACAGCTGGTATCGATGCTATGCTACGTTCCCTCGACCGCTATACGGAGTATTATCCAGAGCAACGGCAGAAGGAGCTGAAGCAGATGCTGACGGGAAAATATGCTGGCATTGGTGCACTGGTGCGTTACCATCAACAACTGAAACGAGTTGTGATTGACGTGCCTTATGAAGGTATGCCTGCCGCCAAGAAGGGACTAAGGAAAGGTGATATCATCCTACAGATAGACGACACGGTGATGACCGATAAGCAAGTAGGTTTTGTCAGCAGCCACCTGCGTGGTGAGGCTGGAACCACTTTCATGCTGAAGATACTACGCCCGTCTACTGGCAAGAAGATGAATATCAAGATTACGCGTGAGAGCATCAAGATGCCAGAGATCACCTATTACGGCATGCGTCCCAACGGTGTCGGCTATATCAATCTGAATTCCTTTACTGGAGAACCTGCCAAGGCCATGCGCCTGGCTTTCCTCGATCTGAAGAAACAGGGAGCCACGAAACTCGTTTTAGACTTACGCGGCAATGGTGGCGGATCGCTGTCGGAATGTGTCGACATCTTGAACATGTGGATACCTAAAGGCGTCAAGATTGTTGAGACTAAAGGCAAACTGAAGCGCGCCAACTCTGAATACAAGACACGCATGGAACCCGTAGACACCGTGATGCCTATCGTAGTACTGGTCAATCAGGAAACTGCTTCTGCTTCGGAAATCACCAGCGGAGCTTTACAAGATCTGAAGCGTGGTATAATAATAGGTACGCGTACCTTTGGTAAAGGATTGGTACAGGTACCCAATGTCGAACTACCCTACAACGCCAACCTGAAGCTGACCACTTCGCGCTACTATCTGCCAAGTGGACGAGGCATCAAAATGGAAGAAGGCATCAAGCCCGATGTAGAAGTGAAGCCCGACACGATGGCCAACATCACGCTCTACCTGGATCGTCTGGACTCTACGGAAGTGATGTTCGACTATGTGGTAGACTACATCGCAAAGCACCCCTCTATCGGACCTGCAGCTGATTTCCACCTGTCAGACGCTGATTATGCCGACTTTAAACAACGCGTCATCAAAGCCGGCTTCACTTACGACCAAATCAGCAAGAAGCAGTTCGACGAACTGGTGAAAGCCGCCAAGTTTGAAGGCTATTACGACGATGCACGCGCTGAGTTTGACGCACTCAAGCAGAAAATAGACCATCACGACGTGGCTCGCGATCTTGAACTACGTAAAGACGAGATCAAGCAAGTGCTGGAGCAAGACATCGTTTCGGCCTATCAATATCAGGCCGGACAGGTGATTATTGGATTGCGAACGGACAAAACTCTGCAAGAAGCAGAGCGAATTCTGAACACCGAAGGAGAGTACCAAAAAGTCCTAAATCGTGTCCAAGAGGGCAAAAACGATGATTAAAAGGACATTTTGAGTACTTAAACGTTAAATAAAGTAAAAACCGAGAAGAAAAACTGCCGAAAAGCTTGACAACTCAAAATCTTTTCGTACCTTTGCAGTGCACACAACTAGTAATTTTAATCTATATTTATCATTTTCCTCGTAAGGGAAACTGTCTGTGAAGATGGTTTCCCTTTTTAGTTTTCTCACTTTAGAGTATTTTACTCAATTCACGCATACCCTCAGAGGCTCCCTTCTGTATCTGCGTAATAGCTCGGCCACCTGCGCTGATTGGATTGGGATCAATGAGATAGACGGGCACATCGGGTCGGACATAGTGAATCAGTCCTGCTGCAGGATAAACATTGAGCGATGTACCAATGATGATAAAGATGTCAGCCTCCTGGCATTCCTCAGCAGCGGCAGTAATCATAGGCACAGCTTCTCCGAAGAAGACGATGAATGGACGAAGCAAAGAGCCGTCACCGGCCTTTGTTCCAGGTTCTACCTCACAATTTTCCGGAGTCAGCAACTGCTGATAGCGAGGATCGTCGGGATTATTACTCGAACAAACCTTCATCAGCTCGCCGTGCAGATGAATCACCTTCGACGAGCCTGCCATCTCGTGCAGATTATCGACATTCTGGGTTACAACAGTCACGTCATACTTTTTCTCCAGTTCTGCCACGAGCTTATGTCCCTCGTTTGGTTTCACTCCCCAACACTTCTTGCGAAGCATGTTGTAGAAATTAGTCACTAATGTCGGGTCTGCCTCCCATCCCTCATGTGTGGCAACCTTGGCCACGGGGTACTCTTCCCACAAGCCGTCAGCATCACGGAAAGTGCGCAGTCCACTCTCCACTGACATGCCTGCTCCGGTTAAAACAACAATCTTTTTCATAACAATAAGTATTAAGAATGCACAAAAATAGTATTTTTTCTCGAATTATCGCAAATAAATCGCAGATTATTTGTACCTTTGGTTCTACCGAAGGTACTTTCACTCGGAAAAATCCAAATAAATTTGGTTTTTCGCTCGTTTATTCGTACCTTTGCGCCCGATTTTAAATATAATAAGGTAAAATAATGGATAAAGTAAGTTATGCTTTAGGAATTGGTATTGGTCAGCAACTGGCCAATATGGGTGGTTCCGAATTGAATATTGATGATTTTGCACAGGCCGTTAAGGATGTGATAGAAGGTAAGGAACTGAAAGTTTCTCACCGTGATGCTCAGCAGATTGTACAGAACTATTTTGCCCAGCAGGAAGAGAAAATCAACAAGCAGCGCCAGGAGGCCGGTAAGGCCCACAAGGAGGCTGGTGAGAAATATCTGGCAGAGAACGCCAAGAAGGACGGTGTGATTACCCTGCCTAGCGGTCTGCAGTATCAGGTGCTGAAGGAAGGCAATGGCAAGAAGCCCAGTGCTAAGGACTCTGTCAAGTGCCACTACGAGGGTTTCCTGATTGATGGTACCGTGTTTGACTCAAGTGTTCAGCGTGGCGAACCTGCCGTATTCGGACTTCAGCAGGTCATTGCCGGATGGACCGAGGGTCTGCAGCTGATGCAGGAGGGTGCCAAGTATCGTTTCTTCATCCCCTACCGCCTGGCTTACGGCGAGGGTGGTGCCGGCCAGTCTATTCCTCCCTTTGCAGCACTCATCTTTGATGTTGAGCTGATTCAGGTCATGTAACATTAAAAATTAAACATTAAATATTAAAAATTACAATGAAGAAGTTTACATTTGCTGCTATTGCAGCTGTAGCAGCCGTTATGATGTATTCATGCGGCAATGGTGCTCCAAAGGCTAGCCTGCGGAGTGATGTTGATACCGTCAGCTATGCTATCGGTATGGCCCAGACTCAGGGTCTGAAGGACTATCTCGTAGGCCGTCTGGGTGTTGACACAACCTACATGGACGAGTTTATCAAGGGTCTGAACGAAGGTGCTAACGCTGGTGACGACAAGAAGAAGGCCGCCTACTATGCTGGTATCCAGATTGGTCAGCAGATCTCTAACCAGATGGTAAAGGGCATCAACCACGAGCTGTTTGGTGAGGATTCTACCAAGACCATCTCTCTGAAGAACTTCATGGCCGGCTTTATCAGCGGTACCACTGGCAAGGGTGGTCTGATGACTGTTGATTCTGCCCAGCAGGTAGCTCAGGAGATGATGCGCACTATCAAGGCTAAGAACATGGAGAAGGAGTTTGGTCCTAACAAGAAGGCCGGTGAGGAGTTCCTCGCCAAGAATGCCAAGGCTGAGGGCGTGAAGGTTCTGCCCAGCGGTGTTCAGTACAAGGTCATCAAGGAGGGTACTGGTGTTCTGCCAAAGGACACTTCTCGCGTTAAGGTTCACTATGAGGGTAGAACGCTCGACGGCAAGGTATTCGACAGCTCTTACAAGCGTGGCGAGCCCACCGACTTCCGTGCCAACCAGGTTATCAAGGGTTGGACCGACGCATTGGTTAACATGCCTGCAGGTTCTATCTGGGAGGTTTACATTCCTCAGGAGTTGGCATACGGCGAGCGTCAGCAGGGTGCTGACATCAAGCCTTTCTCTATGCTGATCTTCAAGATCGAGTTGTTGGAAGTTGATCCTAAGAAATAATGAGAAAAATCTTCATGGTAGCACTCGCCCTTCTTGTGGCGGGTGCTGCTTTGTCTACTGCCGATGCTGCCAAAAAGGATAAGAAGCAGGCAAAAAAGCCAACGATTCAGTTGACTTCGGGCAGCGATTCGCTCAGCTATACTGCCGGCTATGTGCTGGCTGATATTGTGCGCGACCGTTTTCTTAAAGGTCTGGCAGAAGAGGTGAAGGACACCCCCGACTCGCTGCAGATGCAGCTGGCTTATCAGGGATTGTTTGATGCCCTGAAGGGCGACACCACCCTGTTTAAGACGCAACCTGCCAACGAGTTCCTCAACAATCGGGTGATGGCTACTCGCAAAGCCAAGGAGGAGAAACTGAAGGCCGCTGGCAAGGCATTCCTTGAAGAAAACGCCACCAAAGAAGGTGTCATCGTACTCCCCAGCGGTTTGCAGTATAAAGTCTTGAAGGCTGGCAACGGTCCTATAGCCAAGGAGAATGACAAGGTGAAGGTGAAGTACGAAGGTCGTCTGGTTGATGGCACCGTATTCGACTCCACTGAGAAGCATGGCGGCGAACCTGCCACGTTTGCCCCCAACCAAGTCATCAAAGGCTGGACAGAAGCACTCACCATGATGCCCGTCGGCTCTAAATGGCAGCTGTATATTCCTCAGGAACTGGCCTACGGCAGTCGTGCTGCTGGCGAAATTCCTCCCTATAGCACGCTCATCTTCGATGTGGAAGTTGTAGGTATTGAGGAAACGAAAAGTGAAAAGTAAATTATGCAAGAGACAAGACAGAACAAAATCGCGCGTCTGCTCCAGAAAGAACTCAGTATGATCTTCCAGGAGCAGACCCGTTCGATGCACGGAGTGATGGTCAGCGTGACGAGAACGAAAATCTCGCCCGACCTGAGCATCTGCACGGCCTATCTCAGCATCTTCCCCTCAGAGCGAGGCGATGAACTGATCCAGAACATCACCAAGAATGAGAAGCAGATACGCTATGAGCTGGGCACCCGCATCCGTCATCAGATGCGCATCATCCCTGAGCTGCGCTTCTTTATCGACGACTCGTTGGATTATATAGAGCGTATTGACGAACTTCTCAAGAAGTGAATTTCCCCTTTTACATAGCTCGCCGTTACCTCTTCTCCAAGAAGTCGACCCACGCCATCAATGTCATTAGCGGCATTTCGATGGTGGGAGTCGCTGTGGCCACAATGGCACTCGTTGTCACGCTTAGCGTCTTCAACGGTTTCCACGACTTGGTGGCTTCGTTCTTCACCCAGATGGACCCACAGCTGAAGATAACGCCTGTTAAAGGGAAAACCGCCTTGGCCAACGACCCTCTACTCTTGAAAATCAGACAATTGCCCGAAGTAGAGGTAGCTACCGAATGCTTGGAAGAACAGGCATTAGCCGTCTATGGTGACCGCCAGATGATGGTAAAGCTCAAGGGAGTGGAGGATAATTTCGACCGACTGACCCATATCCGTGAGCTATTGGAGGGCGATGGTGACTTTGAGTTGCACGCTGCCGACATGCATTACGGCATTCCAGGGCTGGGGGTTGCTTTCCAATTAGGCTTGAGCTACACATACGAATACCCACTCAAAATCTTCGCTCCTCGTCGTGAGGGACAATTGAATATGGCCAATCCTACTGAGGGATTCGTTGTCGACGAGCTCTATTCTCCAGGTGTCATTTTCTGTATGAAACAAGGCAAGTACGATAGGACATATATCCTCACCTCCATTGCCTTTACCCGCCATCTCTTCGATTTGGAGGGCCGACTCTCCTCTCTCGAACTGCGCTTGAAGCCAGGTAGCGACTTCGACCGTGTCAAGCAGCAGATGCAGCAGATTGCAGGTGACCGCTTCAAAGTAAGCGACCGCTATGAGCAGCAAGACGACACTTTCCGCATTATGAAGGTTGAGAAGCTCATCGCCTACATTTTCCTGACCTTTATCCTGGTGATTGCCTGTTTCAATATCATCGGATCACTCTCGATGCTCATCATCGACAAAAAGGACGATGTGGTTACGCTACGTAATCTGGGAGCATCAGAGCGCCAGATTACCCGTATTTTTCTGTTCGAAGGCCGCTTGATTTCTGCCATAGGAGCCATTGCTGGCATTCTTATTGGCCTATTACTCTGTTGGTTACAGCAGCAGTTTGGCATTGTGCGCCTGGGTAGTAGCGAAGGTTCTTTCGTCGTTGATGCCTACCCTGTCAGTGTTCATCCTTGGGATATCGTCCTCATTTTCATCACAGTCCTCACCGTAGGATTCCTCAGCGTCTGGTATCCCGTTCGTTACTTCTCCAAACGACTTCTGAATTAAAGAATCCTTGGGTGAGAACCCCAAGCAACAAAAAAAGAGGCTCGAAAGCCTCATTTTTTTGTGATCCGCTTGGGGCTCGAACCCAAGACCCCAACATTAAAAGTGTTGTGCTCTACCGACTGAGCTAGCGGATCAACCTCATTTGCTTCGAAAAGCGGGTGCAAAGGTACAACTTATAATTGAGAATTGAGAATTGAGAATTGAGAATTAAGAAATAGTTAACGTTAATTAACGTTTTCCCTCCTCAATAGCCCGCTGATAGCACTCACGGCACAGCGGCTCATACTCCTGCGTTTCACCCAGCAACACACGCTTGTCATTATCCACCGTGCGATGGCTGACATAGGCCAGCGAACCACACTTTACGCAGATAGCATGCACCTTCGTCACGTCATCAGCAATAGCACAGAGCGCAGGCATCGGACCAAAGGGAATGCCCATGTAGTCCATATCGAGTCCGGCAATAATCACGCGGACACCGCGATTAGCCAACTCATTGCAGACGCCCACCAGCCCCTCATCAAAGAACTGAGCCTCATCGATACCCACCACATCAATGTCGCTGGAAAGCAACAGGATGCTGGCCGACGAGTCGATAGGCGTAGAGGGAATGGCGTTGTGGTCGTGGCTGACCACCTCCTCGTCACTATAGCGCGTGTCGATAGCCGGTTTGAATATCTCCACGTGCTGTTTTGCAAACTGGGCACGGCGCAAACGGCGTATCAGTTCTTCGGTTTTGCCTGAGAACATGGAGCCGCATACTACTTCTATTCTGCCTGGGCGGCGTGCTTCGCCCGATGATGGATATGTAATCATGCTGCAAAGATACGAATAAGCGAGCAAAAAGCCAAGATTTTATTGAGCTTTTTCGAGCATGAGTATCTTGGACGAAGTCAAAGATAATGAAAATAATGAAAAATGACAATGGCGGCAGCAAATTTTTCACTTTTCACTTTTCACTTTTCACTTTTTTTGCTATCTTTGTCACCGCTATGGGCATTTTATATATTGTACCTACCCCCGTGGGTAATATGGAAGACATGACGCTTCGTGCCATCCGTATACTGAAAGAGGCCGACCTCGTACTGGCCGAAGACACCCGTACATCGGGCATTTTGCTGAAGCATTTCCAGATTCAGCAACACCTCATGTCACACCACAAGTTCAATGAGCACGGCACGAGTGCCGCCATTGTTGAGCGTCTGCAGGCTGGTCAGACGGTTGCTCTTATCAGCGATGCTGGCACGCCAGGCATCTCCGATCCAGGCTTCTTCCTGGTGCGCGAAGCCGTTCGCGCTGGTGTTGAGGTGCAGACTTTACCTGGCGCTACAGCCTTCGTTCCGGCACTGGTTTCGAGCGGGCTGCCCTGTGACCGTTTCTGCTTTGAGGGTTTCCTGCCCCAGAAAAAAGGTCGCCAGTCGAAGATTGAGTCACTGCGCGATGAAGAACGCACCATGATTTTCTACGAATCGCCCTACCGAGTGCTCAAGACGCTCCAGCAGTTCTCCGACGCATTCGGCGCCGACCGTCAGGTCAGCGTTTGCCGTGAGATATCCAAGGTTCACGAAGAGAGTGTGCGTGGCACTTTGCAAGAAGCCATCGCCCATTTCACCGAGCATGAGCCTCGTGGAGAGTTTGTCATCGTAGTTGAAGGAAAGAAATAACAAGATACAATATGAAAAAGATACTATTCGTCGTCATAGGCCTATTGGCTCTGGCGGCATGCAAGCAGAAAAACGACAATGCCAAGGATTTGGCCATGCAACAGCAGCGCGACTCGCTCAACCGCATCATCGCCCAGAAAGACGATGAGATCAACGACATGATGTCAACCATGAATGATGTCGTAGAGGGCTTCCGCGCCATCAACGAGGCTGAGGAGCGAGTCACCATAGCCCGTAGCGACGAAGGAGCCTCGTCGGCTGAGCGCATTCGTGAGAATATGCGGTTTATCCAGCAGACCATGCAGCAGAACCGCGAACTCATCAACAAGCTGCGCAACCAGCTGCGCCAGAGTTCCGTCAACGGCGACCAACTACGCCGCACCATCGACAATCTGACACGCCAGATGGACGAGAAAAACGCCCAGATCAAGCAGTTGCAAGCCGACTTGGAAGTCAAGGACATACAGATTGGCGAGCTCAACGAGCAAGTGGCCGACCTCAGCAGCAACGTCAGCAACCTGAAGGAGGAGACCACCCAGAAGTCGCAGACCATCAGCTCGCAAGACAAGCAGCTCAACACCGCCTGGTTTGCCTATGGCACCAAGAAAGAGCTCCGCGAGCAGAACATCTACGACGACGGCAAAGTGCTACAGTCGAACTTTAACCGTGAGTATTTTACCAAGATTGACATCCGCATCGACAAGGAGATACGCCTCTACAGCCGTTCGGCCAAGGTACTGACCTCGCACCCCACCTCAGCTTACACGCTGACGCAAGATGCCAACAAACAGTATATCCTGCGCATCTCCAACCCCCAACTTTTCTGGTCTACCAGCAAATATCTGGTTATTATGGTAAAATAACTTTCTTGCCATTCACAACATAAATTGCTTTAGAAAGTCCATTTCCTATTGCAGTCTTAGAACCATCTAAACGGTAGATGGAAGCATTACTGTTTTGTCTTGATTGGTTGCGAATGATTTCGACACCAGTACTAATATCATCAACGTCCTTATTTGAAACAAGAAGTTGACCATCGCTTAATTTCTTTAGGGTGGCATATTGTACACCTCCAGGACACCTAATAGTCTGCCTTTGCGAATCACGATCTTCTTTCGATGTCAAGTACATCCGATAGATACCTGGAGATAAATCCTTAAAACCATTCATATAGACAGGCTCTTGTTCTTCAGTCTTGTCGTTGATAAAGTAATAACCATAGAAAGGTCCTACGGTTCCGCTTTCCTCTTCGTGGGTGTTGATCAAATTAAGATGAGTTACATCAGAAGCATCAAACTTATTAACCAATGTCAGATCTAACGTACCGTTAAAATCCAAGACCGTATAGTTGAACATATAGAGGAGATTCATTTCCAATACGTCATTATCGTAGACAGCGTAATCAACAGAGTCGGCTATCCATAATGAACTGTATTTGTCTTCAGAATCAGGTGTTTCCTGTGGCTTGGTGCCTAGAACCATTGATTGTAAATGGTTGAACTCATTACCGTAATATTTCAGCATATCTAGGTCGAAGAAACCATCACCGTCTCCTCCCCAGCCCCAGTTAACATACACCAGTCCATCAGAATCTATGCCACAAAGCAGGAACTCATGGCCGTTATTGCCTTCTTCGTCGGCACCGGCATACATAATAGGCATCTTCTTTGCCAATGCAGAATAGATTAGTCCTTTCCATTCCTCATCAGCATAGCAGTCACGATCATAATATCTGATAGCTAGTGAGTCATATTTAAATACGTTTTTTAGCGACAGAGCCATATAATAGTCACTTGTTCCGCTTCCATCGGAAGAGTAAGTCATGTTTGTCGCATATCCACAGTCGCGCATCAATGCAGCTACAGCCTGTACAGGGTCTGATAACCTAAGATCTGTTGCCTTGTAGCTGTTTTTCATGTTTCCCCAGTCGTAGGTGGTATTTATAGTTTTGTTATAAGTCTTATCATTTAGATAGTATGAGCCCTCTCCCGTTGCTGTAGCAGGGTATTTGTAATAGTATAACACCTGTGCCAAAGTTGTTGCTACACATCCCGTCATACAGTACTTACCATTATCTTTCGGGCATAAATAGTAATATGGTTTTTCCTGGTCCCATGTTGATAATATGAATGGCTCTACTGCTGAATAACTGGCTCTGTTACGGGCAGGCTCCATCATATCATTCTTAGCCTGAATGGTTTTCTCAGCAACCTGAAGCCACCATTTCAAACCTTCGGGCAGACGATTCTTATCGTATTTTTTCTTTGAGTAGCCAACAACAGGTCTGCTATCATCGTTTCGATTGATTATTACAAATCCATCTTCGTTCCCGTAAACATACAATTTGCCTCTATTCTCCAATAGACTAACATCTTTGCCAGAAAGTTTTTGAACTGCGAGACGCTTCATCTCGCTAATGGTTCGCTGTTGAGCGTACATACCAAGAACACACAACTGAGCGACTAAGAGAGCGAATATTTTCTTATACATGAGAAATGGGATTTGTTATGAATAAGGTGTGCCGGTTATTAGCCGACACACCTTTATTTAGTTTTGAATAAAATTACTTGGGCAGATTATCTGACCAGCCTTCATTCTGCTCAGTGCCATAACCTGCATTAATCTCAGCAGCAGGAATAGGATAAACGAACTTAGCTACGTCGAAGTTCTGTGATGTGGTAGCTACCGTAATCTTCAGACCCTGACGACGTGCATCGTACCATCGGAAACCCTCTAGATAGAGTTCACGAACACGTTCGTCGTTGATGAACGTCATGATTCCATCCTTCGTTGAAGGCAGATTATCTACGCTGGCAATGTCAGCATCGCGTTGTGCCGTAAAGAACAGAGCAGCCTTGGCAGCATCAAGATTGCCCAACTGAGCCTCGCATTCTGCAAGAATCAGATACATCTCGGAAACACGGAAGATGGGAATGTTGCTGACAGCCTGAGCTGTTGGCAGACCACAGAATTTGTATGCATAGTTATCCAAGACCCCAGCGCGATAGTCATTCTCGCCAAATTTGCCTGTTGTAAAGCTAGTAAGGCTACCTTTATAAGAGCCATAAAGCGTATTCAAAGCATTGGCAGACAGGTTATCGTCGTTGGTCTTATTGATAGTCAAAATATCCTCTGGAGAGATTGCATTTGACGACCACATCGACACATAGTTAGCAGCAGTAGCGCCCTCTGATGCACGCTCTTCGATGGCATTCAGTGCGGCAACCTTAGCTGCACTGTAATTACCCATGAAGAGGTTTACACGAGCCTCAAGAGCATAGATGGCTGCGAGGTTGAAATAGAACTGGGGAGCACCATTCATCTCGTCTTCACCTGCATAGAGCTGCTTAGCCATCTCGATGTCAGCAAGAACCTGCTTATAGCAGTCTGCTACACTTGAACGATGTACCTTATCATTAATAGTATATGGTTTGTCTGTTACAAGAATTACACCGAGTTGACTGTTTGCCTGACCGGGCTGATATGGAAGACCAAAAATGTTGGTCAATGTGAATGTAGCCAATGCACGCAGCGCATAGCACTGTGAAAGATAAGAGTTGATTGCATACTCTTCTTCATCTGTCACACCAGCTGCTGTCACATTCTTTGCACCATTAATTGTTCGAACAGAACGGTCAATTACCTTATAACCATAATTCCAGATGTCATCCAATTCTCCGTTTGTATCTGTAATACCATAAGAATTGATGGCCCAGAAATGTCCTGTTGACGAGCTGGCTGTTGCAATGTCAGAAGCCATATCACCCAAGGCTACAACGTAATTTCCATAGAAACGATAGTTTCCCAGTGCATAATAAGCACCGATCACACCGTTTTTCACATCCTGTGCTGTATTGAAAGCTGTCTCTGAAGTCTTGTTTTGATCCATTTCTGGGTCTAAGAAGTCACTGCATGAGGCAAAACCCATGGTCAGAACAGCACCAATTGCTAATATTTGAATCTTTTTCATTGTCTTCTTCATTTTCTGGTTTCATTAAAAACTAACGTTTACGCCAAATACAACGTTACGAGACTGTGGGAAGTTCCACCACTGTACACCATTAGCTCCAACACTAGCAGGATCTAAGCCGCGGTAATCGCTAGCTCCCCATGTGTAAAGGTTGTCGGCCTGAACATAAACTCTCAACTTACTAACATAGAATTTTTCTGTCATTGAAGTCGGGAATGTATATCCCAATGTGATATTGCGCAATTTCACATAGTTTCCATTCATCAAGAAACGGCTAGAGTGAGAACCAGCCAAAGTCATTGCTGTGCCAAGACCATAGCCAACATTAAGACGAGGAACATCAGTAATGTCACCAGGCTTCTGCCAGCGATTCTCATATACATATTGTGTAAAGTTCTCACCGAAAGAGCCACCAATCTGCTCGTTATAGCGTAAGTTGCTACCATAGATCTTACGACCGAAAGAGTAGTTCAACTGGAACGAGAAGTCAATGCCCTTCCAAGTCAGATTGTTGGTGAAAGAACCATAGAAACTGGGGTTAGCATCACCAAGATAACGCTTAGCAGCCTTGTTGTAATCAGTTGTGGTCTCACTGCCTTCTTCGTTCAGATACCAAAGAGCGTCACCCGTTTCTGGATCTACGCCTGCATATTCCTTCATCTTGAACTGATAGATAGGATAGCCAACCTCTGTAGTTTGATAAGTTCCCTCAATAGGATAGTCTGTAGAGAGCTTCTTTACCTCATTCTTGTTATGCGATCCTGTCAGTGAAACATTCCAGTTCCAGTCCTTGTTCTTAATAATAGAAGCTCCGATAGTAAACTCGATACCTTGGTTCACCAGTTCGCCAATGTTCTTATAGAAAGAGGTCAGACCCATTGCATAAGAAGCAGGAACGGCAAATACCATGTCAGTTGTCTTGTGGTAATAGTAATCAAACTCAATATTGATGCGCTTGAAAAGGGTAGCGTCAATACCTACATTGAATTTGTTGGTACGCTCCCACTTCAAATCATCATTACCCATCTGCTCGTAGGCCATACCGGGCTGGCTGTTATAGTTCCAACCAAAGCCGTACAGGTCTTTCGCAGCATACCATGAGCCGCCAACCTCAGAGTTACCTGAAGAACCATAAGATGCACGGAATGTCAGATTGTCGAGCCAACTCTTAGCCCCTTCCATGAAAGCTTCAGATGAGATACGATATTTTGCACCAACAGATGCAAAGACGCCCCAACGGCTATTTTTAGCGAAACGAGAAGAGCCATCAGCACGCAGACTGGCAGAAACATAATACTTGTTAGCATAGTCATACTCTGCATTGCCAAACCACGACATCAGAGTCAGACGGTCCATCGTTGTTGAAGCAGAACTTGGTGTAGCTGCAAGTTGTACCTGAGGCATATCCTCTACAGGATAGTTCGAACCGGCCAAATAAGCAGCTTTCTGAATAGTCTTCTGAGCTTCCTGACCCAACATCACGTTCAAATTGTGCACTTTATTGAAGGTCTTAATGTAGTTAAGAGTATTGGTGACAGAAAGGTGGATGTTATAATTGTTGGAATCCTCACCCATACCACGCATTTCTTGTCCTTGAGGCTGCAGGAATGACCAGAAGCCAAACTCATCAACAATATGTGCATCAAGGCTGGCACGAGTCATAAAGTGCAAATCGTCGGTAAAGTTAATCTGAGCCCAAGGCGAGAATAACACACGATATTGCTTGGCCAAGCTCTTGTCGCCCTTTTCACTACGAAGGGCTACAGGGTTGTAACCATTGATTGTTCCGTCAAGATTCCATTTGCCGTTCTCCATAACGACTGGAGAAAGCGGACTTTGCATGTAAGCCTGCGTAATAGGATCAGTGAAGTAACCACCACCAGCACCCATATTAGTCTCTGAATATACAAGGTTGGTGTTGAAACCGAATTTTACAATCTTTGTAGGCTCGTGTTCGAAGTTGAAACGGAAAGAGTAACGAGTCAGGTCTTTTCCAATAACGATACCCTCATCCTTCAAATAGTCTAAAGAAAGATAGTACGATGGAGTTCCTGCAACAGCACCACCACCCTGCACGTCAATAGAGTAGTTCTGAGTCAAACCAGTGCGGGTAACTTCATTAAGCCAATCTGTGGTCTTGCCCTCTTCAGTATACAAGCCACCGCCCCAAATCATAAATTCTTTATAGCCTTCTTTGTCATAGTTCAGACCCAGTGCGTCCATGTAATATTGAACAGCACCATCTGCTCCAAAATCAGCCTTTTCGTTAGCACAAGCCTCAGCCCATAGTTCCGTATACTGGTCGGCATCTACTGGATATGACTTAAAATGCTTGTAGGCAGGCATAAACTGCCAACCAATCTTGGCATTAAAGTTAACCTTTGGCTTACCACCCTTACCTTTCTTGGTAGTAATTACGATAACACCATTGGCAGCGCGAGCACCGTAGATAGAAGTAGCAGTAGCATCCTTCAATACTGAAACCGATTCAATATCGTTGGCATTCAAGTTGGCCAGAGGAGAAATCTCCTGACCTTCATCAGAACGAATACCTACAACATCAGAAGAGAAAGCCACGCCATCAACTACATACAGAGGCTGTGTGCCTGAGTTCAGCGAGTTGCGACCACGAATGAAAATCGTGGCAGGAGCACCAGGCTGGCCTGATTCCATTGTCAACTGCAAGCCAGGAACAGTTCCTTCCAAAGCTTTGATCGGGTTCGCATCTGTCTTGTTGGCAATGGTCTTTGCCCCAACAGTAGTGGCAGCACCGGTAAATGCGGCCTTGCGGGTAACACCATAGCCTGTTACTACGATTTCGCTCAGTGCATTCTCGTCGTCAGCCAACACGATGCGCATGTTTTCACGGGCACTTACCACGATGGGCTCCATACCAATGTAAGTGATGCGAAGCGTCTTCTTGCCTTCGGGCATCGTCAGCGAGAAGCGACCGTTAGCGTCTGTTACAGTACCTACCTGTGTTCCCACAACCATAATCGATGCACCAATGACGGGCTCGTTGTCCAATTGTGTCACTACGGTACCATTAACTTTTGTCTGGGCCAGAGCCGTTCCTACCATGAGGAAGAGCGCGGCCAAAAACATCATTAGTCTTTTTTCCATAAACACTCTCTTGTTAATTAATAATATAAATATATAGTTGTCTCGTTGTTTGTTGTCCCTTCTTTCGGAGGGCCATTATCCCCTTTTAGGAAAAATTTCGCGCAAAGGTAATGTTTTCATTTGTAAAAGACAAATAAAAATTGCAAAAACTGCTAATTTTTGTTCATTTTTTGATTTATGATGCCATTTTTATACCAAAAAGATACGATTTCCGCCCAAATTGTTTCATTTCTTCACGCGTACATTAAATATATATAATTAACTCTAACCCATGTCAAGCCAATTCCACTTATGGAGTAGAGGTGTTTTTTAAGCAAAAAATCACTATATTGTGGTATAAAAATGCACCAAAAGTAAAATTTAGGACCAAAATGTGTATTTTTTTTAATTTTTATTTGTTTGTTAAGAAATAATGTATCTTTGCACGGAATTACCCTTTCTAGGGGACGGATGTCTCTTCTTGACGTCGAGGCCTTTGTGATATGAAAAAACTATTTTAATTATTAATAAAAGAGAGTGTTTATGGAAAAAAGACTAACTATGTTTTTGGCATGTCTGTTCCTCAGTATGGGAATGGCAATAGCCCAAACGAAAGTTACTGGTACCGTTATCTCTGATGAAGACAACCAGCCCATTATTGGTGCTACCGTTATGGTTCAAGGTCAGAGAAGCGGTACGGTTACCGATGCCAATGGTCAGTTTACGATTAATGTTCCTTCAGGAAAGAAAATCGTGGTGAGCTTCATCGGCATGGAATCACAAACATTGACGCCAAAGAATGGCATGACAGTCTATCTGAGCAACAGTGCCGCCTTGGAAGAGGTGGTTGTCACGGGTATGCAGAAGATGGACAAACGCTTATTTACTGGTGCCACTTCGAAAGTAGATGCTGACAAAGCTAAGATTGATGGTATCGCTGACATCTCACGCTCATTGGAAGGTCGTGTGGCTGGTGTGAGCGTACAGAACGTATCAGGTACCTTTGGTACAGCTCCTAAGATTCGTGTACGCGGTGCCACGTCTATTTACGGTTCTTCAAAGCCCCTATGGGTAGTAGATGGCGTCATCATGGAGGATGTGACGGAGGTTGATGCTGATGCGCTTTCATCAGGTGATGCCGAGACACTGATTTCAAGTGCTATTGCAGGTTTGAACTCTGACGATATCGAGTCGTTCCAGATTCTGAAGGACGGTTCTGCTACTTCTATCTATGGTGCTCGCGCTATGGCTGGTGTGATTGTCGTTACTACCAAGAAGGGTAAAGCTGGTCAAACGCGCATCAACTACACTGGTGAATATACCATGCGTCTGAAGCCCAGCTACTCTAACTTCAACATTATGAACTCGCAGGAGCAGATGGGAGTATATAAAGAAATGTGGAACAACGGATTCTTCACTTTCTCTGGTTCCTACCGTTCATCAACCAGTGGCGTATTTGGAAAGATGTACCAGTTGATGAATACCTATAATCCAGAAACAGGAACATACGGCTTAGCTAATACCCCAGAAGCTATTAATGACTATCTTCGGGAAGCAGAGTTGCGCAATACCGACTGGTTTGATGAGTTATTCTCTTCATCAATTATGCATAACCACTCCATTTCAATGTCGGCGGGTAATGAGAAGGCACAGTATTATGCATCTCTTTCATTGATGAGTGATCCAGGATGGACAGAGCAGTCTAAGGTAAATCGTTACACTGCTAATTTCAATGTCAATTTCAATCTATCGAAGCATGTCAGCTTGAATACGATAGCTATGGCCAGCTATCGTAAGCAGAATGCCCCAGGTAGCTTGTCACAAAGTGTAAATGCTGTTACGGGTGAGGTTAGCCGTGACTTCGATATCAACCCTTACTCATTTGCTATCAACACATCTCGTACGCTCGACCCCAATGAGTATTACACACGTAACTATGCCCCATTCAATATTCATAATGAATTGGCTAACAACTATCAGCAGTTCGACGTTGTAGACTTGAAGTATCAGGCAGAGTTGAAGTATAAGCCCATTCGCCAGTTGGAACTTTCTGCTATTGCAGCCTATAAGTATTCAACTACTAATCAGCAGCATTTTATCACAGACAAATCAAATCAGGCTATGGCTTTCCGAGCTATGGATGATGCAACTATGCGTGATGCCAACCCATGGCTTTATACTGATCCAGACATCTTAAACTCACTGCCTTTCTCTGTATTACCTTCTGGCGGTTTCTATCGCAAGACCACTTACAAGATGAACAGCTGGGACTTCCGTGCTACGGCAAGTTATAATGATGCGTTCCACAATGACACACACATTGTAAACCTGTTCGGTGGTATGGAGGTCAGTGAGACTGATCGTACAAGAGATTTCTTCAATGGTGTAGGTATGCAATATGACATGGGTTATCTTGGTTCATACGATTATCGCTACTTCAAGCAGGCTAGCGAGGAAAATTCTATTTATTACAATCTCAGCAACCGTTATGGTCGTGATGTGGCATTCTTTGGAACTGGAACTTATTCTTATAAAGGACGTTACATTATCAATGGCACCATTCGCTATGAGGGCTCTAACCGCCTAGGTAAAGCTACAAGTGCTCGATGGTTGCCCACTTGGAACATCTCCGGTGCATGGAATGCTCATGAGGAGCCTTGGTTCAAGAAGACATTCAAAAATGCTTTGACTCACGCTACGCTAAAGGCATCATATTCGCTGACGGGTGATAAGCCTGCTGTAACAAATGCACAGGTAATCATTCAAAGTTACAACCCTTGGCGCTACCAGACAACAGACAAAGAATCTGGCCTAGAAATTTATGAATTTTCTAACCCTGATTTGACTTATGAGAAAAAGCACGAGTTCAACTTGGGCATTAGTTTGGGATTCCTAAACAACCGCATCAATGTAGACTTTGACTGGTTTAAGCGTAACAACTATGACTTGATAGGTCCGCGTCAGACTAATGGTACGAAAGGTGTCATCACAGAATATGCGAACGTGGCATCCATGAAGTCACATGGTGAAGAATTATCTATTTCAACAAAGAATATTGTATCAAAGGACTTCCAGTGGAATACCGATTTCATCTTCTCACATGTAAAGACAGAGGTAACAGAACTGGATGCCCAGAGCCGAATCATCAATCTTGTGACAGGTACTGGATTTACTATGCCTGGCTACCCCTATCGTTCGCTCTTCTCAATTGACTTCCGTGGTTTAAATGAGCAAGGTATTCCTACTTTCATTAATGAGGATGGTAATTTGGTAACGAGTGATCATTATTTCCAGTCGTATGTGCTTGATCATTTGGTTTATGAAGGCCCTACAGATCCAACTATTACGGGATCTTTGGGCAATACATTTAAATACAAAGGCTTCACTCTGAATTTGTTTGTTACATATGCATTTGGAAATGTGGTACGTCTTGATCCGTCGTTCCGTGCTAGCTACAGCGACCTGTTCGCTATGCCTAAAGAATTTAAGAACCGCTGGACGGTTGCTGGTGACGAAAAATTTACTGACATTCCAGCATTGGTAGACCGCCGAATCATTCAGGAAGATAATCACATCAGTTATGCCTTTAATGCATATAACCGTTCTACGGCCCGTGTTGCCAAGGGTGACTTCATCCGTATGAAAGAGATTTCACTGAGCTATGACTTCCCCAAGAAGTGGATTGCACCATTGAAACTCAACAACCTCTCGCTTAAGCTGCAGGCCACTAACCTCTTCCTGATTTATGCCGACAAGAAGCTGAATGGTCAGGATCCAGAGTTCTTCAACTCTGGTGGTGTGGCAGTTCCTATGCCTAAGCAGTTTACTATGACACTCCGTCTGGGGCTCTAATGTAACGGTTAAAAAGTTAAAAAGAAATTATTATGAAAAAATATATTGGAATATCAATCATCGCAGTAGCCCTCGGACTGACCTCGTGTAACAACTATTTGGATAAGTTGCCCGATGACCGTGCTGAGGTGAATTCAACGGAGAAGATAAACAAACTGTTGGTGAGTGCATACGTTGATCATTCTCCCAGTTTCCTGTTCTGGATGAGCAGTGATGATGTTGATGATAACGGAAAAGCATACACTGCCCAGTTAAATCAGGAGCAAATGTATCGTTGGAAGAGTGTGGAAGGACGCGCCAATGATGATCCACGCTCGCTGTGGAATAATTACTATGAGAAAGCAGCTACAGCCAATGAAGCTTTAAGTGCAATTGCTACGATGGGCAATCCTGCATCATTGTCTGGTCAGCGGGCTGAAGCTCTTCTCTGCCGTGCTTTTGCTATGTTTATGTGTGCCAATACTTTCTGTATGGCTTACGATCCAGGAAAGGCTGGTGAATATTTGGGAATTCCATATCCAAAGACACCTGGTGTGACAGTTGACAATCGTGGAACCTTGGCAGAGACATACGCTAATATAGCAGCTGATATAGAAGAGGCTATGCCTAATGTTGACGAAAATCATCTTTCTGTACCCAAGTATCACTGGAATCAGAAGGCTGCAAATGCCTTTGCTGCACGTTTCTTCCTTTACTATCACGATTACGACAAGGCAATCAAATATGCAACAGCATGTTTAGGATCAAATCCTTCTGAGATGCTTCATAACATAGAGCAGTGGTCCTCGTTAGGTGCAGTTGATTTCTTTCATGCCTATAAGAGTTCGAGTGTAAATGCCAACTTTATCTTCATGCCTGCTTACAGCATCTGCGGGCGTGTAACCTCAGGTAACTCTGGCTACAAGCGTTTCGGTCTTAACAGAGTTATTACTCTGAGGGAGATGTTCTGGGTTAAGACACCCTGGTGGGGTAGCGGTTCTAGCGCCAATGTATTCTGGCCCTCTCACAAGCTCTATGGTTC
>Ga0129306_1001948_pt1 | contig 20376 bp, 15 predicted proteins | sample P827metagenome_FD_94438 | JGI IMG/M metagenome (GOLD analysis project Ga0129306, IMG submission 94438) | Capybara group fecal microbial communities from Wisconsin, USA - P827 metagenome | ecosystem: Host-associated > Mammals > Digestive system > Large intestine > Fecal | place: USA: Wisconsin... | reverse complement strand
TAAATAAAAAGTTAGGTATATTTACTGAAATTAATATAAAATTAAAAGAGGTGAGAATATTTTAATTTTTGATTAAAATATAAATTATGGAAAAACTAAAATTAGAAAACGGAATAAAGGTAGTTTATGAAAAAACTTTAAGTAATATAAGTTCTATATCTATAGGTTTTAATGCAGGGGCTTTAGAAGAAAAAGATGAGTTCCCTTTTGGTACAGCTCATGCTGTGGAGCACATGGTGTCTAAGGGAACTTTTAATAGAACAGAGAAAGAAATAAATATTTTAGCAGATAGTATCTTTGGGTTTGAAAATGCTATGACTAATTATCCTTATGTAGTGTATTATGGATGTTTTTTGAAGGAGGATTTAAAAAAAGCCTTAGATTTTTATAGTGATATATTATTAAATCCAAAGTTTGAAGAAAAAGCTTTTCAGGAAGAAAAATCTATTATATTAGAGGAATTAAAAGAATGGAGAGAGGATCCTTATCAATTTTGTGAGGATCAAATGCTAAAAAATTCTTTTAGAGAAAGAAGAATAAAAGAATTGATTATAGGGAATGAGAAAAGTATTAGAAATATTACTTTAAATCATCTAAAAGATTTTTATAATGCCTACTATACCCCTGCAAATTGTGTAATTACCATAGTAACATCAATGGATAAAGAAGAAATTATAAAAAGTGTAAAGAAATTTTTTGAAAACTTTAATAAGCCCTACAGAAAAACAGAAAAAGTAAGATATGAAAATAGAAAAGAAAATATTTATACTAATTATAAAGAGGGGATGGAAGGAGCTAAAATAATATATAGCTATGATATTCATAGTCTAAATAAAGAAGAAATAATAGCTCTTAAAATATTTAATGAGATATTTGCGGAAGGTACAAGTAGCATTTTGTTCCATAATATTAGGACTAAAAATTCCTTAGCCTATGATGTAGGGAGCAATTTTAAAAATGAAAGAGGTATAAAGTTATTTGATTTTTATATGGGTACATCCAAAGAAAAAGTAAGTAAAGCTATTAATATAATGGACAAAATTTTAGAAGAAATAATAGATAACGAAGAATATTTTACAAAAGAAAATATACGTAGAGCCTTAAAAAGTATAAAGCTTAAAAAAGCTATACGCCATGAAATGTCTATAAGACTAGCTTTAGATATTACCACTTCTGAACTTATGTATAAGGACAGTTTAAATATAGATTATTCTATAGAAGATTTAAGTTTAATAAAAGAAGAAAATATAAAAAAAGTATTAAAAAAGGTTTTTAAAAATAAAGTCATACAAATATTACAATAATTATTAATATAAATTTATGTTAAAGTAAAGTTCTTCTAAGATCAGTTAAAGCTTTTTTAGCTTGAAATAGCTTTTTATTATTTTAGAAGGATCTATTAAAACTTGTAATTTGCTAAGAATTCTATAATCTTAATATTTTAATTTTAGTAAATAAAATAATAGGAATCCAGAATATAGTTCACACTATACTTTTTACATAATCTATATAAAAGTTTTTTGATTTTTTTGCCTAATTCTATGTTAGAATCTTTTTCAAAGTCTTTATATAGAGAATAAAAGTTAGCTTTTTCTTTTTCATTGACTTCATCTTTTACATAGCTATAAACATGAAGAAGGGTATTTTTATAATTTTTTTTATCAAAATCATTAAGTAAACTTTTATCTATAAAGTTATAAAATCTTATAGCTTTGTTTTCTATATTAGAATTAACTAAGTTGCTGCACTCTTTATAAAGAGTGTAGTTTTTCTCCATAACAGAATATTTATATTTAGCCCATTCATCATAAATAAAACTTTTTTTATGATTCTCTTTTAATGAATTTATGCATTTTATAGCAGATATTTCTTTATCTTTAACCTCCAGCATACTATCCGCATCAAACTTTTTTAAAAGATTATAGTATTTTAAGAAGTCATCTAAAAATATAAATTGAGAGTGAGCACCAGGTTTTTTGTAAGGATTTTGATTAGAATAATGAATCTTCATATTTCCGTCTTTTTTCATCCAAGTGAATCTAACCTGTTTTAGTATTTCTTTTATTTCTTCTAATTCATCAAAATTTTTATTCATTTTTACTCTATGATGAAGGTTATCAAAAACAGCAGGAACATGTATATTATTACACATAGAGAGTATGTCTTTTATATCATAATTTCTTTCATCATTTTCTAGTACCAATCTTTTTTTAGCTGAGTCTGAGAGATATTTAAAATTATTTTCGAATCGTTTCATAGCTTCTAGTTTATTATTATAAACTCCACCTAAATGAATAACTATTTTATTTGAATAATCTACTCCTAAAGAATCTAAAAATTTAGTGTGATATTCTATGTCTTTAATACTTTTTTTTACTATATCCTCTGAGGTTGAATTTAATACAGTGTATTGACCAGGATGCATAGATACTCTTATATTATTTTTCTTTATAAAATTACCACATTTATAAAACTCTTCTTTAAATAAATTCCACCACTCTATATTGTTAATAGAATGACTACCAAATGGAATAATATCAGAACTTATTCTAAACATGGAAATATCTTTAGAAATATTATAATTTAATATAGAATAAAGATCCTGTAAATTTAGTTTGCAGACTTCATAAAATTTTTCATAAGAAAACTTTTTAAGTATAAAACTTCTAGAATTTTTAGCATCTATAGTTATTGGAATACAAGCGTAACCTATTCTCATTTTTAATCTCCTTTTTATATAAGTAATTTAAAAAATAAATGGGTACGGTTCATATAAAAATACTTTAAAGAGAGGATCGTTTTATATATTATAGTGCCAAGCTTAAATAGGATGAACTATAACCCAATAATATATTTGTACATAGTATATACTAAACATTAAAATTAAATTTATATATTTTCGTAATATAATATTATAATATGTAAAAATTTGCGTATATTTAATGCTTATAATAAAATTTTTTGTTACTATCCTTGTAAAAAAGTCGGAAAATTACTATAATTAAAAAGTATGTGGATAGTTTTTAATTATAATAATTTTTTCACAACTAAAATAAACATAAATAAGAAGATAGTTTTATTAATATATAAAATTTAAAGAATATAAAAATGAATTTATATATATATAATAGTATACTATATAATAAAAATGAGGAAATTTGAGAGGAGGGAATAAGGATATAATTATCCTTATAAATATATGAGTAATTTGTATGAAAAGTATAAAAATGCTAGAGTTCATGCCCCTAATTTCCCAATGACTATTGAATGGATAGGTGCCAAAAAGACAAATTTGGATAAACTAAAAAATAGAGTTATAGTTTTAGATTTTTGGACTTTTTGTTGTATAAATTGCATACATGTAATAGAGGATCTAAAATATTTAGAAGAAAAATATAAGAATAAGTTACAGGTTATAGGAGTACATTCTCCTAAATTTAAATATGAAAAAAACAGTAAAGCTATATTAAATGCTATGAAAAAATATGGAATAAGTCATCCGGTAGTGAATGATAAAAATAAAAGTATATGGGATAGTTATACAGTAAATGCATGGCCAACATTTGTATTAATAGATCCAGAAGGATATGCCTTTGCTATGGTATCAGGAGAAGGTAATAGAGAATTATTGGATCAAATAATAGGTGACACAATAGAATACTTTGATAATATACATTGGTCAGAAGAAAACATAGTTTTGCAAAAGAAATGTGAAAAAGAAGAATATATATATCCATCAAAAATATCTATAAATGAAAATGGATTAATAGCCTTTTCAGAAAAAGGTAGGAATAGAATAGTAATATTAGATCAAAACTTAGAAAAAATAAAAACAATAGGTAGTAGTGAATATGGATTAAAGGATGGAGATTTTAAAGAAGCTCAATTTAAAGCTCCAGAAGGGCTAAGATTTATAGAAAATAAGATCTATGTTGCAGACACTGAAAACCATTCCATAAGAGAATGTGATTTAGAAAAGGAAATGGTTAAAACTATAGCAGGTAATGGACAAAAGGAATATAGTCCTATGGCAAAGGGAGATGCTTTGAATGTAAGTTTAAATTCTCCTTGGGATTTAGAAATATTAGAAGACTGTATATATATAGCTATGGCAGGAAATCATCAAATATGGAAATATAATATGAAAGATAAAAGTATAGAAAGTCATATAGGTACAGGAGGAGAAAACATAAGAGATGGAAGCTTTGATAAATGTTTATTAGCGCAGACATCAGCTCTATGTTACGATGGAAAAAAAAGACTATACTTTGTAGATTCAGAAACCAGTTCTATAAGATATGCAGATTTAGAAGAACATAAAGTTCATACACTTATAGGAAAAGGATTGTTTTATTTTGGAAGCAAAGTAGGAAGTTTTGAAAATACCATGCTTCAGCATCCTTTAGACTTAAAATATAAAGACAATGTATTATATATAGCGGACACATATAACAATAGAATAATAAAAGCAGATATTTTAAATGAAAAAGTAGAAATAATAAAAAAAGGATTAAATGAGCCAAATGGAATAGCTATATATGAAGATAGTATATATATGTGTAATACAAATAATGGCAAAATTGAAAAAATAAACATGAAATAAGGAAAGTGCATAGCACTTTCCTTAAAGTTCGTAATAGGAATTTTTAAGAAGAAGGGCATCCTTTTCAAGTATTGGACTTTCACATATTATACAACCATTGATATTAAAATCTTTAAAAGCTTTAAGGCAAGCAATATAGTTAAAGTCGCTTTCCTCAAAAGGAAGATGGTTTCTTTCACCTTTTTCACTATAATGTATTCCAGAAAGATGGATATGCATATCATCTAAAGCAGATCTTCCTAGATTTTTTTCTACATAACTTAATATATTATAAAAATCCTTATAGGTTTTTAAACCACCATTAGACCTAGCATGTATATGAGAAAAGTCTATACATAATTTGCAAGTGGCAACTTCTTTACATAGGGCTACATTTTCTTCTAAAGAACCAAATTGAGTTCCTTTCCCAGTGGTTTCCAATCTATAATCTACTCCTAAATCTGGTAATTTTTTTAAGTTTTCTAAAATAGTTTTAAAAGTTTCTTCTTTGGAGTCCTTAAGATAAAATCCAGGATGAAATATTAAACTTCTTCCCTGAACTTTTTTTAAGCCCTCAGCACCTTTTATTATTCTTTCCAATGATTTTTCTTGCTTTTCTATTTCATCTGCGTTTAGATTTATAAAATAGGAACCATGGGCAGATAAATAAAAATTACTATTATTTTTTTCCTCTAATATGCCTTCTTTGTTTTTATCTGTAACATTAACAGATCTTACAAAGGGTAATTCCATGGCATCTAAGCCTATATTGTTTAAATATGTTATACCAGATTTATAATTAAATTTAGTAGTTCCATCACCTATGGGTAGGCCGGATATTCCAAAAAGTAATCTGTCCATAAATAAAACCTCCATTGCGTTAATTTAATATACATATTATTATGAAAAATATAATTTAAAACTAATTTGATAATGATTATTATATAATATTTATAAGAGTATGTAAAATCAGAATTAAAATTGAGATAAATAAAATGAATACAAAAGTATTAACCTTAATGGTATAATTAGCAAGGAAGAGGTGTGTGGCTTGAAGAAAAAGTGGATGTTAAGAAGAAGTAAATTGAATATAAAAGATATAGCCCATAAGTCAGGTATAAGTGAAACTTTATGTACTATATTAGTTAATAGAGAAATATATAATTTAGAAGATATAGAGAGTTTTTTGAATCCTTCTTTAAAAAAACTATATAATCCTTTATTAATGAAAGATATGGACAAAGGTACAGAAATAATAAAAAAGGCAATAATAGATAAAAAGAAAATAGCCATTTATGGAGATTATGATGCAGATGGTGTTACTAGTACCGTAATATTATACACTGCTTTAAAGGAATGCGAAGCTAATGTGACTTATTACATACCAGATAGAGAAACAGAAGGATACGGTATGTGTACAGACAGAGTTGAAAAATTAAAAGAAGAGGGTGTAGAGGTTATAATTACCTGTGATAATGGTATAGCTGCATTAGAGCAAGTGGAACGAGCAAAAGAGTTAGGTATGACAGTGGTAATTACAGACCATCATGAATTACCTTTTATAGAAAACGAAAATGGTGAAAGAGAATATGTAGTACCAAAAGCAGATGTTATCATAAATCCAAAACAAAAGGATTGTTATTATCCCTTTAAAATGCTTTGTGGAGCAGGCATAGCTTTTAAATTTTCAAAACTTTTATATGAAAAACTAAATATGAATCCTAATAACTATAAAGCATTATTAGAATTTGCAGCTATAGGAACCATATGTGATGTAGTAGATTTAAAGGATGAAAATAGAATAATAGCTAAATTGGGATTAAAAAACATAAATAATACAAATAACCTAGGGCTAAGAGCACTTATAAAAGAGACTTCATTAAATGGAAAAAATATAACTTCTTATAATGTAGGATTTATAATAGGGCCTTGTATAAATGCTACAGGAAGATTAGATACAGCGGCTCTTTCCGTGGAGTTATTTTTGACCAAAGATATAAAAAGAGCAGAGGAACTAGCAAAAGAGTTAAGAAACTTAAATACCGAGAGACAAGAAATAACTATGGAAGGTGTAGAGGAAATAACATATACCATAGAAAATTCATCATTAAAGAATGATAAAGTATTAGTTATTTATAAAGAAGATATACACGAAAGTATAGCAGGTATAGTATCAGGAAGAATAAAGGATGCATATAATCGCCCAACAATAGTTTTAACTAAAGGAAAAGAAATGCCTAAAGGATCTGGAAGATCTATAGATGGATACAATCTTTTTGAAGAACTTATGAAATGCAAGGAATACATATATAAATTTGGTGGCCATCCAATGGCTGCAGGCCTTACTATAGAAGAAAAAAACATAGATAAAATAAGAGAAGAATTAAACAAAAATTGCAATTTAAAAGATGAAGATTTTATACCTAAAATAAGAGTAGATAAAAGACTACCTTTAAAAGAAGTAAACTTAGAGTTAATAGATAGCTTACAGTGTTTAGAACCTTTTGGTAAAGGAAATAGTTCACCAATACTAGCAGAAAAAAATATAAAGATAGAAGGAATAAGAATACTAGGCAAAGATCAAAACACATTAAAATTAACTTGTAGAATAGAAGATACAAATAGAAGAATAGATGCAATAGCCTTTGGAAAAGTGGATGAATTTAAAAGAGATTTAGAAAATATATATGGAGATGAAAGTATAGAAAATATTATAACTAACCCACTTATGGCAGGTTTAAAATTAGATTTAATATACTATCCAATGATTAATGAATACAACGGAAATGTGTACACCCAATTAAGAATAATAGACTACAGAATAAATAGATAAAATAAGGAAAGTGCGACGTATTTTCCTTAAAGAACAGAGTATAGATAATAGAGAACAGATATGGATGATTTTTCTCCGCTTTGCTACGTAAAATGTAAAATTATATTTTCTTTTTTTATAAAAAAGATTTAAGATTTCAAAAAAATTTTCGATAGAAAATTAATGCGTAGCATGGCCAAAGATTGTACTTTTCATAATCTTTATACGAATCTAAATTGCATTCAAAACTATTTGCGTTAGCAAACAAATTTAATATATAAAGCCACTAATTTCAGCTAGTTTTTATATAAACTTAATGTAATCAGTGGCTTTTATATATTTTTTTAGTTATACTCCTCTAATGAAGAAAATTTTTAATATTACTCTATATAAAATTCTTATAAATGTTTAGCTACAAAACTTCTGACTAAGCCGATAATTGTAAATCAAGCTTCTGCTTAATTCTTTGCATAAGTAAGCACCCATGTAAAAATTATAGGTTTGGGATATTTACTTAAATTTTTTATATTAATCTAAATATTAATTGCTATAGAAAGCCTGCGGACGCGCTATCACTTTTCTTAAAATATCTATATATGAAATGAAAATTTAATTTTATAATATTTAAACTACTTAATAATTTTAGTAAAAATATTTAAATTAAAGATTTTGTGTAGAGGCGCGGAACAAAATCATCTACAGCTGTTCTCTGTTCATTATACTCTGTACTCTACATAAGAAAAGTGAGTGGCACTTTCCTTAGAAGTTGACTAAGGGCGTAGAAAAAGAGTAAACTATATAAAGTGATATATAATAATAGGGGGGAAATATGGGACCAATAGGAAGTGTTTTTTTGGAAGATAAAAATACAATAAAAAGTATAATGGATAGCATTCCTTATTCATGTTATATTGTAAACGATAAATATGAATTGCTTTATGTAAATAGTATAGCTCTAAAGTTAAGCAAAGAACTAAAAAGAAAATCTAGTTCTAAGCTACGGCCTGGAGAAGAAAAAACATTGATGGATTGTTTAGATGAATACGAAATAAATTTTATCGATGGTGAACCTGTTACAGAAAAAAACTTTCCTGTTTTTATAGCTCTTAAAGAACAAAAGAAGATAAAAGAAGTTTCATTAATATTTACAAAAAACAATTGTGAAAAGGTATGTTTTAGTTTAACTGTAATACCTATAAATTTAGAAGGAACCAAAAAGGGAGCTTTAGTAAATTTAATGGATATTACTCAAGAGCACACCTATAAAGAAACCATAGAAAAAGATAAGGAAGAAATTTTAAATATTTCAGAACAAATAAAAAATAAGAGTGAAATTATAGACATATTAAGAAAAAAAGAATTGGATTACATAAAATATCTTAATAATGTAATTAATAATGTATCTGAAGGAATATTGGTTTTTGATAAGCATTCAAAATTAATTTTATGGAATAAAGCTATTGAACAAATAGGTGGAATGAAAATTAAAAAAATATTGGGCATTAAAGAAATAATTAATGAGTATGATATATACATACTAGATAATCATAAAAATATGAAATATAAAATTAAAAAAGTAAATCCAGATTATAATAGTAGTGTAAAAGACCTATTATTGAAATTGGTAAAAAAAGATAGTAATGAGATTAAGTATATAGAATATAATAGTAATCCTATTATAGATGAAAATAATGAGATACTATATACTATATCAAGTATAAAGAATGTTACAGATTTAATAGAAAGTCAAATAATATCTGAAGAAAGAGCAGAATTTATAAAATATGTAGTAGATTGTATAGAGCTACCATTAGCAGTATTAGATTATCCTGATTTAACATATAAATTAGTTAACGAAAGATATGAGGAATTAGTAGAACGATTATATACTAAAAAAATAAAGGGTAATTTACTTGGAAATACAGTGGAAGATGTTTTTAGAAAAGAAGAATTTAAAGAGCAGTTAGAAGTATTACAGAAAATGAAAGAGGGAACTATTAAAGAGTATACATTTTCACCTGAAAAATTTGTTCTACAGTCAGGAGAAGAAAGATTCTTTAAAGTAAAATATATTTATCATGAAACTAAAAATAAAAAAAGAGTTCATATACATGGTTCTGATGTAACAGAAGAATTTAAAAATAATTTGGAACTAGAAAAGGTAAATAAGCTTAAAGATGAGTTTTTTACTATAATATCTCATGAATTAAGAACTCCGTTGACCATAATATATTCTTCCCTACAATTAGCTTATGATATTTATTCAAAGGATATAAACCCAAGTATCGATAAGATTTTAAAAAGAATAAATCAAAATACAGCTAGACTTTTAAAACTTATAAATAATATACTAGATATATCAAAAGCAGAAGCGGGATTTTTAGCTTTAAATAATGAATATTTTGATGTAGTATGGGAAACAGAAAATATAGTTAATTCAATAACAAATTATGCTAATTCTAAAAATATAAATTTAATATTTGATACTACAAAAGAAGAAGAAAAGGTTTGGATTGATAAAGATAAATATGAAAGAATATTATTAAATTTATTATCTAATGCTGTAAAATTTACACCAGAAAACAAATCTATATATGTTACTCTTAAAATATATAAAAATAATTTTAAATTAATAGTAAAGGATGAAGGGGCAGGAATACCTAAAGAAAAAATAGATTGCATTTTTAATAGATTTGCTCAAGTGAATAGTTCATTATCAAGAAATGCAGAAGGAACAGGTATAGGACTTTCATTAGTTAAGAAAATTGTGGATCTTATGGGTGGAGAAATAAAAGTAAATAGTACTCTAGGAAAGGGAACTACATTTACTGTTAAAATAAATAAAAATATGGATAAATGTTATGAAAAGATAGAGAAAACTGTTATACACAATGATATTTCTAAAAAAATACATATAGAGTTTTCAGATATAAACTAGAAAATATATAAAACCCTATTTAGGTAAATAAAATTTACAATTAAATAGGGCTTTTATTATTAATCTATAATAGAGTTTTAAAGAAATATTGTGAATTTTATATCATTATTCGTTTAAAATTTATATGGATTAAAAGATTCATCTGAATTAAGTTTTACTTTATTAGAAAAATTTTTAGGATTATTAAAATTTGTAGAACCTATTTCCATATCTTTTGAGCTTTCTATTCTAAATCTATTTAAAGCTTCTTTTACTTCTGGCACTAAATTTTTTGTCATTATTAGCACCTCCTAATATAATATAGAATATTTAAATATATAGAATTAATAATATATTAACCAATAATAATTTATATATATTATAATATTAAAGGTAAAAAATATAAATTATACATAGAATGAAAAAGTATTTAAAAAAATAATATTTATAGTATTATTAATAATGAGCTTTATATGTGTATAATAAATATGATGAAAAACCTTAGAAGTTTTGGATTAAGTGCATATTTTTTTCTTTTGAATAAACTTTATTAAAAGTAACAATAATTTTACAAAAAAATAAAAACTAGATTATATACATAATGAATTAAAGAAAGGGGATATAATTTTGAAAAAGATTATAATGACAGGTGGAGGAACAGCAGGCCATGTTACACCAAATTTAGCTTTAGTTCCAGAATTGAAGAAATTAGGATATGAAATTAAGTATATAGGGAGCATAGAAGGAATAGAAAGAAAAATTATAAAAAAAGAGGGTATAGAATACTTCCCCATTTCTAGTGGAAAATTAAGAAGATATTTTGACTTAAAAAATTTCTCTGATCCATTTAAAGTGTTAAAGGGAGTGTTTCAAGCAAAAAAAATAATTAAAAGAGAAAAACCAGATATAATTTTTTCTAAGGGAGGATTTGTAACTGTACCAGTGGTTATAGCAGCTCATTTAAATAAAATACCAGTTATAGCTCATGAGTCAGATATAACTCCTGGTCTTGCAAATAAATTAGCTACTCCTTATTGTACAAAAGTATGCGTTACTTTCCCGGAGTCAATAAAACATATAAAAGGAGACAAAGCTGTATTAACAGGTACACCTATAAGAAAAGAATTGTTAGAAGGAAGCAAAGTTAAAGGCATAGAATTATGTGGATTTAAAGATGATAAACCTATTCTTTTAATAATTGGAGGAAGTTTAGGTTCAAAAATTATAAACGAAATAGTCAGAAAAAATTTGGATGATATACTTTTAAAATTCAATATAATACACATTTGTGGAAAGTCTAACTTAGATGAAAATTTAGAAAATAGAAAGGGATATGCGCAATTTGAGTATGTAAATGAAGAATTACCTGATTTAATGAAAGCGTCAGACTTGGTAATATCAAGAGCTGGAGCAAATGTAATATATGAACTGTTAGCGCTTAAAAAGCCAAATCTTTTAATACCCTTATCTAAAAAATCTAGTAGAGGAGACCAAATTTTAAATGCAGGTTCCTTCGAAAAAAGTGGATATAGTTTAGTTTTAAAGGAGGAGGAGCTATCAGATAAAACTTTAATGGAAAAGTTAAGTTACTTGTATGAAAACAGAAATGTATATATAAATAATATGTCCAAAAGTAAAATGGATAATGGCGTTAAAAATATAACAGAATTGATAAAAAAATATACAAAATAAACATATGATATTAAAATTAAAGTTAAATTAAATTAATCCTGCATAGTTTAATAAATTCAAAAAAATATATATATTAAGTTAAATTATAGAATAATAATTCTATAAAATTATTAAATGTTAATGTATATATATTATTTTTTTATTTTAATGTTAAATGGGAAGATCTTTAAAAATATACCATTGAATTTATTTATTTAAGTATTATAATAAAAATAAGCAACAAATTTTTGAAGCTTATAAAAAACCTTATAAATAAGCCTTTAAAAATTTGTTTCTTAGTCATCTGCTTTATGGTCTTACCAGTACTGGTAAGAACGTAGTAAGACAAAATATATACAATTTTATAATAAAATTTATATGTTTTTAATTCTGTATATGCTGGAATAAAAATGTATTAGTGCTATAATGTGCTTTGTAGGAAAGCTATGAATTTTTCGCAATTTAAAATGATTTTTATGCTTTAAAGTGTTATTTTATGCATAAACACTGAAAAGGATTTTACAGATAAAAATTTTTGGTGTATATTAATAATGGGCTTTGAAGAAAAAGGTCAAATTTTACAAATGTTAATTATTTTGCGGATTTATTCCGTAAATTTTATATAAATTAAAGGGAAAGAAGGGAATTTTCTATGAGAAGAATGAAAACTATGGATGGTAATACTGCTGCAGCATATATATCATATGCATTTACAGACGTAGCAGCTATTTATCCAATAACACCTTCATCACCAATGGCAGAACACGTTGATGAATGGGTAGCTCAAGGAAAGAAAAATATATTTGGACAACCAGTAAAAGTTATGGAAATGCAATCTGAAGCTGGTGCAGCAGGTGCTGTTCACGGTTCTCTACAAGCAGGTGCATTAACAACAACTTATACAGCATCTCAAGGTTTATTACTTATGATCCCTAATATGTACAAAATCGCTGGAGAACTTTTACCAGGAGTATTCCACGTAAGTGCAAGAGCATTAGCAGCCAATTCTCTAAACATATTTGGAGACCATCAAGATGTTATGGCAGCTAGACAAACAGGACTAGCTCTATTAGCTGAAAGCAGTGTACAACAAGTTATGGATTTATCAGCAGTTGCACATTTATCAGCTATAGAAGGAAGAGTACCTTTCATAAACTTCTTTGATGGATTTAGAACATCTCATGAAATTCAAAAAGTAGAAGTTTTAGAATATGATGAATTAGAAAATTTAGTTGATATGGATGGGGTAAAAGCTTTCAGAAGAAGAGCTTTAAATCCAGATCACCCAGTTATAAGAGGTACAGCTCAAAACCCTGATATTTATTTCCAAGAAAGAGAAGTATCTAACAACTACTATGAAAGACTTCCTGAAATAGTTGAAAAATACATGGGAGAAATCTCAAAATTAACAGGAAGAGAATATCACCTATTCAACTACTATGGTGCAGAAGATGCAGAAAGATTAATAATAGCTATGGGATCAGCATGTGATACTATAGAAGAAGTTGTTGATTACTTAATGGCTAAAGGAGAAAAAGTTGGTTTATTAACAGTACATTTATATAGACCATTCTCATTAGAACACTTCTTTAAATATATACCAAAAACAGTTAAAAACATTGCTGTTTTAGATAGAACTAAAGAACCAGGCGCTTTAGCAGAACCATTATACTTAGACGTTAAAAATGCGTTCTACGGAAAAGAATGGCAACCAACAATAGTTGGAGGAAGATACGGATTAGGTTCAAAAGAAGTTTATCCATCACACATATTAAGTGTATATGAAAACTTAAAGAAAGATAAACCAAAAGATGGATTTACTATAGGTATAGTTGATGATGTTACAAATACATCATTAGAAGAAGCAGAAGCTATCAACACAACTCCAGCTGGAACTACAGCATGTAAGTTCTGGGGATTAGGTTCAGATGGTACTGTTGGAGCTAACAAGAGTGCTATAAAAATCATAGGTGACCATACAGATATGTATGCACAAGGATACTTTGCATATGATTCTAAAAAATCTGGTGGTATAACAATTTCTCACTTAAGATTTGGTAAATCACCTATACAATCACCATACCTAATAAACCAAGCTGACTTTGTAGCTTGTCACAATCAATCTTATGTATATAAATACAATGTATTAGAAGGATTGAAAAAAGGTGGTAGATTCTTATTAAATACTATCTGGACTCCAGAAGAAGTAGAAACACATTTACCAGCTTCAATGAAAAAATACATTGCTGAAAATGATATAGAATTCTATACATTAAACGCTGTTAAAATAGCACAAGAAATAGGATTAGGCGGAAGAATCAACATGATTTGTCAGGCTGCTTTCTTTAAGATTGCAAACATTATATCAGTAGAAGATGCAGTTAAATACTTAAAAGATGCCGTTGTAACTAACTACGGTAAAAAAGGTCAAAAAATCATTGATATGAATAACGCTGCTATAGACAAAGGTGTTAATGCTATAGTTAAAATAGAAGTTCCAGCTTCATGGAAAGATGCTAAATGCGAAGGTGCATGTGAAGTTAAAGAAAATCCAGAATTTATCAAAAATATTGTTGAACCAATGAACAGACAAGAAGGAGATAAACTTCCTGTAAGTGCATTCAAAGGAATGGAAGATGGTACATTCCCATCAGGAACAGCTGCTTACGAAAAAAGAGGAATTGCTATAAATGTTCCAGAATGGCAATTAGATAAATGTATTCAATGTAACCAATGTTCATATGTTTGTCCACATGCGGTTATAAGACCAGTACTTTTATCTGATGAAGAAGTTAAAAATGCTCCAGAAGGATTCAAATCAAAACCAGCTGTAGGAGCAAAAGGATTAAACTTCACAATGGCTATAAGCCCATATGATTGTACAGGATGCGGAAACTGTGCAGATGTATGTCCAGCTAAAGAAAAAGCATTAATAATGAAACCATTTGATACTCAAATTGAACAAGATAAGAATTGGGAATATGCAATGAAAGTATCTCCAAAATCTAACCCAATGAAGAAAAATTCAGTTAAAGGTAGCCAATTTGAACAACCATTATTAGAGTTCTCAGGTGCCTGTGCAGGTTGTGGAGAAACTCCATATGCTAAACTTGTAACTCAATTATTCGGAGATAGAATGATGATAGCTAATGCTACAGGTTGTTCATCAATTTGGGGAGCATCAGCACCATCAACTCCATATACTACAAACCATAAAGGATACGGTCCAGCTTGGGCTAACTCATTATTCGAAGATAATGCTGAATTTGGAATGGGTATGTATCTTGGAGTAAAACAAATAAGAGATAAAGTTACAGAAGATGTAAAAGCTGTATTAGGATTTAAATCAGCAGAAGAACTTCAAAGCTGTGCAATAGGAACAGAAGATTGTTCAGAGAAAGATATGACAGGAACAGTTATATCAGGAGAATTAAGAGCTGCTCTAGAAGATTGGTTAAACAATAAAGATCTAGGAGAAGCTACTAGAGAAAGAGCAGACAAAGTTATAGAATTAGTAGGAAAAGAAAAAGGAAGCGACAAATTCCTAAATGAAATCTATGAAAACAAAGATTTCTTAGTTAAGAGATCACACTGGATATTCGGTGGAGATGGTTGGGCTTATGACATCGGATATGGTGGAGTAGACCACGTACTTGCTTCAGGAGAAGACGTAAATATCCTTGTATTTGATACAGAAGTTTACTCAAACACAGGTGGTCAATCTTCAAAAGCAACACCAACTGCAGCTATAGCTAAGTTTGCAGCATCTGGTAAAAAGACTAAGAAAAAAGACTTAGGTGCAATGGCTATGACTTATGGTTATGTTTACGTAGCACAAATCGCTATGGGAGCAGACAAAAACCAAACATTAAAAGCAATAGCTGAAGCTGAAGCATATCCAGGTCCATCATTAATAATAGCTTATGCTCCATGCATAAACCATGGATTAAAAGCAGGAATGGGCTGTAGCCAATTAGAAGAAAAGAAAGCTGTTGATTGTGGATATTGGGGATTATACAGATTCAACCCAGAATTAAAAGAAGCAGGAAAGAATCCATTCTCATTAGATTCAAAAGAACCAACAGCAAACTTCAAAGACTTCTTAATGGGAGAAGTAAGATATGCATCACTTGCTAAACAATTCCCAGAAGATGCTGAAGCATTATTTGCGAAAACAGAACAAGATGCTAAAGAAAGATTAGAAAACTACAAAAAATTAGCTGAACAATAATAAAAAGAGCCGCAAGGCTCTTTTTTATTAAGTATAAAGAGCGATATTACTTTAAAATTTATAGCTATATTACAAAAAACTAGCATGAGTGTAAGTTCAATACAAACAATAAGTTTTTTTAATTTCCTATTTAATATAGTATTAATGATTTTAGCTATAATTATTTGTGTAAAATTAATAGAAAACAGGCAAATATTTATAAAGTTCAAATAGCATATAAAAAAAGAAAATACATAAAATAAAGCTATAACTTCTTCTGAAGGGAGATGAAAGTTATGGGAAGAAAAATGAAAAAAAGAAGAGTAGAAAAAACAGTAAACAACATGTTAGATAACGTAGAAAAGGGTTTTAAAAAAATTGCTAAAGAAATGAACAAAAAATAAATAAAAAATTAAATACTACAAAAAGTAAATAAAAATATTTCATTACCAAGTAAATAGTTAATATCAATTATTTACTTGGTATATTTTTATCATAAAATATTTTTTGAATTTATAAATATACAAAGAAAATGATAATGATTATTAAATAATTTTATGAAAAAGCAAAAAAACCCTTTTAAAAAACTCTGTTTAAGGGTACAATTAGAACATAGGAAAAAAGGAGGTGAAGATCCTGGTAATATTATCAGGAGATTTTATGAAAGATGAAAAAATAAATAGTTGCGGTTGCGGTTGTGGCTGCGAAGAAGAAATAGAAAAAGATACTTGCGGTTGCGGTGAAGTAGAAGAAAACTGCGGTTGTGGTTGTGGTGATAACCATGAAGAGCATCATCATGAACATTGCGGTTGTGGCTGCGAAGATGAAGAATGCGGTGAAACAATTCTTGTGGATTTACAAGATGAAAACGGAAATGCTGTTACTTGTGAAGTAATAGAAGAATTTGAATATAAAGATAATGTATATGCATTAGTACAAAACCCAGAAAATAATTCAGTATACTTATTTAGAGAAGAAGGTCAAGGGGACGAAGTTGAACTTGTTAACCCAGATGAAAAAGAATTTGAAGAAGTAACTGCTTACTACGAAAATTTACAATAGTATTATAAAAAGAGTCTCTGATTTGTCAGGGGCTCTTTTAGTTTAATAGGAAATATTAGGATTAAAAAGTTTAGTATAAATAAAAAAGTGAATATATTATAAAAAATCACAAAATATATAGTATAATATAAGAATACAACTTATAGAAGAGGTGGTATTTTGGAAAAATTGGCAATATTTGATGTAGATTATACACTTACCAAACAAGAAACACTTATACAATTTTATAAATTTATGCTTAAAAAGAAACCCTCTCTTATATTTCATGCTCCTAAAATAGTTATATCTGGGCTTTTGTATGCTCTAAAAATATTTCAAGCAGGAAAAGCTAAAGAAATATTTATAGGATTTATAGATGGTATCACAGAGGATGAAATGCAAAGTTATGTAAAAGAATTCTATGATAAAAAATTAAGCAAAATATTATACAAAGATGCTATAGATACTATGAGAAAATTGAAAAGTGAAGGCTATAAAGTATACCTTATATCTGCTTCTGCAGAATTTTATTTAAAAGAACTTTATAATATAAAAGAAGTAGATAAAGTAATAGGAACTATATTTACATTAAAAGAAGGGTCATATAAGAGAAAAATAATAGGAGAAAACTGTAAAGGTGAAGAAAAGGTAAGAAGGCTTATGGAAGTTTTAAAAGAAGAGAATATAGAAGTAGATTTTAAGGAATCCTATATGTTTTCAGATTCCTTAGCAGATTTACCTTTATTTAAATTAGTAGGAAAGCCGTATCTTATAAATGCGAAAAAGAAGTACAATAATATAGAAGTACTTAATTGGAAGTAGAGTAAAATTTAATTCATATTTAATTTACTAACTGTAAGTTTAAATTGAAACTAATTTAAGCATTTATAATATTAATACACAATATAAGAATTGTGATGTTTACAGTAAATGGGGGGATATGTTAATGGAATGTTTTAACGAATTTTTTATAGAAAATGAGAAAATAAAAGAAAGAGGTTCATTTGAGGAAAGTTTCCTTAAAGAGGGAAAATCTCTATATGAAGTTATAAGGATAATAGATGGAGCGCCTTTATTTTTAAAAAGCCATTTAGAAAGATTTTATAACTCTGCAAAATTAGAAGGACTAAATTTATGGTTAGATGAAGAAGAAATAAAAGAAAATATAAATAGACTTATAGAAATAAATAAAGTATCTATAGGCAATATAAAACTAGTATTTAATTTTAATAAGGGAAAGAATAATAACTTTTTATGCTATTTTTTAAAACATAATTATCCAGAGGACATAGAATATAAAAGGGGAGTAAAAACTATACTTTATCATGGAGAGAGAGAGAATCCAAATGCAAAGGTTATAAATATGGATTTTAGAAAAATTGTAGGAGAAAAGATAAAGGAAGAGAAAGCTTATGAAGCAATACTAGTAGACAGAAATGGATACATAACAGAGGGTAGTAAATCTAACATATTTATGATAAAAGATGGTAAAGTAATAACAGCACCTATAGAAAAGGTATTACCAGGAATAACAAGACAAAATATAATAGATGTATGTAAAAATCTAAATTTGAAGGTTGGAGAAGAAAAAGTACATTATAAAGAAATATACAAATTAGAGGGATTATTTATATCAGGTACATCACCAAAGGTTTTACCAATAAAATCTGTAGATGAAATAGAATTTAAATCTTCAGAGAATAAATTGATACTAAGTATTATGGAAGGCTATAATAAAGCCATAGAGGAAGATGTAAAAGGTTATAAAAATAAAGAATAACTACTTTAAAAATCAAATCAATATTGTGGTGTGATTTTATAAGGTAGATAGCGTAGCAGGATTTGTTAATACATTGACAAAATATTGGATAAAAAATATAATTTTATATTATGATATAAAAATTAGTTCATTTCTAAAGACTTTGTAATAGAAAAATTAATAAATTTTATAATTATAACATAGAGGTAGGAGTAGAAGATTTAATATTATGTTAAATATAAGTTTGGAAAGAAAAAGGTTTGGAGTGTTAAGATTTGGAGAACTATACAGTAAAAAAGGTTCTTAATAATAATGTAATAATAGCTAATTGGCAAGAAGAGGATGCAATATTAGTCGGGAAAGGTATAGGATTTAATTCTAAAAAAGGAGAAACTCTTTCTAAGGATAAAATAGAAAAAGTATATATAAAGACCACCTCAAAAATGTCAGAAAACTATAATAAAGTTTTAGATAATATAGATAATAGAATAGTAGGTATTTCCGAAGAAATAATAAATTTTTCAGAAAAGGCTTTAAATACAAAATTAAATGAAGGAGTTCATATTTCTTTGCCAGACCATATAAATTTTGCATTAAGAAGAATAGAAAAGGGGATAAATATAGAAAACCCTTTTTTAGAAGAACTAGGCATAATTTATCCAAAGGAATATGAAATAGCTATGAAGGCTCTTAATATGATAAATGATAGATTAAAGGTTAACCTTCCAAAGGATGAAGCGGGATTTATATGTCTTCATATAAGAGCAGGTATTACAAAGCAGCAGGTTTCAGAATCCCTAGCCTATACTAAAAAGATAAGCAAAGTAATGGAACTTATATCTAAATTAAAAGGAAAGCCTTTAGATAAAAATTCTCTTTCTTATGTAAGAACTTTGACTCATTTAAATTTTATGATAGAAAGAGTTAAAGAAAATAAAACTATAAAAAATGAGCTATTAGATAGTATAAAAGAAGAAATGAAAAGTGAGTTTGGTATTGCCATTAAAGTAGCCATGCTTATAGAAAAATTATTTGAAATAAAAATACCAGAGGACGAAATAGGATATATCGCATTACATTTAAAAAGGATAGGGCAATATTAAGGTATATTAAATATATAAACTAAAGAACCTTGCTTTTGCAAGGTTTTTAAAGTATAAGCTAGCTTAAAGGTGGTGTGTAAAATTGAAAAATATTTTAGCTGTTCTTCAGAGGGTAGGAAAATCTTTAATGTTACCTGTATCCGTATTACCTGCAGCAGCTCTACTTTTAAGATTAGGGTATCCAGATCTTTTAAATAATATATATATGTTAAAAGCGGGAGATGCTATATTTAGTAATCTTCCATTAATATTTGCTATAGGAGTGGCTATAGGCCTTTCAG
>Ga0129306_1001947_pt1 | contig 20383 bp, 19 predicted proteins | sample P827metagenome_FD_94438 | JGI IMG/M metagenome (GOLD analysis project Ga0129306, IMG submission 94438) | Capybara group fecal microbial communities from Wisconsin, USA - P827 metagenome | ecosystem: Host-associated > Mammals > Digestive system > Large intestine > Fecal | place: USA: Wisconsin... | reverse complement strand
GGTGCTTCGTGTTTGTCACGTTGTTTAATTTACAAGGTGCACACCGCGCGAACTTGTCGCGGCGGGTTTTAATGATAACACATCGTTTTCGCTTTGTCAAGAACTTTTTTCAAGTTTTTTCAAACTTTTTTGAAGCTCTTTCATTCGCCGCTCTTTCGAGGTTATCCCGTGCCGGCCTCGCAGCCGACTCGATTAGGTTACCACATTCAGTCCGCTTTGTCAAGAGCTTTTTTCAAGTTTTTTCAAACTTTTTTCGAGCTCTTAACTTGTGAACCTTTTGGGCCCCTGCGCTTTCGACCGGTTTTGCCCTGTCGCAGAGCGCTTGCTTATATTAGCAAAACCGTACCCGTTTGTCAACACCTTTTTTCATTTTTTCGAGCTTTTTTTCCACTTTCTTTTCCACACCTATATCTTAGGCCTTATGCCCCCTTTTTACCACAAAATATGCTCTTTTCCCAACTTTTCATTTCCTGTGCTCTTGATCCGGAGCCTGTCCCCATTCTATCCCTCCCCCGTTCCTCGCATTTCAAGCCAACGGGTCATCCCCCGCAGGCGGACAACAATCCTCAGAAAAGCCTCTTGCGGAAAGACACCAGTTGTGATACCCTGATACCAGATTTGAATTATATATAGGTAGGAGGTCTTTCCTATGCCCATTAAAATCCCCGATTCCCTGCCGGCCCGCGCCACTCTGGAGAGTGAAAACATCTTTGTGATGACGGAATACCGGGCCATCCACCAGGACATGCGTCCCCTGAATCTGCTGATCCTGAATCTGATGCCCACCAAGATCGTCACCGAGACCCAGCTGCTGCGTAAGCTGTCCAACTCCCCCCTTCAGGTCCAGGTAGAGCTGCTCCACACCTCCAGCCACGTCTCCCAGAATACCGATGCCGACCATCTCTCCTCCTTCTATACCACCTTTGAGGAGATCAAGGACCGGAAGTTCGACGGCATGATCATCACCGGAGCTCCGGTGGAGAATTTGGATTTCACCGATGTGGATTACTGGGACGAGCTGTGTGAGATCATGGAGTGGACCCGCACCCATGTCCACTCCACCCTGCACATCTGCTGGGGCGCCCAGGCGGGGCTCTACTACCACTATCATATCCCCAAGTATTCCCTGCCTAAAAAGCTGTTCGGTGTGTTCTCCCATACCATTGTAAAAAAGCAGTCCCCCCTGTTCCGGGGCTTTGACGACGAGTTCTTTGTCCCCCACTCCCGGTACACCGCCAACAAGCTGGAGGACATTCTGGCCCAGCCTGAGCTTGAGCTTCTGGCCGTCTCCCCGGAGGCCGGGGTCTTCGCCGTCAAGAGCGAGGATAACCGCCGCTTCTTCATTACCGGACACCCGGAATACGACCCGGACACGCTGGCCAACGAGTACTTCCGGGACGTGAACAAGGGTCTGAAGATTGACGTGCCCGCCCACTACTTCCCCAACGACGATCCCTATCAGGCTCCCGTGGTCCGCTGGCGCTCCGCGGCCCAGCTGTTCTATAATAACTGGCTGAACTACTACGTCTACCAGACCACGCCTTACGACATCACGCAGATCTGACGGTCAGGGAGGTCATTATGAACGTCACCTTTCAGGATGTGAAAAACTCTCCGGAGATCCGCACCTATATTACCCAGGCCGACGCCTCTCTGCTGGCCATCGGCTACACGGAGCACGCCTTCGCCCACGTCACCAAGTGTGCTGAGGTAGCCGCCCAGATCCTATCCCAGCTGGGATACGGCGAACGGGATGTGGAGTTGGTCAAGATCGCCGCTTTCATGCACGACATCGGCAACGTGGTCAACCGTTCGGACCACGCCATCAGCGGCGCGACCATGGCCTTTCGCATTCTGGACAAGATGGGGATGGAGCCCGCCGACGTGGCTCAGGTCATCACCGCCATCGGCCACCACGACGATTCCACCGCTTTCCCGGTAAACGCCATCGCCGCGGCCCTGATCCTGGCGGATAAGACCGACGTGCGCCGCAGCCGGGTCCGAAATACCGACGTCATCAACTTCGACATCCACGACCGGGTCAACTACGCCGTGGAGCGCTCCGAGGTCCTGCTGGACGTTCCCGGCGGCACCGTCACCCTCTCTCTCTCCATCAACACCCAGGTCTGCGCCGTCATGGACTACTTTGAGATTTTCCTCCAGAGGATGGTGCTGTGCCGCAAGGCGGCGGAATTCTTCCACCTGCGTTTTCATCTGGAGATCAACGGGCAGATTCTGCTGTGAGACGCTTCCTTATTACAAATACGATTCGACCGGCCGTCCTCTGGACGGCCGGTTTCTTATCTTCCTATCTGTAACCACTTTTGAGCTGGTACTATAGGCGGGACGCGACACACTTTCTCAATATGGACTTTACCGCAAAGAGTTGGGCTTCGATTTTTCTCTTGCCCCCCAGGGAGACACCGGGGGTTCGGCTCCTGTCCTCTCAGATATAGCAATATTCATTAATCAGTTCATAATTTTTTTGCTATAGCATTTCGAGAAAACACCTTATATACCCAAAAAAATTGCGGCCGTCTCCCTCTTTTCCTCTTGCTTTAGCGTGCAAAAACAGTTATACTGTGTGTCAAGAGAGCGTGGCCGATCTCTCCCGGCCGATCCATCGCCAGGAGGACCGGCGTCTACATGAAAAACATAGTTTAGGAGGAACACTGTTATGAAGGTCGCATTATTCGGCGCCGGCACCATGGGCCGGGGCATTGCCCAGGTGTTTGCCGCCAAGGGTCATACCGTTCTGATGTACGCCAGCAGCCCTGCGTCCGCCCAGCGGCACAAGGACACCCTGTCCAAGTCCCTGCAGAAGCGGGTGGACAAGGGCAAGATGGCCCCGGAGGCCAAGGATACTCTGCTGTCCAACATTCTGATCCCCGAGACCCATGAAGAGGCCGCCGACGTCGATCTGGTCATCGAGTGCGTCAAGGAGGACATGGACGTCAAGAAGAAGCTGTTCGTGGAGCTGGACGATATCTGCAAGGCCGATACCACCTTTGCCTCCAACACCTCGTCCCTGCCCATCACCGACATGGCTCGCGGTCTGAAGCACCCCCTGATCGGCATGCACTTCTTCAACCCCGTGCCCACCATGAAGCTGGTGGAGATCATCCGGGGCATCAACACCACCGACGAGACCTTTAATTTTATCTATGACCTGTCCAAGGAGCTGGACAAGGACCCCGTGGAAGTGAAGGAGTCTCCGGGCTTCGTGGTCAACAAGCTGCTGATCCCCATGATCAACGACGCCATCGGCCTGGTGGAGACCGGCGCCGCCTCCGTGGAGGACATCGACAAGTCCATGATCCTGGGCGCCAACCACCCCATGGGCCCCTTGGCTCTGGGCGACTTCATCGGTCTGGACGTGTGCCTGGCTATCATGGAGACCCTGTACACCGAGTTTGGCGACTCCAAGTACCGCCCCACCTATCTGCTGAAGAAGATGGTCCGCGGCGGTCTGCTGGGCCGCAAGTCCGGCAAGGGCTTCTACGACTACACCAAAAAATAAAGGCTTTTTGTTCCCGGCATCGGAAGATGCCGGGAACTTTTTCCGGTTTCGGCCTTCCGCGCGGGAGAATCCCTCGGACATATCCGCCGCCCAGCCGCAACCCCCGTCCCGCTCCAAAAACTGTGCATTTTACCAGCGATCTTTCCCTTGCAATATATAGGGGAAAATGCTATAATTTTGGTTGGCAATTGGTTATGCTGGTTCAAAATGGTCGCGCAACGTTGGGGCCCGTCCCCGTGTTGCGATTTTTTCGATTATTATTTGTTAAATTTCTAACAATTGTCGGCCCGTTTGAAACAGCCCACCTCTGTATCGTTTGCTCCGCGCCCCGCTCTGGTCAGGCGGGCCGCCGCAGCACAAGCGTTTTGATGATTCCCAAGTAAAAAATTAGGAGGACTGAAAAATGGATTTTCATCTGACTAGAGAGCAAGAGATGGTCCGCAAAATGTACCGCGAGTTCGCCGAGACCGAAGTCAAGCCCCTGGCCGAGGAGATCGACGAGGAAGAGCGCTTCCCCATGGAGACCGTGGAAAAGATGGGCAAGCTGGGCATGATGGGCATTTACTTCCCCAAGCAGTATGGCGGCGCCGGCGGCGACGTGCTGTCCTATGCCATGTGCGTTGAGGAGCTGGCCAAGGTCTGCGGCACCACCGCCGTCATCGTGTCCGCCCACACCTCTCTGTGCTGCGCCCCCATCTTCGAGCACGGCACCGAGGAGCAGAAAATGAAGTATCTGCCCGACCTGCTGTCCGGCAAGAAGATCGGCGCCTTCGGTCTGACCGAGCCCAACGCCGGTACCGACGCCTCCGGCCAGCAGACCACCGCCGTTCTGGACGGTGACCACTATGTCCTCAACGGCTCCAAGTGCTTCATTACCAACGGCACCGTGGCCGAGACCTTCGTGGTTTTCGCCATGACCGATACCAAGCTGGGCAACCACGGCATCTCCGCCTTCATCGTGGAGAAGAGCTTCCCCGGCTTCTCCGTGGGCAAGCACGAGAAGAAGATGGGTATCCGCGGCTCCTCCACCTGCGATCTGATCTTTGAGGACTGCATCGTTCCCAAGGAGAACCTGCTGGGCAAGGAAGGCCAGGGCTTCAAGATCGCCATGATGACCCTGGACGGCGGCCGTATCGGCATCGCCTCTCAGGCTCTGGGGCTGGGCGAGGGCGCCGTCAACGAGGCCATCAAGTACACCCAGGAGCGCATCCAGTTCAAGAAGCGCCTGTCCCAGTTCCAGAACACCCAGTTCCAGCTGGCCGACATGCATACCCGTATGCAGGCCGCCCAGTATCTGGTCTATGCCGCCGCTATGAAGAAGCAGAACCACGAGCCCTACTCCATGGACGCTGCCATGGCCAAGCTGTTCGCCGCCGAGGCCGCCTCTGACGTGACCCGCCGCGCCGTCCAGCTGTTCGGCGGCTACGGCTACACCCGTGAGTACCCCGTGGAGCGCATGATGCGTGACGCCAAGATCACCGAAATCTACGAGGGCACTTCCGAGGTCCAGCGCATGGTCATTTCCAGCCACCTGGGCGTGAAATAAGTTAGGAGGCAGATTGAAATGAAAATCATTGTTTGTGTCAAGCAGGTCCCCGATACCTCCGGTAAGGTGGCCGTCAATCCCGACGGTACCCTGAATCGTGCCTCCATGGCCGCCATCACCAACCCTGATGACCTGAACGCCGTCGAGGCCGCCCTGGCTCTGAAGGAGCAGACCGGCGCCGAGGTCGTGGTCGTCTCCATGGGCCCTCCTCCCGCAGAAGGCATGCTGCGTGAGGTCATCGCCCGGGGCGCTGACCGCGCTGTTCTGGTCTCCGGCCGCGAGTTCGGCGGTTCCGACACCTATGCCACCTCCCAGATCCTGGCTTCCGCCATCAGCAAGATCGGCGTGGAGTCCGAGGACATCGTGATGTGCGGCCGTCAGGCCATCGACGGCGACACCGCTCAGGTCGGTCCCCAGATCGCCGAGAAGCTGGGCCTGCCCCAGGTCTCCTACGCCGCCGAGATCAAGAAGGACGGCGACACCCTGACCATCAAGCGCATGCTGGAGGACGGCTATATGACCATCAAGGTCAAGACTCCCTGCCTGATCACCTGCATCAAGGAGCTGAACACTCCCCGCTACATGAGCGTGGACGGCATCTTCGAGTGCTACTCCAAGCCCTACGAGGTCTTTGACTACAACACTCTGAAGGACGATCCCCTGATCGACCCCACCACCATCGGTCTGAAGGGCTCCCCCACCAACATTCTGACCTCTTTCACGCCTCCTCAGAAGGGCGCCGGCATGATGCTGGAGGGCGCTGACAAGGAGACCTGCGAGAAGCTGGCCGGCATCCTGGCCGCCAAGCATATCATCTAAGAGAGGAGAAAGATTGACAATGTCTACTTTTAACAACACTGATCTGGCTGCTTTCAAGGATGTATGGGTTTTCTGTGAGCAGCGTCAGGGCGTCATGATGCCCACTTCTTACGAGCTGATCTCCGAGGGCCGCAAGCTGGCCGACGAGCTGGGCGTGGAGCTGTGCGGCCTGCTGCTGGGCGACAACGTGGAAGGTCTGGCCAAGGAACTGGGCGGCTACGGCGCCGACAAGGTCATTCTGTGTGAGAGCCCCCTGCTGAAGGAATACACCACCGACGGCTACACTAAGGTCATCTGCGACGTGATCGAGGAGTACAAGCCCGAGATCATGCTGATCGGCGCCACCAACATCGGCCGCGACCTGGGCCCCCGCTGCGCCGCCCGTCTTCACACCGGCCTGTGCGCCGACTGTACCCACCTGGATGTGGATATGGACATCTACCGTGACTTCCTGCGCTCCGCCTCCACTCTGCCCGAGGAGAAGATCGCCGGCCTGAACAGCGCCATGGTGCTGGGCCAGAAGCACGACGTCTCCCGCGACCTGAAGATGACCCGTCCCGCTTTCGGCGGCCATCTGATGGCCTCCATCATCTGCCCCCGCTTCCGTCCCGCCATGGCTACCGTCCGTCCCGGCGTTATGAAGAAGGCTCCCTTCGATCAGGCCAAGGCTGACGCCTGCCAGATCGTGAAGCCCAACTTCTCCCTGACCGAGGCCGACATGTCCACCCAGGTCGTCGAGGTCGTCAAGGCCGCCAAGAAGCTGGTCGACCTGATCGGCGCCGACGTGGTCGTCTCCGTGGGCCGCGGCATCTCCAAGGACGTCCAGGGCGGCATCAAGCTGGCCGAGGAGCTGGCTGAGGTTCTGGGCGGCGTCGTGGGCGGCTCCCGTGCCACCATCGACTCCGGCTGGCTGTCCGCCGACCACCAGGTCGGTCAGACCGGCAAGACCGTTCACCCCAAGATCTATGTCGCTCTGGGCATTTCCGGCGCCATCCAGCACAAGGCCGGCATGCAGGATTCCGAGTGCATCATCGCCGTGAACAAGAACGAGACCGCTCCCATCTTTGAGATCGCCGACTACGGCATCTGCGGCGACCTGTTCAAAGTCACCCCCATGCTGATCGACGCCATCAAGGCCGCCAAGGCTGCCAAGTAAGTCTGTTTCAGACAAGCTCGATCCCCCCGCTTTCTGAGAAAGCGGGGGGATTTTTTCGTTCCATTTCCAGGGCGGCAAGGGGCGGAACCGAAACCGCTTCCCTTCTCAAGGGCCTCACCACATCCCTGTCCCACGCATAGGTTGGAACAGCACGACACGGGAGGGTTTGCCATGAAGCACGAACTGAATTTTTGGGTGATTGGCGGCGATATGCGTCAGGTCAAGCTGGCCCAGCTGCTGGCGGAAGACGGCCACACCGTCCATACTTATGCCCTTGACCCCGGCCCCGAGCAATTCCCCGGACTGATCCAGGAGCAAAACCTGAACCGGGTCGGACGGGCAGACTGCGTGGTCCTGCCCATGACCGTCAGCGCGGGCGGCGGACGGCTCAACGCCCCCCTGTCCCTGTCGGAACACCCTCTGGTTCCCATTCTGGACCGTCTCTCCCCCCGGCAATTCCTCTGCGGCGGGCGGATCGACCCGGAGACCTATGAGCTGGCTCAGGAACGGGGCCTCATTCTGTACGACTATTTCGCCCGTGAGGAGCTGGCGGTGGCCAATGCCGTCCCCACCGCCGAGGGAGCGGTCCAGCTGGCCATGGAGCATCTGCCCATCACCATCCAGGGCGCCCGGGTCCTGGTGGTGGGCTTCGGCCGGGTGGGCCGGATCACCGCCCAGCGCTTTGCCGCCCTGGGGGCCAAGGTCAGTGTGGCCGCCCGGAAATACGAGCAGCTGGCCTGGGCCCAGGCCATGGGCTTCGGCGCCGAGGAGCTGGGACGGCTGGCGGGCTGGCTGTGCGGCTATGACCTGGTGGTCAACACCGTCCCTGCCCCTGTGCTGAACCGGGCGGAACTGGAAGATCTGAAGCGAGGCTGCCTCATCATCGACCTGGCCTCCAAGCCCGGCGGCGTGGATCTGGCAGCCGCCGGCGAACTGGGATTGACCGTCATCTGGGCTCTGTCTCTGCCCGGAAAGGTGGCGCCGGTGACCGCCGGGGCCGCCATCAAAAGTACCATCTACAACATACTCCGTGAATTGGGCCGCTAGCGCCCCGGAAAGGAAGGTAACCCTTGGAAAACGCAGCCGTTGGATTCGCCGTATGCGGGTCCTTCTGTACCCACGCCAAAGCCATGTCCGCCCTGGAGCAGGTGCGGGCCCGCTGGCAGAATGTGGTCCCCATCGTCTCGGAATGCACCGCCGACACTGACACCCGTTTTGGCAAGGCTCACGACCTGATGCGGGAAATGGAGCGCATCTGCGACCACCGGGTCATCTCCTCCGTCAAGGCGGCGGAGCCCATCGGCCCCCAGAAACTGCTGGACCTGCTCATCATCTGCCCCTGCACCGGGAACACCCTGGGCAAGCTGGCGGCCGGCGTCACCGACACCAGCGTCACCATGGCCGCCAAGGCCCACCTGCGGAACGGCCGTCCCCTGCTCATCGCCCCCGCCACCAATGATGGGCTGTCGGTCTCCGCCTCCAGTATCGGGGCTCTGCTGGCCCGGAAATACATCTATTTCGTCCCCTTCGGCCAGGACGATCCCCAAAACAAGCCCACCTCCCTCATGGCCGACTTCAGCCTGGTGGCTGAGGCGGCCCAGGCCGCGCTGGAGGGCCGTCAGCTCCAGCCCCTGCTGCTGGGCAGCTGAGCAACTTTGACAACATTGACAAAGTTGTGCTGATTGAAAAGAACAGGGACCGTCAGGGTCCCCGTTCAAGCTATCCCTCCCTCCGAGATCTTCGGCAGGCGGGGTTTCTCAACAGTTTTAAGAGCGCGCCGCAATGCGGCGCGCTCTTGATTTTTTCATGATTATTGTCTTACCGTCCTGATATTACTTCCCGCAAAAGTCCTTGGCCACTTCCACGATGTGCTCCGCGGACAGGCCGAACTGCTTGAGCAGGGCGGCGGCGGGACCGGAGTGTCCGAACTCGTCGTTGACGCCGATGCGGCGGACGGGGGTGGGGAGCTTCTCGCAGAGCAGGCCGCAGACCGCCTCGCCCAGGCCGCCCAGGATGTTGTGCTCCTCGCAGGTGATGATCTTGCCGCAGTCCTTGGCGGCCTGGAGCACCAGCTCCTCGTCCAGAGGCTTGATGGTGGCCATGTTGATGATCCGGGCGTTGATGCCCAGTTCCTTCAGAGCCTTGCCGACCTCCACGGCCTCGGCGACCATCAGGCCGTTGGCGATGATGGCCACGTCGGAGCCGTCCTGGAGCACCTCGCCCTTACCGATCTGGAAGGTATAGCCCTCCTCCTCGTGGAACACGGGGACAGCGGCGCGGCCGAAGCGCATATAGACGGGGCCCACATGCTCGTAGGCGGCCTTCACCATAGCCCGGGCCTCCACGTCGTCGGCAGGAGACATGACCACCATGCCGGGGATGGAGCGCATGAGGGCGAAGTCCTCGCAGCACTGGTGGGAGGCGCCGTCCTCGCCCACGGAGATGCCGCCGTGGGTGGCGCCGATCTTTACGTTCAGGTGGGGGTAGCCGATGGAGTTGCGGATCTGCTCAAAGGCCCGCCCGGCGGCGAACATGGCGAAGGTGGAGGCAAAGGGGACCAGTCCCGCGGCGGCGGCGCCGGCGGCCACCGCCATCATATTGCCCTCGGCGATCCCGCAGTTGAAGTGGCGGTCGGGATAGGCCTTTTTAAAGATGCCGGTCTTGGTGGCGCCGGCCAGGTCGGCGTCAAAGACGACCAGGTCGTCGTGCTGGGCGGCCAGTTCCTTCAGGGCGTTGCCATAGCTCTCCCGGGTCGCGATCTTTTTCACGTCTGCCATCTTACATCGCCTCCACTTCTGCCAGCTGGGCCTTCAGCTCAGTCATAGCCTGCTCATATTCCGCGTCGTTGGGTGCCTTGCCGTGCCAGCCAGCCTGGTCCTCCATATAGCTGACGCCCTTGCCCTTGGTAGTCTTCATGACAATGGCGAAGGGGACGCCCTTGGTCTCCCGGGCCTTGGCAAAGGCGGCCTCCATCTGGTCAAAGTCGTGGCCGTCGATCTCCGCCACCTCAAAACCGAAGGCGCGCAGCTTCTCGGGGATGGGATAGGGGCTCATGACGTCGGCAACCCGGCCGTCGATCTGCAGGCCGTTGTTGTCGATGATCACACACAGGTTGTCCAGCTTATAGTGGTGGGCAAACATGCAGGCCTCCCAGACCTGGCCCTCCTGGATCTCGCCGTCGCCCAGCAGGGCGTATACCCGGTTGCTCTTCCCCTGGAACTTGGCGGCCAGCGCCATGCCGCAGGCGGCGGAGACGCCCTGGCCCAGAGAGCCGGTGGACATATCCACGCCGGGGGTCATGTTCATGTTGGGGTGGCCCTGGAGGTGGCTGCCGATCTGGCGCAGGGTCTGCAAATCCTCCCAGGGGAAAAAGCCCCGAAGTGCCAGCGCGGCGTACAGTCCGGGGGCGGTATGTCCCTTGGACAGGACAAACCGGTCACGGTCCTCCCAATGGGGGTTCTGGGGGTCCACATTCAGTTCTTTAAAATACAGATAGGTAAACAGATCCGCGGCGGACAGGCTTCCGCCGGGATGCCCGGCCTTGGCGGCGTGGGTGCCCTCGATCACGCCCATACGCACCTTGCAGGCCGTGGCCATCAGTTGCTTCTTTTCGTTGGCTGTCATGGCTTCTCCTTCTTCCTTGTTTATGTCCCGGCGTAGGGTCGGTCCCTTCCCCGGGCGGTCATCACCGGCAGGCCGCAGCCCGCCGGGCGCGGATTTTCAGGTAACTATATTATAGAGTACAAGTTTTAAAAGCGCAAGGGCAATTGGCGGCCCTATCCCAGAAAAACAGGTCCCCCGGAGCGGCGCTCCGGGGGACCTGGGTCGAATTATTTCTTTTTCTTGTGCTTGTCAAAAAAGCTCTTGATGCTGCCCTCCGAGATGTTCTCGCCCATCGCCTCGCCGAAGACCCGCAGGGCCTCCCGCTGCTCCGTAGTCAGGTTGGTGGGCACCTGGACCTTGACAGTCACGATCTGGTCGCCGCGCCCGCGGCCCTGGAGTACAGGGATGCCCTTGCCCCGGAGACGGAAGACGGTGCCGGTCTGGGTGCCGGCGGGCAGGGTGTACTTCACCCTGCCGTCGATGGTGGGGATCTCCAGCTCGGCGCCCATGGTGGCCTGATAGAAGGAGATGGGCTGTTCATACAGCACCGTGGTCCCCTCGCGCTTGAACTGGGGATGGGGCTTGATCCGCACGCCCACGATCAGATCGCCGGCGGGGCCGCCGTTCGTGCCGGCATTGCCCTGGCCCCGGAGGGAAATGGCCTGCCCGTCGTCGATGCCGGCGGGGATGGTGACCTTGATCCGCTGCTTCTTCCGGACGCTGCCCGTGCCGCCGCAGCTGCTGCAGGGGCTGTGGATCAGCTTGCCCGTGCCCCGGCACCGGGAACAGGGGGCCGTGGTGGAGAAGGCGAAGCCGCCGCCACCCCGCTGGATGCGTACCACGCCGGCGCCCCGGCAGTCGGGGCAGGTCTCGGCGGTGGTCCCGGGCTGGCAGCCGGAGCCCTGGCAGTCGGAGCAGGTCTCCGTGCGGTTCAGCTCGATCTCCTTCTCGCAGCCGAAGGCGGCCTCCTCGAAGGAGACGGTCAGGTTGGCCCGCAGGCTCTGGCCCTTCTGGGGTGCGTTGGCCCGCTGCTGCTGGCCGCCGAAGCCGCCAAAGCCGCCGCCAAAGAAGGAGCCGAAAATATCTCCCAGATCAATGTCCCCCATGTCGAAGCCGCTGCCAAAGCCGCCGCCTCCGAAGTTGGGGTCCACACCGGCGTGGCCGAACTGGTCGTACTTGGCACGCTTCTCCGGGTTGGACAGCACCTCATATGCCTCGTTGGCCTCTTTGAATTTGGCCTCGGCCTCCTTGCTGTCCGGGTTCATATCGGGATGATATTTTTTGGCCAGCTTCCGGTACGCCTTTTTAATTTCCTCATCCGAGGCGCTTTTGCTGACGCCCAGCACCTCGTAATAATCTCTTTTTTGTTCTGGCATAGTATCACCTCTAGGAAAGAGAAGAGATATCAGATATGAAATAAAAGATACCGTGCCAAACGCTCAGGCCGCTGCGTGCAGCCCTATCTCATATCCCTTATCTTCTATCTCTTATCTCTTGATAAATCCAGCGCTGGGCGAGGTGAGTTTCTCACCTCGCCCAAAGCAGTTGGATTTACTTGTTGTCGTCGTCCACGACCTCGTAGTCGGCGTCCACCACGTCAGGACCGGCGCCGCTGCCGCCCTGAGCCTGACCGCCGCCGAAGTTGGCGCCGCCCATGTCGGGGCCGGCCTGGCCGCCCTGCTGCTGGTACAGCTTCTCGCTGACGGCGTAGAAAGCCTTGGTCAGCTCCTCGGTGGCGTTCTTGATGGCCTGGGTATCGTTGCCCTTCAGCGTCTCCTTCAGCTTGCCCAGAGCGGACTCCACGGCGGCCTTGTCGGAAGCAGGGATCTTGTCGCCCATCTCCTCCAGGGTCTTCTCGGTCTGGTAGACCATCTGGTCGCCCTGGTTGCGGACGTCCACCTCTTCCTTGCGCTTGGCGTCCTCGGCGGCGAACTGCTCGGCCTCCTTGACGGCCTTGTCAATGTCGTCCTTGGACATGTTGGTGGAGGAGGTGATGGTGATGTGCTGCTCCTTGCCGGTGCCCAAGTCCTTGGCGGACACGTTCACGATGCCGTTGGCGTCGATGTCGAAGGTGACCTCGATCTGAGGCACGCCGCGGCGGGCGGGAGCGATGCCGTCCAGGTGGAAGCGGCCCAGAGTCTTGTTGTACTGAGCCATCTCGCGCTCGCCCTGGAGGACATGGACCTCAACGGAGGTCTGGTTGTCGGCGGCGGTGGTGAAGGTCTGGCTCTTCTTGACGGGGATGGTGGTGTTGCGCTCGATGAGCTTGGTCATCACGCCGCCCATGGTCTCAATGCCCAGGGACAGGGGGGTGACGTCCAGCAGCAGCAGGTCCTTCACGTCGCCGGTAAACACGCCGCCCTGGAGCGCGGCGCCCATGGCCACACACTCGTCGGGGTTGATGCCCTTGAAGCCTTCCTTGCCGGTCAGCTTCTTCACCATCTCCTGGACGGCGGGGATACGGCTGGAACCGCCCACCATCAGGACCTTGGCGATGTCATTGCCGGACAGGCCGGCGTCGCTCATGGCCTGGCGGACAGGACCGGCGGTGGCCTCCACCAGGTGAGCGGTCAGCTGGTCGAACTTGGCCCGGGTCAGAGTCAGATCCAGATGCTTGGGGCCGGTGGCGTCGGCGGTGATATAGGGCAGGTTGATGTTGGTGGAGGTGACGCCGGACAGCTCGATCTTGGCCTTCTCAGCGGCCTCCTTCAGGCGCTGCATGGCCACCTTGTCGCCGGTCAGGTCCACACCCTCGGCCTTCTTAAACTCAGCGGCCATCCAGTCCATGACGCACTTATCGAAGTCGTCGCCGCCCAGGCGGTTGTTGCCGGCGGTGGCCAGCACCTCGATGACGCCGTCGTCGATGTCCAGGATGGACACGTCGAAGGTGCCGCCGCCCAGGTCGTAAACCATGACCTTCTGCGCGGTCTCCTTATCCACACCGTAGGCCAGAGCGGCGGCGGTGGGCTCGTTGATGATACGCTTGACCTCCAGGCCGGCGATCTTGCCGGCGTCCTTGGTGGCCTGACGCTGGGCGTCGGTGAAGTAGGCGGGAACGGTGATGACCGCCTCGGTAACGGTCTGGCCCAGGTAAGCCTCGGCGTCCGCCTTCAGCTTCTGGAGGATCATGGCGCTGATCTCCTGGGGGGTGTACTTCTTGCCGTCGATGGACACCTTGTAGTCAGAGCCCATCTCACGCTTGATGGAGATGACGGTCCGGTCGGGGTTGGTGATGGCCTGGCGCTTGGCCACCTGGCCCACCATACGCTCGCCGTCCTTGGAGAAGGCCACCACAGAGGGGGTGGTCCGGTTGCCTTCCGCGTTGGGGATGACAACGGCGTCGCCGCCTTCCATGACGGCTACACAGCTATTGGTCGTACCGAGGTCGATACCGATAATCTTAGACATAATCTTGTTCCTCCTATATGAAAAGTTTTGTGTTTACAGGGTCAAAGGACAAATTGCGAAATGAGATAGAAAACAAAAGAAAGCAGAAACAGTACGCCGGAAGCAAAAAACAACAGATAAGACACCGGATTTTGGAACAAAAGCTGCCAACAGGGTCTCCTGCATGCCATTTTATGATTCACCGTACAGTCTCCTTTCTGTGTTCTGCATAGATCAATTGGCTACCTTCACCATGGCGAAGCGAATGACCTTCTCGCCGCACTGGAAGCCGGCCTGGAACACCTCGGCCACCTCGTTTTCCCCAAAGTTCTCGTCGTCAATGTGCATGACGGCGTTGTGGAGATTGGGGTCGAAGGTCTGGCCCAGAGCGGGGATCTCGGTGACGCCCAGCTTGGAGAGGACCTCCTTGAGCTGGTTCATGGTCATCTCCACGCCCTTCTTGAAGGCCTCGTCGGCGGTCTCCTGCTTCAGGGCCCGCTCCAGATTATCATAGACCGGCAGGAACGCTCCGGCGGTGTCCGCCTTGGCGTCGCCCCACAGGGTCTCCTTCTCCTTGGCGGTGCGCTTGCGGTAGTTGTCATATTCCGCGGCCAGCCGCAGGTATTTGTCCTCCTGCTGGGCCATCTGGTCCTTCATGGACTCCAGCTCGGCCAGCAGGGGATCGGTCTCGGTCTGGGACTCCGGCTCCTGAGCGGTCTCAGCGGTCTGCTCCGCCTGCTCCTCCAGGACTTCCTGCTCCTGACCGGGGGTCTCGTTCTGATTCTTCTTGCTCACGATGGCGTGCTCCTTTTATCTTATTCCTCGTTCCCGTCCTGATCTGCCGCGGGCAGCTCCCCCTTGCCGAACATCCGGGTCAGGCTGTCGGCAAAGTAGGACAGGCGGGCGGTGACTTTGGCGTAATCCATTCGGGTGGGACCTACCACGCCGATGACGCCCTTCATATTGTCTCCAATATCATAGCTGGCCATGACCACGCTGGTGTCCTTCAACGCGTCATTCACGTTTTCCGGCCCGATCAGGATGTTCATGTTCTTGCCATTGTCCAGGGTCATGGGCAGCTTGGAGGCCTCGGTCTCCTCGCTGAGGTAGGTCATCAAAGGCTTTGCCTTATCCAGGCTGTGGTACTCGGGGTGCTCCAGCAGATGGGTGATGCCGGCGGTGTGTACCTTGTGCTGGGTCTGCTCGGCCAGTACCTCCACCGCGAAGTCCACCACCAGGGAGATCAGCTCGAAGGCGGCGGGGGCGGTGCGGGTCTCCATCTTGTCCAGGGTCTCCTCCATCTCCTCCCGGCTCAGCCCCACGAAGGAGCTGTTCAGGACGGCGGACAGAAGCTGGAGCTGGGTGTCGGACAGCCGGTCGGGCATCCGTACCAGCTTATTTTTTACCACGGAGTTGTCGGTCATGACCACGGCGATGAAGGCGTTGTCCTCCACCATCAGCAGGTCGAACCGCTTGACGGTGACGCGCTCCACGGTGGCCGCGGCGGTAAAGACCGGGTAGTCGCTGATCTGGGAGAGCACCTTGCCCGCCCGGTCAATGACCCGGTCCAGCTCCTCCATTTTCAGGTTCAGGGCCTGATTGATGCGCTCGGTCTCCTGAATGGTGAGCTGCTGGCGGCCCATCAGCTCGTTGACGTACAGCCGGTATCCGGCGGCGGAGGGAATCCGTCCGGCGGAGGTGTGGGGCTGCTCCAGGTAGCCCAGTTCCGTCAGGTCGGCCATCTCGTTGCGGATGGTGGCGGTGGACACATCCAGTCCGGCCCGCTCGGCCACCACCTTGGAGCCCACCGGCTCGGCAGTGGCGATATAAGTCTCTACGATCGCCCGCAGAATACGCTTCTTCCGATCAGTCAGTTCCATCTGCTCACCACCTGCTTTCCTTTCCCTTGCTTGCCGGGATATCTTCTGTCTCGGTGTTCCGCTTGGTTTAGCACTCATTATCCCTGAGTGCTAAAGATAATGTACCACCCGGCCCTGAAATTGTCAATAGGCAGTTTGTGAATTTATTTTTAAGAAATAAATCCCGCCATTTCTTTGCAGAAATGACGGGGTTGTGCTAAAAAGAACTGTCGCCGAACTGGCCGCGCCAGGGTCAGTACCCTCTGATCCGCTGGACATAGTATTCCAGATCATGGTACCGCCGCTCCAGCCAGCCGCGAATGCCCCTGCGGTGGATGACCACCACCACCGGCTTCCACTTGCCACAGCCCTCGCACAGGTCCATGTCCGTTTTCACGTCCTTCTCCGTGTAGTGGGTCCCATTCAGCCGGTTCCAGCAGTCGATACAGTATTCCGCCATGTTGGTTGCCTCCTTTCCGCTATATTATATTGTATTGCAAAATAATGCAACGCAAACTTTGAATAATGTAATACAACGAAATACAATATATTCGAGGTGATGTTATGGGGATCGAGAAAAGAACCTATAGTTTTCGATTCAGCGAGGAAATGGTGGAAAAGCTCCGTGCCTGTGCCGAGGCCGAAAACCGCACCCTCTCCAATATGATAGAGACAATCCTCTTGCAATATTTGTCGAAACGTGACGAGGAGAACAAAAAATGACCGTCTGCTCCGTTGAGCAGACGGTCATTTTTTATTTCGTATGGCGAGGAGATGGGGGCGGGCGCATCGTGACGCGCCATTACGTCCCCGCCGGGCTGGTCAGGTCCTTGACCCACTTGCCCGAACGCAGGCGCCAGACGCCGATGAAGCACTTGACTACCTGTTCCAGGGGGAAGGCCATATAGACCCAGAACACCGAGGTTTTCAGGATCAATCCGCAAAAGGCGGCGTAGGGGATGGCACACAGCCACAGGGGGCCGATGTCGATGATGGTGGAGGCCTTCACATCGCCGCCGCCCCGGAGGACGCCCACCACATTGACGCTGTTGAAGTCCTTCAGGGGCATGTAGAGGGCCATGGCGGTGATCATCATGGTGGCCACCGACTCCGCCCCCGGGGACAGCTTGAACAGGGGGAACACCCACACCGGGGCTACAAAGACCACAAAGAGCAGCAGCAGGGCCCCCAGAATGGTCCCGCCCAGGACCGCCAGGGTATTCAAGGCCAGTCCGGTGCCGTAGAGCTGGTCCTGCCGCCCCGCCCCGATCTCCCGGCCAATGATGATGGAGCCGGTGGCGGCGATGCCAAAGGCCACCACCATGCAAATCTTCTCCACATTGCCCGCGATGGTGTAGGCGGCCAGGATCTCGGTGCTGCCCGCCATGTGGCCCATGATGGTGGGGAACACCGAGGTGCCCAGCCCCCACATGGTCTCGTTGCACACCACCATGCCGCCGTACCGCAGGAAGCGGCGGGCCATGTCCGCCCCGGGCCGCAGCAGCAGACCCAGCCGCACCCGGAAGAAATCATTCCGCGCCATGTGGACCGCCACGATGACCAACTCCAGGATCCGGGCGATGAGGGTCGCCAGCGCGGCGCCCTCCACTCCCATGGCCGGGACGCCCAGCTTGCCGAAGATCAGCACCCAGTTCAGAAAGGTGTTGACCAGCATGGAGGCCACCAGGATGTACATGCCCAGCTGGGGCCGCTCCATGCTGCGGTAAGCCGCCACATACATCATGACCAGGGCGTCAAACACATAGGCCATTCCGGCGATCCTGCCGTATTGGGCGGCCACCTCGATCACATCCCGCTGATTTCCGAAGAAGCTGAGGAACTGGACGGGACAAATCAGCAGGACGGCGGCAAAGGCGGAGGAGACTAGGAACGCCACCCACATGGCCACCCCCAGCACCCGGTTGATGGACTCCAGATCCTGCTTGCCCCAGTACTGGCTGGCCAGGACGGAGGAGCCGCTCTGGACGCCGAAGATAAACAGCTGGACCACAAACAGCGGGATATTGGCCAGCGTCACCGCCGCCATGGGCAGTTCTCCCAGCATACCCACCATAAAGGTGTCCGCCATGGCAAGGGTGCTGGTGATGAGATTCTGCAGCACAATGGGGGCGGCCAGCACCAGCACCTGGCGGTAAAAGCCGGGCCCCCGCTTCATATAAGCAAACACAGTCATTCTCCTTTGCATGAGATTCCGGGATCTTCTCAGCCCCGGCCGCTTCCGTTCAGGACAGGCTGGTGAACAGCTGCTCCCCCGCCGCCTTCAGGCCCTGGGCCAGGGCGTCCACATCCTCCCGCTCCGTGTCGTAGGAGAAGCTGACCCGCAGCACCCCGTCCTGCTCCTTCTTGGGCAGCTTCAAAGCGGCGTAGACGTGGCTGGGCTTTCCCTTGTGGCAGGCGGAGCCGGAGGAGACACAGATCCCCCGGTCGCTGAGGAAGCGGACCACTACCTCGCTCTTATAGCCCGGCATGGTGATGGGCAGGATGTGGGGGGCGCCCCCCTGGGTCAGCACCCGCAGGCCGGGGACCGCCTCCTTCAGGCGCGTCTGGGCGTAGGCGTTCAGATCGGCCATATGGGCCAGATCCTGGTCCAGCGTCTCCGCCCCCAGCCGGCAGGCGGCGGCAAAGGCGGCGATCTGAGCGGTGGCCTCGGTGCCGGAGCGCAGCCCCTCCTCCTGTCCGCCGCCCCGGATCAGCGGCTGAAGCTTCAGGCCCTTCCGGATGTACATGGCCCCGATCCCCTTGGGGGCGTGGATCTTATGGCCGCTGAGGGACAGCAGGTCCACCCCCAGCTTTTGAGGCGTGAAGGAAACCTTTAAAAAGCCCTGGACCGCGTCGCAGTGGAGCAGGGCGGGACAGCTGGAGCGCTTGATGGCCCGGGCCGCCTCCGCCACCGGCAGAACGGTGCCCAGTTCGTTGTTCACCAGCATCATAGACACCAGCACCGTGTCGGGACGGAGGGCCTGTTCCAGATCGGAGACGGAAATATTCCCCTGGCGGTCGGGCTGGAGGTAGGTCACTTCATATCCCAGGCGCTCCAGCGCCCGGCAGGGCTCCAGCACCGCGGCGTGCTCGATGGCGGTGGTGATGATATGTTTTCCCTTTCGCTTCCCCAGCTCCACCGCGGCTTGGATGGCCCAGTTGTCGCTCTCCGTGCCGCAGGAGGTGAACACCACCTCCTCCGGGGCGCATCCCAGAGCCCCGGCCACATCCGCCCGCCAGCTCTTGACCCGGGCGGCGGCCTGCGTTCCAATGGCGTAGCGGGCGGAGGGGTTGCCCCAGCCCTCGCCCATGGCCTCCACCGCGGCCTGGATGGCCTCCGGCCGCACCGGCGTGGTGGCCGCGTTGTCCAGATAATGAACCATGGTCCTCGTCTCCGTTTTCTCTCAGTTTTCAGCGTTTTCAACGCTGAGCACCTGACATTCTAGCCGCTGTACCGGGGAAAGTCAAGGCGGGAAGTCCCTCTTCCCATATTTGGCGGTCCTCTCCGCCGGAACGCACTTCGGAAATATGAAAAGAACCTCTCCACAAATCCGCTTTTGTGTGCTATAATAATATTGCATGGCGGCCTACCTGCCGCCGGACATCACCACGAAATAAAGAAGGTCATACTTATGGCAACACTCGACCGTATTTGTTATGTGGTGGGGGCCATGTCTCTGTCCCTCGCCCTGCGTCCCTTCCCCGCCCCCGGTGACTATGTCATCGCCGCTGACCGGGGCTATGACTCGCTGATGGCCTATGGCGTAACGCCCGATCTGGTGGTGGGCGACTTTGACTCTTTGGGCTACACCCCCAACCACCCCAACGTCACCCGGCTCCCCGCCGAAAAGGATGACACCGATATGGTATATGCCCTGCGCAAGGGGCTGGAGCTGGGCTACCGCCGTTTTGTCCTTCTGGGCGGTGTGGGCGGTCGGCTGGAGCACACCCTGGGCAACCTTCAGCTTCTGGATTGGCTGACTACCCAGGGGGCCGTGGGCTTCCTGGCCGGTGAAAAGACAGTAGCCACCGCCCTGCGCAATGGCTCCATCACCTTCCCCGCCTCCATGTCCGGCTATCTGTCCGTGTTCTGCAACAGCGGCACGGCGGAGGGCGTCACGCTGTCCAATCTGAAGTACCCCCTGGACCGCTACACCATGACCGGCACATTCCCCGTCGGCGTCAGCAATGAGTTTCTGAACGCCGAGGCCACCGTCAGTGTGGAACAGGGATCTCTGATCCTGATTTGGGAAGACCAGGGCGATTTCTATACGCAGCTGCCCAAGCTTTGGCCCCAAGTTAGCGCCGCGGCGGAATAAAAGGCCTCTGTTCCGCCGCAGCGGCTCCCTTTTTTCTAAAATTCCTTGGCAAATCTGTAGGTTTGTCAATGATGTGTTACACATTTGGAAAAGCAGATAATACCTGTTTGGGTGAACGCCAGTTGAGTGGTCTCATAGGAAAATGATTGTAAGAACGTTCACGGATTGCCAGCT
>Ga0129306_1001946_pt1 | contig 20390 bp, 17 predicted proteins | sample P827metagenome_FD_94438 | JGI IMG/M metagenome (GOLD analysis project Ga0129306, IMG submission 94438) | Capybara group fecal microbial communities from Wisconsin, USA - P827 metagenome | ecosystem: Host-associated > Mammals > Digestive system > Large intestine > Fecal | place: USA: Wisconsin... | reverse complement strand
TGCTTGAGAAGGCCGGCTGGAAGATGGGCAAGGACGGCGTGCGCGAGAAGGACGGCAAGAAGCTGGAACTCGACTTCATCTTCTATTCCGGCCGCGCCGAACTGCCGCTGTTCGCCGAGGCCACGCAGGCTGACGCAAGCGGCGTCGGTTTCAAGATCAACCTGAAGAACGTGGATTACAACGTGCTTGACGGCATCGGCATCCGCGGCGAGTACGACATCCTCATCTCCAACGTGCTGGCCGCGCAGGCTGGCGATCCCGAGGTGTTCGTCAACATGTACTGGAAGACCAACCATCATTCGGGCGATCCCGCCAAGGGCAGCAACCCGCAAAACGGCAGCGGCTTCTCCAACGCCCGCTACGATGAGCTGAGCGAGGCACTGGCCGTGGAGTTCGACCCGGCCAAGCGCCGCCAGATCGTCATCGAGATGCAGAAGATCATCCTTGAAGAGGCCGGCACGGTCATCTTCGGCTATCCGCAGACGAACATGGTCAGCAACCAGAGCGTGACCGGCGCCGAGATCCAGCCCTGCGACTATTACTGGCTGACGAAGGACACCCGTCCCGCGAAGTAGTCGGCGAAAGGAGCGGCTCATGCTTCTGCAAGTGCGCAACCTCGACGTCAGTTACGGCGCGCGCAAGACCGTAGAGGGCGTCAGTCTGGAACTGGAGCGCGGCGAGATCCTCTCCATCGTCGGAGAGAGCGGCAGCGGCAAGACCACCGTCATTCGCGCCGTGATGGGCTGCCTGCCCGGCGCGGGCCGCGTATCGGGCGGTGAGATCATTTACGACGGCCGCAGCCTGCTTGAAAACACGCCTGAAGAGTGGCGGGCCATGCGCGGAACGGCGATGTCGATGATCTTTCAGGACAGCGGCGCCATGCTCAACCCCATCCGCACGATCGGCTCGCAGTTCGTCGACTACATCCGCGCTCACGCTCCGCACAAGAGTGTAGCGGAGGCGAAAAAGCTGGCCGAAGAGATGCTTTCTCGCATGTTCCTGCCTAACGTCGAAAACGTCATGCGCAGCTACCCGTTCGAGCTTTCCGGCGGAATGAGACAGCGCGTCGGCATCGCCATGGCGATGACGTTCAGCCCGCGCCTGCTGCTGGCCGACGAGCCCACCAGCGCGCTTGATGTGACCACGCAGGCGCAGATCATCCGCCAGATCGTCGACGTGCGCAACGAGTACAACGCCGCGGTGATCCTCGTCACGCACAACCTCGGCGTGGCCTCGTACATGTCGAACAAGATCATCGTCATGAAAAGCGGCCGCGTCGTTGAAAGCGGCCCGCGCGAGCAGGTGCTGTTCCACCCGCGCGACGAATACACCAAGACCCTGCTGGACTCAGTGCCCGTGATCGGAGGCGAACCGTACTATGAGCGAATCGGCGAATAACGCGCCCGTTGTGCTCGACATCCGCGGCCTGACGAAGAAGTTCCCGCTCGAAGACGGACGCTTCCTCACCGCCTGCGACAACATATCCCTGCGCGTGTACAAAGGCCAGACCCTCGGCATCATTGGCGAGAGCGGCTGCGGCAAAAGCACCCTCGTGCGCACCATTTTGCAGTTGCATCCTGCCACCTCGGGCGAAGTCATCTACAACGGCGAAAACCTGCTTGTGGCGACGGGCGAAAAGCGCCGCCAGAACCGCCGCCGCATCCAGATGGTGTTTCAGGACCCCACGGCCGCGTTCAACCCCAAGATGAAGATCAAAGACATCCTCTGCGAGCCGCTGCGCAACTTCGGCCTGATCAAATCACGCGACGTGGACGCCAAAGCTGCGGAATTGCTGCGCATGGTCGAGCTGCCCGAAGATTTTAAGGACCGTTACCCGCACAGCATGTCCGGCGGCCAGCGACAGCGCGTCGGCATCGCCCGCGCCCTGGCCCTGGAGCCGGAAGTGATCGTCTGCGACGAGGCGACAAGCGCGCTTGACGTGTCGGTGCAGAAGACCGTCTGCGAGCTGCTGATCAAACTTCAGCGCGAGAAGAACATCGCCTACATGTTCATCTGCCACGACCTGGGCCTCGTCGACCTGATGTGCAGGCAGGTGGCCGTGATGTATTTGGGCAACGTCGTCGAACTGATCGAGGGCCGCCGCATTTCCGAAGCCTGCCGGCACCCGTACACGCGCGCGCTGCTCAAAGTGGTGTTCAAGATCGACTTTGCCCGCGGCGAAAAGATCGAACCCCTCGCCGGCGAGATCCCCAGCCCCGTCGACCTGCCCCCCGGCTGCCCCTTCCAGACCCGCTGCCCCCAGTGCATGGACGTCTGCCGCCGGCAAAAGCCCGCCCTGCGCGAGGTGGAGCCGGGGTGTCATGTGGCGTGTCATCTGTACAGCTAAAGCAGCAACGCGCTCGTAAGCGCGGCAAAACATCATTACCAAACAAAAACGGGAACCACCTGCTGAAAAAATCGGCAGGCGGTTCCCGTTTTTTGTGTCTTGCGACGACAAAAATGACATCTTCGCTTAACTATCATCTTTATTTTTTTTTTTTGCGTTACTTAGTATTGCGCCGAGAGATATTTTCATTTATGATTTGAACGCAATCTGAACAAAACTTTTGGAGGAGGATTATCTTATGGAAACGAAACATCAGAACTCTGTACAACAGAATAGAGAATTGTCGCAGAACAAAAAGATGGCATGTACATTGCTTTTGGGTATCGCAATAGCGGTATCGCTGTACTTGATTTCGAAGTTCTTTGTAACAAGTCCGATGGATCTCATCTCTATAAGGATGATTATGGGTGGAATACGTTATTCGCTGAGCATGGATATGGGTGACGCGGTAATATTTTTTCGGATAATTGCATTTATCCTTTGTGGTTTTATTACAACCGCTAGCTTGTTCCTTCACAGTGTTTATGTTAAGAAATATGCACGTCGGCTGTGGATAGTTCTAGCTTTAATTTTTGCAGCGCTTGCCTGTGGAATGGCCTTTTTAATCTGGGAATTTCCTGCTCTTTTTGTGGTTATTGCTGTCTGTTCTGGTATTGCTTGGCTTGCTGCCCGAGCAGAGAGCTCTCAGAACATTCTCAACGATACTGTTGCAACGTCGGCATCGAAAGACTCATTGCCCCATGATGTCCCTCTAGCTTCACCGGCTATTTTGAAAGCAACAAAAACTGACAACAAGACTGAACAAAGTAAAGATTCTTCCGCAGTGCCGCTTACTGAATTAATCACTCCCTTCCACGGTCCTGACGGCAATGTGCGCGGCTACATGTTTGAGAAGATCGTTTATGCCACGAGGGAGCAGGCAGAGAGCGCCAAGAAGGATAAGGAAGCCCGTGTGTTTGACGGTGTCCTCTATGCGACAAAAGCCGAAGCTGATGCCGCGCGCGCTGCGAAGGAAGACCTCGAGGCGCGCACTGTAGACGGCGTGGTGTACGAGACACGGGAGCTGGCCGATAAGGCCCGCGCCGAAAAAGAGGAGATCGAAGCCTGCACTGTTGACGGCGTGCGCTACGCCACTCGCGAGTTGGCGGCTCAGGTGCGGGCCGAAAAAGAAGAGATCGAAGCCTGTACCGTCGAGGGCGTGCGCTATGCTACAAAAGAACAGGCCGATGAGGCGCGTGAACTTGCGTCGCGCACGGTCGACGGTGTAGTTTACGCGACGAAGGAAGAAGCGGACCAAGCTGCGCGTACCGTGAACGGTAGGGTCTATATGACGCGGGAGATGGCTGAAAAAGCAAAAGCAGAATTGACTGATAATAGACCTGAGGTTGGTGAGATTGAAGTCGATCAGGAGTTTTTTAAAGACAAACTGGAATATTTCTTTGATGAATATGCAAACAAGATGGTGAGGCAAGTACCGAATTCTCTGTATGTAAGCAACAAAAAAGAAGAAGTCTCTAAAAAGGTATATGAATGGCTTGCCGGAGCAGATACTGCTTTACTGCATGAGTGGAAAAGACAAATCGAAGTAATGTTTACTCTCAAAGGAATGCAGCAACCTCTGGCAAAAATCATGCTTGATGAGGTAGATAAACGCCTGAACGACAACGTTCCGGCAGAACAGAGGTTGAACGCAATCGCTTCAGCGCCCCAAGCACCGGGCGGAGAACCGGCAAAATCGGTGTCGTCAGATACAGCAAATACTCCCTCAGCAAAAAACAACAAAATCTGGGGAATCATTGCTGTTGCTGCGATTGTTGGCGTCGTTATCATGTGCTTGCCTAAAAGCGGACAGCGCGGTAGTTCTTCATCGTACACGTCATCAGCGCAGCGAACAGTTACGCGTTACGCCGTCATCAACGGCACGAACGTGAACGTTCGCAATGCTCCATCTCTGAAAGATAAGAATGTCGCGTTCCAGCTGAGCAACGAAACGGTGCGCCTGGTCGAAAAGCGAAACACGGGTGACAAATACTCCTGGTACAAGGTTGAGAAAAACGGAAGAACTGGCTGGGTGTACGGCCGCTATGTCACGGAGAAGTAGCGGCATAACGGAAGGGAGCTGACAAGACGATGAAGAAAACCCTGACGGCCGCTTTCGTGTTTTTTCTCCTCTGCACGGCGTCGTTCGCGGCGGTGCGGAAGGTGGGGGAGTTTGGAGTCACTTTCATTGTTCCAGAACAAAATAAGGGCGAACCGGCAACGATTGAGATTAGCGTTTCTGACGATGGGCGCATTGTGTTTTCTGATGATGAGCATGGAATGGAAACGTCCGTTAAACGAACTCAAAAGGAACAGTTGATTGAGTTGCTGCAAAAACAGAAAAAGGTTATGTTCACAACAAAAGACAGAGAATCTAAAAATATCGGTTCAATCGGTGAGACAAGCTGGGGAAAGTTTACAGGAATTGAAATTGCAGTCTGGAAGGGGTTTGAGGGAAACGGCAAAGGAGCTGCGTACATATGGAAGTTTTTTAGTGACGGAACGCAGTTTACGTACGGCAGTATTAACATGCTCGATGGCTGGTCTATTGCGGAAATACTTAACTCAATCGACGGACCTCAACAAACGCCGCCTCCTTCGCCTGTTACGCCGCCGCCCGCCCCGCCTTCTTCGCCGCAAAATGAAGCGCCCAAACTCCCTCAGCTTTCCGGTCATCGTCCGCTGACTAAAAGCACAGCGAGCTACGGCTATGTCACCGCGCGCGGTCTGAACATCCGCGCCGACCACAACACGCAGTCGCGCATCGTTGCTCAGGCTAGACAGGGCGCTAGTTTGTCGATCATCGAATCGTGGTATGATAACGAGAACGGCTATTCATGGTATAAAATCGACGACCTCAAAGAATGGGGCTGGGTGTCCGGCAAATTTGTTGCCACCGCGCACGCTCCACTGATTGGCACTGTGACGGTCAAAAGCGGTAAGCTCAACGTCCGTACCGATCATAGCAAAACAGCAGCTTCCGTCGGAACAGCCGAAAAAGGTCAGCGGTTTGTCGTCGATAAGGCATGGGCCAGCTCGGATGTGCCCTATCCATGGTTTCATATTGTCGCGAATAACGGTGACGGCTGGGTGTCGGGACGTTATTTTGTCATCGACGGACATCAGCCTAACAACGGCTGGCGGCTGAGTGACGAAGAATACAACGAGTTTTTGAACAATCCCGATTTTGCTGCGGCTGATGCTCAAATGATCGATACGTGGCAGGAACTTAGGCAGGAGGTTGGTCAGATCGGAATCGAAGAGTATCAGAAAGGCCAGAACGCGTGGTACTCTAAACGCCGTGACCGAGTGGCGACAAATATCTACAATAAGCAAGGCGGTTCAAAGCGCGAGTGTTATCGTCTGGCGACGTTGGAGCGAGTTAAAGAGCTTCGCGGTGCGATCAAAAAAGAACAAAAAGCAAATTACTGAGGAGAGTCTCAACCGGGCTGGAAGCGAAAAATCTTTCGGCCTGGTTCTTTTATGCCTATGTGCGTTGCATAGCCCTTCTTGTCTTTTAGCTAAAATCAAATATAATAGAATTAGCTAATACGGAAGGAGCGATGGACATGCATACAGCGACGGCAACCGCGACGGAGATGCAGAACAACTTTGGACGGTATCTCAATATCGTCATGGGCGGCAACGAAGTGATCGTGACCAAAAACGGCAAGGAAGTCGGGCGCTTTATCCCAAAAGATGCGGCGGTTTCTTTTCTGACGGATTCGCTGACCGGGATCCTGCGCGGTGATGGCGATAACGAAGGCACCAAAGCTGCCGCTCTGAAAGAAAAATATGAGATTGCTGATTGACGCGAACATTGTGCTCGATGTGCTGATGAAGCGCGAACCGCACTATCCGGCTTCGGCAACGGTGTGGAAGCTGTGCGAGACGCAGCAGGCAGAAGGATACGTTTCGACGCTGACGTTTGCGAATCTTGTGTACGTGATGTGCAAGGAGTTGTCGCCTGCGCAGATAAAGGAAGTTCACAGCCGCATGAAGCTGATTTTTCGCTTCGCCGGTTTTTCCTCTGCCGATCTGTCCCGCGCCGTTTCGCTGCAGTGGGATGATTTTGAGGATGCCGTGCAGAGTGTGATCGCGGAACGGCTCGGCGCCGACTGGATCGTCACACGCAATGTGCGTGATTTTGCGCGCAGCCGGATCATGGCGCTGACGCCGGCCGAGCTGCTGGCGAGGATGTAGCGCGCTTTTGTGATCGCTGCGGCTGAGCAGAGTCTCCTATATAAGTAATGCCCGTCGAGATGATTTCGGCGGGCGTTTTTTTGACATTCCGCGCCAATGTGATATGATGAACAAGCTGTACCGAAAACGAACGCCGCTTTTTTTGCTGCGCTTTGTTGGCAAAACAACCGACTTTTTCGGCTCATGCCGGTATGATCGGCAGCGAAAACGGTTTTCGCGGGGGCGAACGATCACAGAGAGCCGAGAACAGAAACAGAGAAGGGGGAACTTTCAGCTCATGCTGGAACTGAAAAACATCACATTTGCCGTGACCGACGAAGGCGGCGCGGGCAAAGAGATCATTCACGACCTCAGCCTGACGGTCGAAAATAAAAAATTCGTCGTCATCACCGGGCCTAACGGCAGCGGCAAATCGACGCTGGCCCGTATCATCGCCGGCATCGAACATCCCACATCGGGGCGCATTTTGCTTGACGGCGTTGACATCACCGACAAGTCGATCACCGAGCGCGCGCGAATGGGCGTGGCGTTCGCGTTTCAGCAGCCCGTGCGCTTTAAGGGACTGGAAGTGATCGACCTGCTGCGCATTGCCGTGGGCCGCGAGCTGACCATCGCCCAGGCGTGCGAGTATTTGTCGGAAGTGGGGCTGTGCGCGCGCGACTACATCAACCGCGAGATCAATGCGTCGCTTTCCGGCGGCGAGCTCAAGCGCATCGAAATAGCCACGGTCATGGCCCGCAGCGCCAAGCTGTCACTGTTTGACGAGCCGGAGGCGGGCATCGACCTGTGGAGCTTCCAAAACCTCATCCGCATCTTCCGCAAGATGCGCGACGGCATCAAAGACAGCTCGATCATCATCATCTCGCACCAGGAGCGCATTTTGAACATCGCCGACGAGATCATCGTGCTCTCCGGCGGCCGCATCGAAAAGCACGGTCCGCGCGAAGCGGTGTTCCCCGCTCTGGCCGGCACGTCGTCGGCCGTAGACGTGTGCGACAAGCTGCGCAGCTAGGAGGAAAACGATCATGGCGCAACAACTGCAAATGGACGAGATCCAAAAGCGCATCATCGCCGAAGTGGCCGACCTGCATGAAGTGCCCGAGGGCGCCTACAACTTCCGCGTCAACAGCAAGCGGGCCGGACGCAGCACCACGGCCAACATCGACATCACGTCCAAAGAAGACGGCAGCGGCATCGACATCCGCATCGCGCCCGGCACCAAAAACGAGAGCGTGCACATCCCCGTCGTGCTCAGTGCCTCGGGGCTGAAGGAGACGGTGTACAACGACTTTTTCATCGGCGAGAACGCCGACGTGCTGATCGTGGCCGGCTGCGGCATCGACAACTGCGGCCGCCAGGACAGCGAGCACGACGGCGTACACCGCTTCTGGGTGGGCAAAAACGCCCGCGTGCGCTACGTGGAAAAGCACTACGGCAGCGGCACGGGAACGGGCAAGCGCATCCTCAACCCCGTCACCGAAGTGTTCCAGGACGAAAACAGCAGCATGGAGATGGAGATGGTGCAGATCAAGGGCGTCGATTCCACCGTGCGCACCACCAACGCCGAACTGGCCGCGGGGGCGCGCCTTGTGGTGCGCGAACGCCTGATGACGCACGAAGACCAGCGCGCCGAAAGCGTCTACCGCGTGGTGCTGAACGGCGACGGCTCCAGCGCCGATGTGGTGTCCCGCAGCGTGGCGCGCGATACGTCGTTCCAGAAGTTCGACGCCCGCATCGACGGCAACGCCGCCTGCACCGGGCACACCGAGTGCGACAGCATCATCATGGACAAAGGCCGCATCCTCGCCGTGCCGTCGCTGGAGGCCAACAGCGTTGACGCGCAGCTGGTGCACGAGGCGGCCATCGGCAAGATCGCCGGCGATCAGCTGATCAAGCTGATGACCTTGGGCCTTACCGAGCAGGAAGCCGAGGAGCAGATCATCAACGGATTCCTCAAATAGAAGACTTGAGACAGATAAAACAGAACGGTCGGAAGGCATGTGCCCCCGGCCGTTTTTTGTGATACACTGTGGAGCATAGGACAGAAATTTTGAGGAGGCGGAAATATATCATGGATCGCGTCACGACGATCATCTTCGACATCGGCAACGTGCTCATGCGCTTTACGTGGAAGGCTTACGCGGACGGGCTGTTCGGCGAGGAAGCGGCGCACCGCGTCACGCGCGCCATCTGGCACTGCGGCTGGTGGAACGAGCTTGACCGCGGCGTGCTGAACGTGGAGCAGATCATCAAAGGCGCGCAGGCCGAGGCGCCCGACCTGGCCGCCGAGATACGAGCCGCGTTTGAGCGCAGCGGCGAAGCCTGCTTCCGTCACGACTACGCCATCCCCTGGATCGAGAGCTTCAAGTCGCGCGGCTTTCGCACGCTGTACCTTTCCAACTATTCCCAATATCTGATGGACAAGCGGCCCGACGTGCTCGACTTTCTGCCGCACCTGCACGGCGGCGTGTTCTCCTGCCGCGTCAGGCTCGTCAAGCCCGATCCCGCCATTTACGCGCGTATCTGCGACGAGTACGGACTGAGCGCGCGCGAATGTCTGTTCATCGACGACAACCCCGTCAACATCGCGCTGGCGAAAAACTTTGGGCTGGGCACGGTGCGCTTTGAAAATTACGCGGCCACTGCGCCGCAGATCGAGGCGTTTTTAGCGGGACGCCAGTGATGCTGTTTGGCCTGCGTCCGTCGATGGCGCGGCATTTGACAATAGATAATAATATAAAGGTATGAAGGAGACGCCGGTACGCGGAACTTCTTTCGCGTGCCGGTGTCTTTTATGCGTTTTCCTCGACAGAAAACGTTCTATGAAAAAAAAGCTCCGTCTTAAGTTGACGGTGCTTGTGAGTACAATAAAAAAGAAAAGCGGCGCTGATGCATTCGCATGATCATGAACGATAGGGGGAGTTCGTCGGTGAAAAGAACGATCAGACGGTTGATGGCGGCCGCCGTGTTGGCGCTGATGTGCGCGGGAGCGGCCTGGTCGGCATTTACGGGCGAGGTGTCGGGGACGAATGTGAACGTGCGTGCCTCTCACAGCACGGGGGCAAAGATCGTCGGCCGGCTGTCAAAACCCGCGCGGGTGGATGTGCTCGATTCCTGGGGCGCGGGGAAGGACCAGTGGTATCAGGTGAGCGCGGCAAACGGCCTTTCCGGATGGATGAGCGCGCAGTTTGTCGCCAGGGCTGAGGCGCCTGCACCGCAGAACGGGTCGGCGCAGGACTTTGCGGCGTTTCCGGGCGAGGTGACGGGGACGAATGTGAACGTGCGCGCTTCGCACAGCACAGGGGCAAAGGTCGTCGGCCGGCTGTCGAAACCGGCACGGGTGGATGTGCTCGATTCCTGGGGCGCGGGAAAAGACCGATGGTATCGGGTGAGCGCGGCAAACGGCCTTTCCGGATGGATGAGCGCGCAGTTTGTCTCCAGGGCCAAAGACGCCGCTCCCGCCGTAAGGGACACGCGCGTCGTCCGGGCTGTGGAGCTGTATCTGGCGGAAAAGGACGAGGAAGCGGGGGAGCTTTTTGACGAGCTGATCCGGGAAAAGACGGAAAATCCCATTCCGTATCAGCTGCGCCGGCTGCAGCTCTGCTGTCCGCACGGAACGGTAAAACTTGATCCCGACCGTGCTGACCGGCTGAACGAAGCGAGCGCCGTCCTGGCAGAAAAAAACGGCAAGGCGGCCTATAAAGCGATCGCGTCGCTGTGTTACCGGGAGGCGGAGAAGAACAACGTGCGCGCTCAGTACCTGATCGGTCGGATGCTGACGCTTGACAGCACCGATGCCCTGTCGATGCGCGAGGGCGTGCGCTGGTGGTTTATGCTGGCGGCCCGTGCCGGCTACGCCGATGCCAAAGCGCAGCTGGGCGACGCCTACTTTGGCTATATGTCTGGCGCGGTCAAAGAGAACGAAACGATCGGGATCGTCCATTATCTCGAGGCGGCTAAAAAGGGACACGTCCCGGCTATGATGAAGGCAGCGGCATGGCTCGAGGGCGATCTGGGTGAAGGCGAGACCCGCGACGGCGTCACTGAGGAACAGATCGAGGCCGCGTTGGGGCTTTATCAGCGGGCGATGGAGGCTGGCTCCGGCTGGGGGGCGTATTTCGCCGGCCAGATGTACCGCGACGGCCGCGGCACGAAAAAGGACCTGAAGACGGCGTTTTTATGTTTTACGGCGGGTGTTGCGAAGGGAAACGGCGAGGCTGCCTATCAGCTCGGCGTGATGCTTGCGCGCGGCGGTCCCGATGGCCCCTCGCGTGATATGAAGGAAGCGTATATGTGGACTCGTCTTGCTCAGCTGATCCTGGGCGAAGACTTCTTTGACAGCGAAGAGATCTTCATCAAGGCCGAAAGCGGCATGACATTGGCCGAAAGCGCCAGGAAGATCCTGACCGACGAGCAGGTGGCGGCCGCCGAAGCCGCAGCCGCAGATATGTACGAGACGATCAAAAAAGACAGGGAGGCGCCTGAACAAAAATGAAAAAGATCGCAGCGCTTTTGACCGTATTGCTCATGATGGCATCGTCGGCCCTGGCGGCGAACGGTCAGCAGCAGGAAAAGCCCGTTTATCTTCCCGGACTCAACTTTTTTGACGACGAGTTCGACGGCACGCTCGTGGCCCCCAAGTCGTTCACCGCGATCCGTTCGTACTCATATCTGAAACAGGCGGGCAAAGGCATCAGAACGCCGATCAGCTTCCAGACGCGGCAGGGGCGGCTGAGCTTCATCCCGATCGTGCGGGAAAACAACGGCAAGGGAAGTTTCATCCTTGTCATTCAGCATGTCGGCGCGACGCTTGATTACGGGGCAGGGTTCAGCCTTGGCAGCTCCACCGACCGCATCTCGGCCGTCAAGATGAAGTCGGACTCGGGCGAGGTCTTCAGCTACGACGTCCCCAGCGACAACACAGGCTACAATGTGCAGAACGCCTTTCTGGGCAATGTGTACACATCGACGGCGTATCTGTTCCTCAAAGGCGAGCAGCTGAAGTTTTTAAACGATCTGGATGTAGACAATCAGTCGCTGATCGTCCGCATCGAAGGCAACCGCGATGTCACGCTCGACCTGATGGCACAGGAAAACCGCGCGGCGGCGCAGGTGCTGATCCGGTGCCTGCACGACATCGTCAGATACTGGGGCATTCGTTACGATAACGACGTGTTGAGGGATACCGATTGATCGCCGGGGAGGGCATAAAAATGGATGTTTTTTGCAGAAAATGCGGACACAAGTTTGAAAACGAGGCCGACCTTTTTTGCCGCGGATGCGGAGCAAAGCGGACTGAAGAGACAGCAGAAACGAAGCCCGCGGAGGTTCCTGAGCAAGAACCGGCCGCGGTGCCGGCAGAACTGAACGGGGCGCAGCAGGGGCAGTCCGAAAACGCCCCTGCTGAGGATGCGGCGGTCGAAAAAACTCCCGGCAGCGCGGCGGAGGCGCCGCAGAGCAGGGCGGAGCGCCAGCACCCCGGGAACTGGCGCGTTTGGCTGTCGGTCCTGGTCATACTGATATGGGCGCTCGCGAGCGGGCACAGCATGGCCGAGAACGCGTGTTACGGACTGGTCGCGGGCTTCCTTCTGATCTGGGACGCGATGAAAGTCAACGATTACCTTGAGCCGGACGGCGTGTCATGCCTTTGGGTGTTCGTCTGCTTCCCCGTCTATCTGTGGAAGCGGGCTACGCGGATGAAAGACAGCCGCCTCTACAGCATCATTTTTGTCCTGCTCCTCTTCCTGGGGATCCATCTTCAGAGCGAGGAGACTATCAACCTGGTACGCGGCAGCACGTTCCGTACCAACACGCAGACGAACGGAGAAGTCTTTAAAAGACTCTTTCCCAGCGGCGCCAGGTGGTCGACCGGCCGTTCTCCCAGCGGTGAGGAGATCGTCAAGTTCACCGGCACCGGTACGGCAGGGGCGGTCGAGGTTTATTTCGAACTCTTGAAAGAAGAAAAAATGTACAGATTGTCGAACGTCGTGCTGAACGGAGAAATGTTGAACAATTTTGGGATGATGCAGTTTATCGGCCTGATCACCCAGTAAAAACGCAAAATCTTATCAGGAGGTCCAAATCATGGAAATGTTTTGCAGAAACTGCGGGTACAAATTTGACAATGAGAACGACAAGTTCTGCCCCAAATGCGGAGCGCCTCGCGGCGTTGGCGACGAGCGCAAAGATCCGTCGCCGGATGAGCCCGGGGGAGCGCAGCGCAGCCCCGAAAACGCGCCTCAGCCCGCGCCTGCGCAGCCGGCGGCACCTGCCGCTGCGGCACCCGCGGCGCCGCAGCAAAAGCCCGACAACTGGCGCGTGTGGGTGTATGTTGTGCTCACCTTCGTGTGGGCCTTTACGCAGGAAGCCCTTCTCGGCTGGGGCAGCGCGGCACTGCTGCTGTGGGACAACGTGGCGGTGAACGCCTATCTTGCGCCGGGTTCGATCTCGTATTTCTGGTCGATCTTTGTGCCGCCTGTCTATCTGTGGCGGCGCAGCACCGAGTTGAAGGAAGGGCGCGGTCTCTTCTGGATCACGGCCATCGGGCTGGGGATCGGCATATATATCATGCTGGCTACCGCCCCGCTGCGCATTTTGTACGGTATGTAACAATTCTGTGTCAGGACGAAAGGAGCATTTGCAAATGAAAAAGTTCGTCACCCTCTTCGTCGTTGCTGTCTTTGGCTCGCTGTTGGCCGCTGTGCCTGCCAGTGCCGGTGAGATCTATCTTCTGGCGCATATCGACCCGAGAGACAAAAGCGATATTTCGTCGGCAAGCTATCTCCGCAAGGCCCTTGTCAACGGCGGACGGATCGAGGTCAATGTCGACGTTTGCAAAAAAGTCGAACCCGCCTTCGATTCAAAATATCCCACCGATGACGATGACGGACGGTATTACACCTTTCCCGCGATCATGAACTTTATCGGCGACCATGGCTGGAAACTGCGCCTGGTCGATGGCCGCACCTACATCTTCGTCAAGGAAAAGGGCATCTTCTGACGCTTAAGGAAACGCTGATTAATTCCCCCGCCCCCAGCCGGGCCTTTCGTCGGCTGGCTGCTCACGAAGCTCATCAACATAGCCCCACTATGCCTCTTCGCTTCGTTCGCGCTATCCAACGAAATCCCCTGGCTGGGCATCGGGGTCATTTAATCAGTGTTTCCTTAATAACCTGCATCAAAAAGCGCCCGCGCGGACGATCTTTCGTTCCGCGCGGGCGCTTTGTTGCCGGGGGAGGCGTCCTTTACGAACTGTCGTAAAACGGCTATAATTTTAATGAATAATTATCGCAACTGCGAGACAAGGAGCGAAACCCCACCATGCCGGAACAGGATCCGCAGATCCGCAAAAACACGCTGCTGGCGCTGAACATGGCTGTTGCTGCCGTCAAGGCCATCGAAGAGACCGCCGACCGCGTCGTGCTGCAGCAGCAATATGACGCCATCCTCAAAAATCTCAACGTCGGCCGCATCGATCCCGATCCCGAACTGCGCGCGCTGTATACCAGACTGCTTGAGACCATCGCCGCCAGCCGTCTCGACGAGTCGCAGCGCCGGCGTTTTGTCAGCGCCTACGACGCGCAGCAGAAAAAGTCGATCTTTGAGGGCCTGGGCAACGCCTTTAAAGCTGCCGGCTCCAACAACGCCGGCGACGCGGCCACAGCTGCGACGGCGCCGTGGCTGGCCCTCGGCAAGGCGCTGCTGCGCGGCGCCAGCGCCTATTTCGGCTACCGCGAGGCCAAGAAGCAGAAAAAGATCGAGCTGGATGAAAAGATCTGGCGTCTCGATCAGGACAAGATCAAAGCGATCGACGCACTGCAGATCCAGTTGTTCAACGCTTCGTGGGCCGTTTTGAGCAAGACCGCCGCTCCGAACGAACGCCGCCTGACCGACGACGACCTGCGGGGGCTTGAACGCGCCACACAGGATGGCACCGCGGAGCAAACGCGTTTTTTGCTGAGCTGGGAAGAGGACAAATACCACGACTATCCGCCCTACTGGTTTTATCGCGGCGAGGCGGCGCTGAACTGCGGCGACGAAGTCGAAGCGCGAAGCTGCTTCGACCGGTTCGACCGCGCCGGCGGCGACGTGCTCATCCGCGACCCGTATAAAGCGCAGGCTGCCAAATACCGCATCCGCCTGGAGCCGCAGGCGACGCCTGAGTTTATCAAATCTCAGCTGGCCGTCATCCGCGCTCACGCCGAGGAATGGAGCGACCTGCTGTTCTATGCCGTGACCTCGTATGCGGTTGGCGAACGGGCGCAGGGCATCGGCGCGGTGAAGTACATCATGTACAAAGGCTGGGAGAGCGAGATCAGCCCCGTCGTGCTGCGCGCAATGGAAAGCGGCCGTTTCGACCCGGCCGAGCTGCTGGCCGGCATGGGCGTGACGGGCTTCGACCGCCTGCCGAAAAACGCCCCCGCCGCCTTGGATGTTTCTGAGACCGCCGAACGCGAGCGTGCCCGCAGGGAAGCCGAGGAGCGCGCCGCGAAAGAAGCCGCCGAACGGGCGCGTAAGGAAGCCGAAGAGCGCGCGGCGCAAGAAAACGCCGAACGCGCCCGCCGCGAGCAGCAGGAGCGTGAAGATCAGGCTCGCCTTGACCGGCTGCGCGCCGAAGCCGGGGCGCGCGAGCGCGAGCTGAAAGAACAGCTTGAAAAAGAACGTGCCGAGCGAGCGGCGTTTGAACAGCGCGAACGCGAACGGCAGCAAGCCGAAGCCCGCGCCAGGGCGCAAAAAGAAGCGGAAGAACGCGCCCGCCGCGAACAGGGCGAACGCGAAGAACGCCTGCGCAAAGAGGAAGAGCGCCTGCGCGCCGAAGCTGCCGAACGTGAGCGTAAGCTGAAAGAACAGATCGCACAGGAACGGGGGCAAAAGGCGGCGATCGTAGGCGTCGGCATCACGGTCACGTTGGGGCGGTATGTGCAGTCGTTCAAGATCGAAAAGATCGAGAAAAAGGGCTTTTTGGGCGGCGTGCAAGTTATCGAGAAAAAGGTACCGAATGAGCCCGAACCCATCGAATGGATTGTTCTTGCCCATGAAGGCGAGAAAAAGTTACTAATTAGCAAATACGGCCTTGACTGCAAACAGTACCATCATGATTATAAGGCGGGCATATGGGAACACCGCGATCTGCGTCGATGGTTGAACGGCGAGTTTTTGAACGCGGCTTTCAGCGCCGAAGAACAGACCAAGATCGTTGAGGTCACGAATCAGAATCCAAAAAACGAAAAATATGGCACGGCTGGGGGAGAGCCAACGAGAGATAAAATATTCTTGCTGAGCATTGATGAAGCAGAACTCTATTTCCAAAACAATGGCGCTCGAAAATGCCGCCCGACGGACTACGCAAAAACGACTGGCGCAGAGGTTCGCGGGAACGGTTGCTGTTGGTGGTGGCTGCGGTCGCCTGGCCGTGACAGTCTCCTCGCGGCGCGCGTTGACGATGGTGGTGCTGTCAGCGTCCGCGGTGACTATGTCGACAGCGTAGATCGTTGCGTTCGTCCTGCTTTGTGGGTGTCAAATCTTTGATCATCAATCTTCAAATCGCTTTTGCTTCTGTTTTTTGAACAGATCTTCCTTAAATATTCACACAGGGCTGCGCCTACTCGTTCGCGGCCCTGTGTTTTTTTATCCGGTCGGGCCGGTTCGCTCAAATCTTGCATGGCTGACATGTGCCAGCCAGTCTTTTGGGGGCTTGTCGTCTGTTTTTACGACGCAAAGATCGGGAAAAATAAAGTGTCACTTTCGATTTCCCGATAATGGGGCAGAAACCATGCAGGATCGATCATTCAGACAGCGAAAACTCATACAGACGCCTCGCCTTTCATCTTTTCGGGCGAGGCATTTTTGTGCCGGTCTGGTATAATGATAAAAAAAGCCGCATGTGGCGGCTTTTCGCTTAAAAACTTTTCCGAAAGGACTGAATCGAACATGATGAAACGTCTGTGCAAGATGCTCCTGGCCGCTGCGGTGCTGGCGCTGTGCTCTGCGGCATGGGCTGCGCCTGTGGGCACGATCACGGGCACGAACGTGAACGTGCGCGCCGACCGCTCGACCAAGGCCCGTGTGCTGGGCCGTCTGTCGAAGCCTGCCGAGGTCGAAGTGCTCGACGTGCTGGGGCGCGGCGATGACGAATGGGTCAAGATCAAGGCCAAAAGCGGCCTGACGGGCTGGATGAGCGGTAAGTTCGTGACGATCCGCGAAGCGGAAGAAGAGGAGAAGACTGTTCTGCTCGTCACCGGCACCAACGTGAACATCCGTGCCGATCACAGCACCAAAGCGCGCGTCGTTGGCCGCGTCTCCAAGCCCGCGGAAGTCCAGATGCTCGACGCCTGGGACAACGGCAAAGAGATGTGGACCAAGGTGCGCACGCAGAAGGGCGTCGTCGGCTGGATGAGCTCGCAGTTCCTCGTCGCTTCGGAAGGCGAAAAAGAGCTGATGAGCGCTTCGATCAAAGGCACGAACGTGAACGTGCGCGCCGACCACAGCACCAAGGCGCGCATCGTCGGCCGACTGTCGAAGCCCGCCAAGGTGGAGATCCTCGACGGCTGGGGAACGGGCGCGAACGAGTGGTTCAAAGTGCAGGCGGCAAACGGCGTCACCGGCTGGGTCAGCGCTCAGTTCGTCGAACCCGTTTTCATCGACACGCCCGAAGGCGGCGACGATCCCGAACTGCCGCCTGAGCCCGCGTTTGAAACGTTCACCGGCGTTGTGACGGGCATCAACGTGAACGTGCGCGCCGATCACAGCACAAAAGCAAAGGCCCTGGGCCGCCTTTCCAAGCCCGCGCGCGTGACCGTGATCGACAACTGGGCCACCGGCGAGCAGTCGTGGTGGAAGGTGCGCACATCAAGCGGCCTTGTCGGCTGGATGAGCGGCGAGTTCGTGATGAACGAGGAATATCTGCCGCCGGAGCAGAAGCAGACGCCGCCGCCCGCGCCTAAGAAAAACGACCTCCCCGTGCTCACGCCGGGGGTGCCCAAAATGCCCGCCCCTGCCGTCACGCTTGATCCTGAGTTTGAAAAAGCGTATCTCGCCTGGCTGGCCGGCGACGACGCCTCGTGCTGGGACGTGTTTGACAAGATGATCGCCGAGCAGTCCGAAAACCCCGTCGCCTGGCTGCTGCGCAGCGTGCAGCTGACAAGCGGCAAGGATGTGGACCACGACCCGGTGCGCGCCCGCAAGCTCGAACTGAAGGCGCTCGAGATGAAAAGCGCCTATGCCCAGGGCTGCTGGAGCGCCGTGTTGCCGATGGTCCAGGATTACGCGCGTCAGGGCGAAGCACGCGGCGCGTATTTGTACGGCCGCTTCCTCTGGCTCGATTTCAGCGATGAAAAAGCTGCCAATGAAGGCATGACGTGGATGCGCGACGCCGCCGACAAAGGCTACAGCGAAGCTCAGTATCAGCTCGGCCAGGCCTACGCCGGCTGGCCGCCCGCTGCTGTCAAAGAAGACCTGAACGAGGCGATAGACTGGTACCGCCGGGCGGCCCAGCAGGATCACGTGCCTGCCATGGAGGAGCTGGCCAAGGCGCTTGAGGGCGACCTTGGCGAAGGGCAGGAGCGCGAGGGCGTGACCGAAGACGACCTGAAAGAAGCCTTCAAGTGGTACACGGCCGCAGCCGACAACGGCTCTTCCAACGGACAGTACGGCGCGGCGCTGATGCTGCGCGACGGCAAGGGCACGCAAAAGAATCTGACGACGGCGGCTGAGTTGTTCGAGGCAGCGGCCTGGCAGGGACACGGTCCGGCAGCCTATGAAACGGCCGTGTGCTGCGCGCGCGGTCTGGGCATGGAGCAGAGCATGGAGCAGGCCTACAAATGGATGCGCGTGGCCGAAGAGATCATGGAAGAGTTCTTCCACGACAGCGAAGAGATCTTCATCACCGGCAACGAGCAGAATCTGGCGCAGGCGGCCAAAAAGCACCTGAGCGACGACGAGATCGCGGCCATGGATGCCGAAGCGCAGGAGATCATCGAGCAAACGCGCCAAAATAGGGAGTAACTCTTTTAGCATAAAGCCGGAAACTGCTCGCCGAGGGCGCATGCGTCTCATCCTGGCCGGGGCGGAATACCGGCGGCTTCGCAGTGGGACGGAGACGGCTCAGGCGGCGTCATCCTCTTGACGATTTGATTTTTGATCTTATGACGCGGCAAAAGGCACAAAAAAACACGGCGGAGGCAGATATCGCCTTTGCCGTGTTTTTTGTTGTCTTATGAGGATCACTCGTGTTCCTTTTTATACGCGCTGAGATCGCCGGCATTTTGCAGGATGCGGCCGATCTGTCCGGCATAGGTCGCGAACGCGCTCCGTGTCGCTTCGATGAAGCCGTTGTGAAAACGCGGACGCACACTCTCGGTGCGGTAGACGAGCTCTGTTGTTTTGGTCGGCAGCTGTCCCGCTTTGACAGGAACTATAAAAAGCTCCTGTGCTGTTTGCGGCTGCCGCAGCGGATTGAAGAGGATCATATCGTACACCAGCCCCACGCCGTGACCGTGGCGGCACAGTTCCAGCACAAGGTCGTGCCGGTTCGTCTCGAAAATAATGTTGGGGTGCAGGTCCATCTGCTCGAAGAATCCCTGCAGCACAAAGCGCAGCCCGTTGCCGCGCGTGAACGTGATCAGCGGCAGATTGGACAGCAGCGACAGATCGAATTCGTGCGGATCTTTCAGCAGGATCTCGCGGTGCTCGACCGGACAGCAGTTCAAAAACTGCCGGCTGAAAACGCAGTACACTTTATCTTCGTTGAGCGAAACCACCTGTGTGCTCTGGTGCCGCGGCACATTGACGCCGATATAGAGGTCGATCTTGCCGTCGATGAGCAGTTCGTCGAGCTGCGACGTCGAGCTTTCCGTGGTCGTCACGATGATGTTGGGATAGCTGCTGCGGTAAATGTCCCAGATCAGCGGCAGAAAAACAGCCCCCCGTGTGCCCGTCACGCCGACGCGCAGCTGCCCGGTGCTGGTGCGCGTGACATCAGCCAGGTTGGCGATCAGAGTCTGTTCGGCATGAAGCACGCGCTGGGCGAATTCCTTCATATTTTCGCCGGCGGGGGTGAGACGCAGGCGCGGTTTGCGTTCAAAAAGCTGCACACCGTAGTGACGCTCCAGGTTTTGAATCTGTGAGCTGAGTGACTGCTGTGTGATGAACAATTCTCGGGCAGCCTTGCGGAAATTCATTGTCTCGGCGACGGTCAAAAAATATCGAAGGTAGCGAAGCGGCATAAAAAACACCTCCTGACAGAAAAAAACTGTCAATATCTACAGGTTTATCTGTTCGACTTTTAAACGATGATACGCTATCTTATCCATTAAAGACTGATTTGTCTACGGCAAAGCGATCTTCTGCTTGTTTGGATTATGTTTTTTAGGAGACACTGATTAAATGAGCCCGATGAGCCACGGGCGAATCAATCAGCGTTTCCTTAAGGCGAATGAGCGGCAGCTCGAATGACCGTGGCACAGGGAGGAAAAAAGAAATGAACAAAGTCGTGATCGGCGGCAGGGTGCCGGCGGCGGGGAAGAAGATCATCCTCGACCGCTGCAGAGGAAAATATGAGGTTGCGGAGGTGCTCACGCCCGAAGAACTTGACAAGAACCTTGACGGCACGTATTACATCCTGCGCGGCACCCAGATGGGAACGGCGGAAGTCTCGAAGTTGGGACCGCAGGCAAAATTGCTGCACCGCTGGGGCGTCGGGTATGATTCAGTCGATATCGAGACTGCCGGCAAACGCGGCATAACCGTGGCCATATGCGCCGGCGTCAACTCGCAGCCCGTTGCCGAACTGACTGTGATGCTG
>Ga0129306_1001945_pt1 | contig 20391 bp, 10 predicted proteins | sample P827metagenome_FD_94438 | JGI IMG/M metagenome (GOLD analysis project Ga0129306, IMG submission 94438) | Capybara group fecal microbial communities from Wisconsin, USA - P827 metagenome | ecosystem: Host-associated > Mammals > Digestive system > Large intestine > Fecal | place: USA: Wisconsin... | reverse complement strand
TCATTTCCTCAAACAGAGAAAACACGTCGGTAAACGAGTCGTGGTAATAGCGCCTCTGGTTATCCCACAAGGATTCCCCTTCGCGTATCAAAGCAGTAACATCATACTCAGTAATGCCATCATCAGAATTCTTTGCTTTAGCAAGCCAGGATTCCAGCGTGTAATTCTCAACACCTACAGAATCATCAATATCATACTCTGAGCAATACCATGCCTCGTGCTGTCCAAGAGCACGGACAATGTCGAATATGTCATAACGTAGCCATTGTGTTCCCGGAGGATATACCAGTTGATGATATCGAAACCCATTATACATATACCAGAAACCATCAGCCAAATAGACGGATGCTTCATAGATTGGGATCCAAATCTCAGGCATATAATCCGGCCAGTGCTCCTTCAACGGTGAACCATCACAATAGTCATCATTCATGAGGGTGACAACACCATCTATTCGAAGAGTTACCTTCAGTGATTCTGCGATTCTACGCAGGTACTCTTCCGTCTTTCGTTTATTACGGATTTCGTGGAATTCACAAGGAATTATGATACCGATGTCAGAGCCCATAGGGAATGATTGTCAAATCTTTGACTTAAGGATAAAAATAAGTGCAACAATACCAATAATGGCAATCATGAATAACCAGAAACGTCTGTTCACCTTCTTTTTATCGTAGCCCAAAAAGGGATCGGTTTCATCCATGTCCAAACACTGGAAATGGAGATAGCATGAAGCCAGATTGATTGCGTGCTTATGAGTCACAGCCGGAGGGAAATCATATCCGTTTGTGGTCAGATAACTCTCGAACCAAGGAATAAGACCATCCACATTTTTCGCCTTAAGCAGCTTAAGCAATTCATCTTCGCGCCTTGCAGGAACTGTAACTTTCTGGTTTTCAGAAAGCAGTACGAGCCCATTCGCTTGATTTGCCAGAGGCTCAAGGTCGGACAACGCTAAAGAGCGAGGCATCATCTCTGGCACATGGGCCTTTTCAAACTTGTCCAAAGCATCTTCAACTACCATTGTTCCCCTATAAACGCTTTGCAATAGTTTTGCGGCGGAAACTCTGTCTTTGCGTCTATACAATAGATAAATAAGTTGGAGTTCAATGTACTTTGGAATCTGGAATCTCATGTTGCCTTGTTCCAATATCCAGGCCTCGCTGGAAACATCAATTGCAACCCGAACATTCTCGGTATCAACATGAACATGGCGGATATCTTTCTTTTCCTCCATCTCCTCGGAAACGCCTCCATCCTTTTCGGGATTTCTGTAATAGCTATACTCTTTTGCCCTTGCCTTAAATTCATCGAATTCGGTTCTCGTAAGAGGTTTGCAATCATACTGCTCCTTGTCAAATAAAGTCCAAGATGAAGGGACAATTTTGTGCAGGTTCACGTATTCTATAATAACGGCTTCTTTGTTATCAGCATCGTAGATGGCAAAGAAAGGGTCATAATGTATGTAGTCGTATCCATTAGGATTGTCATCGGAATACACATAAGAGGATATCTTCTGCAGATGGCCCCCTTTATCCCTTACTTTCGCAAAACACATGGGAGACTCTGTCGACAAATGCCCAGGGCGATCCCATTGAATGGACAGAAGATAGTTCTCTAATAGACATGCTGCTTTATCATCCGGGGTAGAATCATTTATGCCGGCCATTTTGTAGAGTGGCTCTCCCAAGCATATTTGCCGATTAACGCAGAAAATTGTGACATCATTTTCCCTTGATAGGGTCTTGGTGGAGGAATAGTCATTCTTAAAATTGTTCTCAATTGTCTCATCACTGAATGCGCGATTCACATCTTCGATAGGTTCGTCATCGTCATCTTCCATATATGCTTTTCCATCAGTCAGGGAAAGCAGTTGGCTGATTAAGTCCCTAAATATAAACCAGTCATAACGTGAAGAGTTGACCAGTATCCGGACCTCATAGCCATTGTCTTTTTTGGAGAGTTCAACTGCCCGGATAGATTTGCCAGGTATGTAGAAATGCGATGTTGGTTCTCCACAGTCCGGTATCTCTATACCCGGATGGAGAGTGCTCATTCTCGACCGGATATCCATTGGTGATACCGATTTCTTGCTTCTTATTGTGACACAAACGCTCATATGTTATAGTATTCTATTAATCCTTCTTTGCCCAGTGACTCAATATGGCTGCAGTCAGTTCCTTGCCTTCTCTGGAAGAGAAGTTTGCCGGATCTTTTCTGTGCCTAATATTGAATTCATAAATTATCTCTTTTCTAGGACGACCGAGACGTAGTTGTTCCTGAACCCAAAGATACCCAGTGTTTTGCTGTTTCCATTCTTCAGGTGAGAGCCCGTTATTATGCTTAGCCTTATTGACTAAAACCTGCCTTTTCCGATTATAGCTTCCTTTCCTGGCAGATTTGAATGTGTCGGTCTTCCTTTCATCCTTTATTGACGCGGCTTGAACTTTAATGTCGGCTCATTAATCGGAGGTCGGTTCTCAACAACGTCCTTGATTGGCTCCAACCCTTCAAACTTAATCAAGAATCCCGAGTGAGGAGCATAAAAAATAGTCTCTATCACTAATCCCTCCAAATCGAGGTAGGCCATATGACCGACAAGCCAGTTTTCAAATTGGCTGACTACTATCCTAAGATCATGTTGCTTCTTAAGTGCCGTTTGCATTGAACGGATATACTCCGGAACGGTCATCCCGTGCTTTTCCAAAAGGAAAACAATCTTTTCAAAATCATCTGATTTCTCATGAAGACCGCTCTCGAAATGTGGAGAATAGATATCCACATCCCTTATCGTCCCTTTGTATAAGAAAGACAACTCCCTATCCAACCCATAAGACTTCATGTACTCAAAGATTGGTTGCACAATCTTTGCAGACTGCACTTCTGCGGCTTTTCGAATCAGCTCCTGATTGACAGCTTGCATATCATTTGGGAGTAAGATAGTGTCCATGTTATGCAACGCTTATGAGTGTTAAAGCTATCGCATCCAGCTGCTTCCTGATTCCTTCAAATTCCTGATTCAGATCCAGCGTCCTCACCATGATTCGGTTGGGGCCGAAGTGTGCGTCGAGGTCGGGAGCGATGGATTCTTGAGTGCGGGCATACAGGAGCATGCCTGAAACGAGTCCGGTGTTGTCCTTGTCCAGATTCTTCACATAGGTGAACACCTGATAAAGGTTACCGGAGTGAATGGTCTGCTTGTCAAACTGCTCCTGCATCATCCTGCCATAGTACTTGGTGTCGATGATAAGCGTCCGGACGCCCTTGTGCAGGGTGATGTCAGTCTTCATGGAAGGCAGGAAATCAATGATGGCTTCTTCCGGATCCGTGATGTTCCATTGGATATGATCCGGATAAGCAGCGAGTTCCTTGTGATGCACCCTATAATACTCCAGGACGAACTTTTCAAAGAGCCTGTTCATGTGATCATCCGAGAAGGTGGCCATCTTGTAGGCCCCGGCCTCGGTGGTCATGAGCATGCCGTCCAAAATGAAGTAGCAGATGTTCATCAACATCTTGTAGGTCTGGTTGTTGCGTTGGAAGCGCAGCATGTTCCAGTGTATGTTGAACGGATCGATGACGCACACCCCATCGAAGAAGGGCATCAGAGACTTGAGCTGGTTTTTCCGTTTGGCGGATACCGTCTTTTCCCGGATTAGAATTCCTGCTGTGGTTTTGAGAATCTGGTTGAAGGTGTTGTCCTCTGAAAGTTCATCGAACTCACAGGATAGAACTTGTCTGCGCTTGACGCGATTCTTGATGGTTTCGTTCAAATCCAGTTTTCCCCGGAGCACCGACAGTGTATCATGGCGCTCAATATACTCCCGGTAGAGGCCCTGCTTCAATTGATAAGATATTCCCTTGTAGAGAATCTCGGCAAACAGATCCTGAATGTACTCGAAATTTTCCCTCGAGATCTCATCATAGTTGTTCTTCCTAAGCTCTTGAAAAGCATAGGAGAGCATGTAATAGATGTTCCGGATCAGTATGCCCTTATCGTTAATCATTGAAGATGGAATTGAGTTCGGCTTCCCACTTCTTTACCTCGGAACGATTATCAAACCAGTACTCCTGCAGCATCGGAACGATGTCGTAATTGATGACCTGATGCAGCCAAGCATCGTCCACACCATTCTTCTGGCCGCAGAAATAGCTGTGGCCCAGTTCAAAACCGGAGCCCAGGGACTCGTCTTTAGCAATGGCCCGGTTGAGCTCTTCCACTTTTTCAATCAAGCGGTCAAAGCGAGGATTTGCAATCCCGGCTTGATACTTCTTGAAACCTTCGGATTGGAATCCCGGACGCATATCGTAGAAACTGAAACGACGACGCAGAGCGTAGTCAATCATGGCCAGCGACCTGTCGGCCGTATTCATCATGCCGATGATGTAGATATTCTTGGGGACAAAGAACTTCTCGTCCTTGTAAGCCAACGTCAACTTCTCGCCCCGGTAGTCCTTCTCAATGAGCATCAGGAGTTCTCCGAAAATCTTCGACAGGTTGCCTCTGTTGATTTCGTCAATGATAAAGAAATACGGCTTGTCCGGATTATTGGCAGCGCTGATACAGAACTTGTAGAAGATTCCCCTCTGGAGCTCAAAGTCAGAACCGGACGGCTTGTAGCCAAGGATGAAGTCCTCGTAGGAATAGTTCTGATGGAACTGCACCAGCGACACGCGGGACTCGTCCTTTTCTCCCATCATCTCAAAGGCCAGACGTCGAGCGCAGAAAGTCTTACCCACGCCCGGAGCGCCCTGAAGGATGATATTCTTTTTATTCTTGAGGAGGTTTTCGAGATCGGTCAGATCCTCCTTGGACATGTAAACCTCATCGAGAAAATCCTCCCGGCTGTATTTCTCATAGGTAACCTCATGGCTGGCCCCCTTGTTGGATTCCCGGATGATGTCCATCAAGATTCCATACTCTTCTTTGGTCACTTTGAAGAAGCTACCACGGCCATTCTGCAAAAACTCCAGATTGGCAAGATCCGGATTCTCTTTCACGACAGTGAACGGGATTGGATTCGCCAGCGATTCAACCTTCTCAAACCAGATGTATTGACCGTCATTCTCCTTAGAAACGATGGCCAGTGCGATAATCTGCTTTGTGGGAGTAGTCTCATAGCAGATCACTTTATCTCCAGCTTTGGCATCGGTGAAGTTGTGGAAGATTCTGCGCTTGGTGCCATTCTCTGTGTACAAGGTGTAAACCTGTTCTTCGCCAATGGGCCAGTCCGTCAGACTCCATACAGCAGGGCTGGCACAAAGCCACCAATAATTGCACTGCTCATCCGGAACAACGCCTCCGGTCACAAGGATCGTCAGGCGCTTGACATAATCGGTATATTGGGTGATTTCCGTCAGGGTTTTCATGGCTTGGAAGCCTTGCGAATCCCAATCACCGACTTCCGTCCACCGGACTTTTCGGATGTGCTTGTATTCTTCCCGGCTTTCATCAAACACATATTCCCCTTCAACCACGCCTCGGCCTACTATATGTGTGCGCCCCCTCTTGGCGAAAACGATGTCACCCACCTGAATCTCATTAATGAACTCCCAAGTAGCGAGACTGTCGTTCATGTAGGTGCCATCCAAGCCGTAAAGCTGGCGCATTTGTTCGCGCATGGCTTCGCGGCTTTCATATTCACCAAGGTCTCCCAGTTCTTCCCAGCCGAGACACATGATGCCCTTCTCGACGCATTCATTCCATTTTCTCGCATTCTCTCCCGGAGAATACATCCACACGCGGGCATCTTTCTGGGCAACTGGCGGGGCGGGAGTCGCGGGCTTGTAGAAACGGCTCACGTAAAAGTCAAAGTCCACAACTACGCAGTTGAGATTCTCATCCTTATAGCAGTCAGATGTCAGAACAGAGTTGAGCATCGGACGGATGTCCGGATCCTTCTGGATTTCTGCCCGGAGCAGGTCAAAGAACTCGATGGCCTGTTGGAATCCGGCTGCGTCGGCACCTTTGCGGACAACGTAGCTGGAATCCAATGCCCGCGTCGTAGCCCGGATCTCGGAATACTTGTAGATATAGTATTTCTCCGGATACCTTGCCCAAAGGTACGTGCTAATGGAATTGAAGTCCTGATAATGCATCTTGTCCGGCCAGTGCTGCTCCCGTATGCGGTCAGCCTCATTGCGGAAAGCCATCACCCGCCCTTCGAGTGGCTTGTTCTCGTCGAACAGATTACGGAACATCTCCCGCACCGTTTCCGGCTCGGACTCATACATCCCCTTGACCATTCCACGCGGAAAATGATTCATGGAGGTGAGTAGATTGTCGAAGGTGGCCGTTGCCTCCCAGAACATGGCAAGGAAGTCCGGGGCATCAATATCCCAGTGGTCTTGGAAGTGCTTCACTGCCTTCCATTTATAAATCTCGTCAGCAATATGCGTCGGGAAGTATTTCTTATACCCGGTGATTACTTCCTGCAATTTGGTGCGGTTGATGGTTATCATGTCTGTATCTGATTAATCCATTGATTTCATTATATCCAAAAGGGTCTGGTAGCTGTCCACTTTGTGGTAGCGGACATTCGAGGTGGAGAGGTTGTTGAACAGCTTTTCTGCGCAGCCAATCTTAGCCTTTTCTATCTCCTTTAGCTGCATAGAGTCCATTGAGCCCTTTGTCTCTGCAATGAAGAAAATGTGCTTCACTGTACCCTTATTGAAAGCGATGGCCCAGTCCGGTGCATAGTTGCCAACCGGAGTGGGAATCTGGAAAGAACGAGGCAGCTTCGCGTACACGCAGACCTCAGTCGCGGCATCTAGATCCTCCGCAAAGGCACGTTCCCCATCGGAATCAGCAAACACGTAGTCCATGATGCTTTTCTTGGAGGAATAGGCCTTGGCGATATTCTGCGAGTGCTTCTCTTGGGTGAAGATCTCGCTGTCGTAGGTCTGGTCTATCTGGTCGTACTCGATGTGCTCCACAATCATGGTGGCTTTCTCGTCCTTGATGAGTTTGCTCACGTTTTTGATGAACTCTTCCGGGTTATTGCGGAACATGGCCAGCCTTGTGGGTTTGATGCCCTTGAGGATGGTGGCTACCGTTTTGCGGGTCAGCGTAGTGCGTTTCGCGATTTCACCCACGAGGTCATATTTAACTGTTGAAGTGCTCACCGTTCCCAGAGCCTTGGTGCTGGTCTTTGTGTCCCCAAAGGTATCCACAGCCTCTTGGTCGCCAACGGTCATCACGTATTTCAATTCGGTAACCGTCAGTTTTGCATCAATGGCAATGATGGCCTTCTTTATCAACTCTGCGCTGTCGTAATGGACGGTATAGACGTACTTGTGATTGATTTCCTTCCAGAGGGCTTGGAACTCCTTCTTGGAGAAATTATCATTGAGACGGTTGATAGCTTCTGCTGAGGCGTTGCCATTCTCGATCATATCATCGAGAGCCTTGCTCTCATCGAAGGTAGCTTGAATGAGCGTGTGGATATCTTTCTCGATGTGCTTGAGGCCGGGGAATACGGGTTGCAAAGTGCCAGCATCCAGATCCTTTTTATAGACATCCGTCACCTTATAATCGCCATCAACATAGCCAAAGCCGATAAGATAACCAGCGATTGCCTGAGCATCCTGCGGACTGATGATATATGGTACACCCGGAGTGCTTTCGGAATTGACCTTCTTTCCTTGGAAGAAGTCCGGAGTCGCTTTGGTAGGACGCTCACGAAGGGCCTCTTGGGTTTCCTTCTGGAGATCAGTCACAAATGTGGAGTAACTCTCGTTGGCAATGACCGTTAGCTTATTGATATCCTGTACCTGCTCTTCGCCAAGCTCCTCCAAATCCATGCGGACACCATTCTGGTCTACGCAGATGCGGAGCCCACGTCCGACTTCCTGACGTTTGGCAATGGCGGAGGCTGCATGACGCAGCGTACAAATCTGGAACACATTCGGGTTGTCCCAGCCCTCGCGCAGGGCGGAGTGTGAGAAGATAAATCTGGTAGGCTCCTCAAAACTCAGGAGGCGCTCCTTGTTTTTGAGAATCAGGTCGTATGCGGAAATATCATCGGAAAGGTCGCTGCCTCTGCGAAGGTCGCTGTTGACGGCCCGGCCCTTTTTGTCGATGGAGAAATAACCATTGTGTACCTGTGAGGGTTCAAACCTACGGAGGTATTCCTGATAGTCATCCTCAAAGACGGAAATATTCTCATTAAGAATGCGCTCGTATTCCTCTTCGAATATCTTCCAGAACACACCGGGCACTTCCTCGCCCTCATCGTTATAACTCTTATAATGAGCCACTTCATCAATGAAGAACAGGGATAGCGTTTTGATGCCTCGTTTGAACAAGTCGCGCTCTTTCTCGAAGTGGGAAGCGATGGTCTCGCGGATCTGGACACGCTGCATGGCCTCTTCGCTGCTGTCTCCATAAACCTCGCCCTTGGCAATCTTAACGCCATTCAGGAACGTTACGGTATTGCGGAAAGCATCAATATCGGAGATGGTGAAATCTTTGTACTCCAGAAGGCCGGAGGCACTGTACAGGCTATCGCCCTGACCGAGTTTCTTCATGACCTTCTTTGGCCCAGTAGCCGTATCGACTTCCATTTCCAACCGCACCATTGGAGGCTGGTTCTTAGAGAGGACAATGTCATCCAGATACAGATAGGAGCTGGTTCCCTTGAGGTTTTTCACCTCGAAGCCCTTCACCTGAATCTTCTTGACCAGCTTCTGCTTGTACGCATCGAGTGCATCCAGCGCATAGATACAGTTATGCTGGGTTTTGTGCGTTGCAGAATAATACAGAACGAAGAGAGGCTTGAAGCGCTTAAGGGCAGTCTGAGTAGCTTGGCCCTCCATCTTCTGCGGCTCATCCATGATGATGATCGGACGGTTGGCGGCAATCACGTCGATGGGTTTGCGGCTCCCGAAATCGTCTCGTTCAGTATAAATGATACGACTGGCTCCTCTGGAAGCCCCTTCCTTCATGTCGGTTGCAAATGCCTGCGTGTTGATGATCATGACATTTATTCCGGCATCGCTGGAATAGGAGTCCAGGAGCTGCAGGTTGGACGAGATATAGATGAAGAATCTGGCCTTTTTGCCGTAGTGCTCCATGAAGTGGTCTTCCAGCATAGTGAAGCTCTTGTTCACACCCTCGCGGATGGCGATGGAAGGGACTACGACGATGAACTTATTCCAGCCATAGCGCTTATTGAGCTCAAACATGGTCTTGATATAGACGTAGGTCTTTCCAGTACCCGTCTCCATTTCTATGTCAAGGCCAAGCTTGCCGAGGTCGCTGACGAGCTTCGCAGACTGTTTGATATCCTGCGAATCCTGAATCTTCTGGATGTTCTCCAGCAGCTGCTTGTCGTCCAGCTCGATGTCGCTGTTACGATATCCGGCATAGTCCTCTTCGAAGGTGAACTGGCCAGCAGCAGCTTGGCCGAGGTCGCGCCTGTATTGGAAAGAGTCGCGGGACGGCTGTCCGGCAAATACCGATACGGTGTTCTCTACCGCGTCGGTCTGGTATTGCTGTATCTTAAACTTGAAATTCATATCTAAAGCACTCGTCTAATCGTTTCTTTACTATAGGCTTGGAAGATCTGGTCAAAGTTGTCGGCCACATTGTCCGAGGACAGGGAGCTGTCGCGGAGGATGAAGTAGTAAGGCTTCATCTTGGCGACTTCCTTAATTACTTCCTCATTGATGTCGGCATCGAAGCAGGCCATAAGGTATCCATTGTTGACGCTGAACACTTCTTTGTTAGCGATCTTCTTGGTTTCAATCTTTGCGGAGAGAGGCAGGTTGCATTCCAGCATTACTTGGAAGAGCAGGTCTTCCGGGGTGCGATCCGGTTTGATGTTGTCCTCGAAGAGGGTGGACTCGGAGGACTCTTCCGGACGGTAGTAGACATCCTGCATATTGCTGGAGTCGAGTTTCAAGACGCGGAAACCCACGTCCACTTTGGGCTTGGATTCGGTCTGGGCAAATAGTCCTCCATCGGATTCGGCGGCGGCTTGTTCCTCAAGGATCTTCTTTCCGGCCCTGCGGATGCGCTCCTTTCCGATTTCACAGATGTTTTTGTAACCAGCTTTATAGGCATCAGAATCTTTCCCGGTATCTTCTGGCAATTGCATCATAATGAATTGGCGATTACCACCATCTTCCGCATTTAATGTCATCACTGCTTGAGCGGATGTAGCTGATCCAGAAAAAAAGTCAAGTACAAGCGAGTCTTTTGAACTGGCTAAAAGAAGACACCTGTTAATTGTCCCGATTGGTTTGGGTTTGGGAAATACCCTCTTGTCAAAACCAAGTTTAACGAAGTCTTCGGTACCTCTTTCGCTATTGACGTCCTTAAATGTCCATGATGAAGTAGGCTTAACAAGAGCCCGTCCATCTAAATAGTCCTTTTGCATAACGCCCCAGACCTTTCTGGCAGGCATAAACTTAGGAACGAGGTCTGCAATTTGCTTTTGGGCTGTTTCCATTCCCCAGCGCCAGTTACCTTCCTTTCCATCCTCTCGTTGAGGTTTAATAACTATGAAGCCTTCGTTAACCTCAAGCTCTCTTCTTGGATAGAATTCTTTAGTCGTCTCGTTGTAATAAAAATAGTAAAACAGATTTGGACGATCCTCTCTTAAATCATTTTCCCCGGTTTTCCTAAGGTCTATTTCTCGATACCTTTTCCCATTCTCGTCTGTTTTATTATAGCGTTTTGTTATCTCTTCAGTGGGTTCAAATCCGCCCCAAACCACGCCATTAATATTTTTTGCAACAGCAATGATGTACTCATGAGCTGTGGCTATGAATTTATCATCTGACCTCCCTTTTGGATTGTTGATGTTTGCTATGACGCCAATGATATTGTCGATGCCAAATATGTCCTCGCAAAGCTTCTTTGCATTAGCAATCTCGTGCTCATCAATCGACATAAACAGGACACCCGATTCACTTAAAACATCCTTTGCCACCTTTAACCGTGGATAAAGCATGTTTAGCCAATCTGTATGAAAACGCCCATTATTATCGTTATTTGTGCGAATGTCATACAAAATATGGCCTTCTTCATCATACTGCCCAGATTTGCTGGAGAAATCAGTTTCAGACGCGACGAAGTCATCATCGTATACGAGAGAATCGCTCCCGGTATTATAGGGCGGATCAATGTATACCACTTGCACGTGGTTGTAGTAGGTCTCTCTAATCAGTTTAAGGGCCTCAAGGTTATCTCCCTCGATATACAGATTAGCTGTAGTATCGAAGTTGACACTTTCGGCTCTGCATGGGCGGAGCGTCATATTTGAAGGCGCATTTGCCATCCTTATCGCTTTCTTTTTATCAGGCCAAGTAAACTGGTATCTTTCGGTTGGGCCGTCAACAACATCCGTAGAGAGTAACGCCCTAAGTCTCTCAAAATCAATAGCTTGTTTTACCCCCCCCCTATGGGATTGATTATCAAGCACTTCCGTCACGCATTCTGGAAAGAGTTTTGCCAACTTCTCCGAATAGACTGAAGCAAAGTCTTTTGTATGCATATTGAGTTTGTCCATGATTACAAAATCCTCCTGATGGTTTCTTTGCTATATGCTTGGAATATCTGCTCAAAGTTGTCCGCAACATTATCTGAAGCAAGAGAGCTGTCGCGCATTACGAAATAGTACGGTTTGCGCTTAGCGACTTCCATAATCACATCTTCATTGACATCTTCATCAAAACATGCAATCAGATAGCCATTATTGACGGTGAATACTTCTTTCCCGGCAATCTTCTCAGTTTGAATCTTTGCTGAAAGTGGAAGATTGCACTCCAGCATGACTTGGAAAAGTAAATCCTCTGAAGAACGATCCTCTTTAACATTGTCTTCCTTAATGAGCTGTTCGCTGAACTCCTCAGGACGATAGTATACATCATTCATATTGCTGGAGTCGAGTTTAAGCACTCGGAAACCAATGTCGAGTGAAGTCTGATTAACGTCATCAATGGAGAAGAGGTCATTATCAATGTCCTTGTTTTCGCGCTCGGATAAAATAGCTTTCCCCGCTCGACGAATTCTTTCTTTACCTATCTCGCAAATATTGTGTGGCTTATTAATCGAATCTAAAAACTTAATCGCATTCTTCATGGTAGTTTTAGCCTTACTACTCGCTGTAAGTATAGACTCATCTAAGTTTTCTGGCAACTGGACAAGTATAAAATGAAGCTTCTTATTCAATGCACTGATAAATACAGACTCGGCAGTCGTCCCAGAGCCGGAGAAAAAGTCGAGAACGATGTCTCCATCTTTACAGATAAAATCAATTAATCTGGATATGATGACCTCGGATTTCGGATTCTGAAAGATATCGCGAGCCATTAATTTCTCAAAGTGCTTTGTCGATGCACGGCCATCTTCGTAAATAACCGACCGCATAAGTTCGCGTGCGTCTTCTATCCTAATCTTCGGTTTCGGAAGGGTTTTCTCGTCCGGGCCAAACATTATGTCTCCGTCAGCTAGCATTTCTCGCATCGTTTCTTCTGGAAATCTGTAGCCTTTTTCAGGCATTTTACACACCTTCCCTGTAACAGGATGAATTATGTCATAAGTATATCCACCGAATACAGTATTTGCTATATCGCCATCATGAAAGACCCCCCTTTCGTCCACATTATCATAGTGCAATACGCCTTTTAAAAGATCTTTGTTCCCTTTTATCCACTTTCTTAATGCCAATTGAATCTGAGCCGGTTCAACAAACTCCTCCTTTAGCTCTTTATATTTTTGAGCAATGAGCTCAATTTTTGGGTTAAGAGCCGACCAATTAGTAAGTGCTTTCCTATTCTTGGCGACCACGAGAATGTACTCATGTTCGATTTTAAGTTGCCCGGGATTATTATCTGTTGCCGTCTGAAGAATAATTGTCCCAATATAATTGGGGCTACCAAAAATGTCATTAACAACTTTCCGCAGATTATCGAACTCGTGTTCATCTATTGATATAAAGCATACGCCATCGTTGGCGAGCAAATCTCGCGCAATCTTGATGCGTGGATATATCATATTAAGCCAATCAGTGTGGAATCTGCCATTGTTTTCGGAATTGGTGAATAGCCTATTCCCTTGAGAATCCTTTTGTCCGGAGTTCTCCTCATATTCGGCAACTTCAGCCGTATAATCATCGTCGTAAAGGAAATCTTTACCCGTATTGTAGGGGGGATCTATATAAATCATTTTGACCTTCCCCAAATAGTCTTCTCGCAAGAGCTTGAGCACTTCCAAATTATCTCCTTCAATATAGAGATTCTCGGTATTGTCAAAATCCACACTATCCTCCCGACATGGCCGCAAAGTCATTGAAGATGATGTATTTGCGAGTCTGACTGCCTTTTTCTTATCTGGCCATGAGAAAAGATATCTCTCCTGAGGCCCTTCAACTATCTCCTTGGAGAGCTCCTGCCTAAGTTGGTCGAAATCAATAACCCTCTCGACCTTGCTGTCATCGCCAATACGCTCTGTAAGGCAATTCGGGAACAGCTGTCCAATCTTCTCGATGTTGCTATCTGTGATATCCACAGTGTGCATCTTCATTTTATCCATATGATTTATTGTTTTTCTTTCCAGAAGTGATATATCGGCAATGACTTGAAGAACTCTTTTTGCTCTTCGGGAATTCTCTTGAAGTGATATTCTGCACCAGCCTGATTGTCTAACAGCAACATACATGCAGTCTTGCAATCCTCGGTAATACCAGACTCCGCCAGTTCGCAAATGCGGTTCTTCTCGTCTTCGGTAAGATTCCGACGACGCTTATTAATCTGGAGCCGATTAATCTCGTTAATTGGCAAATCCACAAACCGCTTCGTCTCAATGAACCAATTGTTCAATGCCTCTGCAGCATCTAATAATTTAGTCTTCTCCCCGTTTGTTTTATCGAAGGCCTGAATCATTCTCAACATGTCAAGATTCGCTTGTTGAGCAACTTTTTCGTCGCTATCGATAAACGCCTCATAACTGGGAATCATTTCGCTATAGTCAAAGTTTGATGCTTCTGCGAATTGGTCGACACTTAAAAGCGTAAAACGACTCGTTTTTGTGGTAACATCGTTTTCTGTCAATAAACAGCAAACATCGTTGTCCATAAAGAAATCTCGAACATTGAATGTGCCGTCCTCGTTCCGTTCGAACATCACATAAAAAACGAGATGGTCAATTTGAATACGGACTTTCTTTTCCATACCCTCCTTTAAGGACAATGGCTCCTTAAGGACGATTCCACGATATAATGCTTCAAGATTGCTTATCTCATTTGATTTGAGTTTATCGAGCTGAATGTCTCCATCGACATGCATGGTCTGAAATAAGCTACGGATTTGGCTGAGGATTTTGAGCTCACCCTTCATGTTCTCGACAAACTTCGGATCCGCATTGATCCCAACGCAGGGGATATTCAACTTTCCAATGTTGAAAGAAGCATACTTGATAACGGCCAGACAGAAGGATAGATAGGGAATCTTCTTTAGATTTGATTGTGCCTCAAGCTTGAAATTAATTGATGCAGGTTTGTTTTGGTTCCCTGTCTTGAAGGTAAAGAAACTTCCTATGGTAACGATTGTCTCGTCCTCATCTTCAAACATGGTACATCCCTTAAAGTACGGGATTCCATTTACCGACACCTCCTGATCAATATTTCGGCCCAATTTTAAGATTACAGGGCCATCTCCTATGGCAAAGGTTACATTCTTATCCTCATCTGTCGCATACATATAGAGAGGATGGCTTTGCATGTGCTTAAAGACATCATCGACAGGTTCCGATGATTTGGCAAACACTGTAAACTCCCTTTTCCCGGCCTTGGAAAAGTAATCTTTAATCTCTACAATTGGCTTATCTGCGGAGGATGTTTGCTTTTTACAATCGAAGTGAAATTGAAACAACTCTTCCGTCACCTGACTCTTGTCAATAGGTAGTTGCTTTAACTTTATAGTGATCTTACCTCCTTTTGCGGGGACTCTTAGATACTTTTTTATTTTGACAGGAGTCAAGAGAGAATAGTATATCTGTGCATTATCGGGATTGTTAATCAGCACGTAGAAGAATGCAATGCCGCCATCTCGCTTGTATGATTCAAGCGCACTGGTTTGCACAGGGAAAGAACACTCACTTTTTGAAATCGTTTTGCTCGATGATTTCAATTGCGTTGAAATCTTCCCATATACTTGTTCTGCTTTCTGCTCGGAAGAATTATACAAATACAGATGACCATCCCACAACGGCTCCTTATCATTGCTTTGAATGAAGGTGTCAACCCGCTCACACTCTGTGAAATAATCACAAAGAATGCGGAGACCTTTCTCTTCAATCTTTTTTGTGGTCATCTTTGCCATGTGATCAGTTTTGATACCGTTCTTTCAATACTTGCAACTCTTCAAACATCTCCAGCTTCCGCCGGGGCTGCTTCTCCTGACGGGCCTTAACCTCCAACGCAAGGATCTGCTTACGGAGTTTTTCGCGCTCATCATCAATGGCAATCTGCTCTGCGAGCGTTTTGCCCTCCTGCACCTCAATTCCACCGATTGTCTTCACCAGATTGTCCCAGACAGTATCGGTCGTGGTACCGAGGAGAGTCAGTTCAACGGCCTCCTCCGGAGTCCAGGAACTGCTGATGAGTTTGGTATGGTAGATGGCCAGCTGAATCTCATCCTCATAGTGCAGAGCAAACAGAATCTTCTGCGGAATCATCTTGCAGAGCATCTGGATGTTCTTCTCGTCATAGACGGGCTTTTTCAGCGACACCTCAATGACGTAGATGGTCTGGATGGTTTCGCCTCGTTGGAGTGCCGGGAGTGTATCTTGAGAGATTGCATTGACAATGGTCATCTTGCTGATGTCCGCATCGAAGCGGTCGCGCTGAGCGGGCTTCAACTCGAACTTCTGGAAGATGGCCTTCTTGGGAAGTTGCCGTGCTATCTCTGTGCTCTTGGGCAGTCCTAACATCGCGTCCTCCTATTTGATTACTAAGAAACAGATAAGCTCAAAATCGTCCAACCCCTTAATCTCTTTGGTGAACAGGTCACCCTGAAGCCCCTCAAGGAAACTGTCGATATCGCTGTTTTCTTTGACGGTGATAATGCTGCTGATGGCATCGCCCAGCAGCTTGGAATATGTCCCCATCTTGAAACCGTCGCGGGTTTCCTTGTTAAACTTCTTTGTGAGAGTGGGGATTGGCTGATTCTTTCCCTTGCATAGGCTGCGGAACTTGTCCAGCAGCTCCTTCGGGGAGAGATGATTGACAACGACGGAGCCATCATTCCGCAGGTAGACCATATAGAACGGATGCAGTCTATTCTTCTTGTCTATGTTGACTCCGGTATTACGATTCTTGAGCACATAAATAACACCGGGCTCTGCAAACTCGTTGGAGCCAACGACGGCATGGAGTCCGAAAGGAGTGTGCTCCACATCGCTGTGCGTCTTCATGTATTCCAGCAAGTCCAGACGGAATTCATTCAGGCCCAAATCCATAATCGAAACTCCGTTGTTCATGTCCTCGATGTCCACCACCTCTTCCTGAAGGCGCTTGAGTTGCTCTTTGCGGTATTCCAGATCACCTTTCTCCTCCGGGGAAATGGGATTATCGTCTCCTGTTGAAGTCATGACGGACACTTTCATTCTGGCTTCCACACGGCCCTTGAGGTCAATATACTCGTCAAGCGTCATGTCCGGCCAATAGTTGACAAGCTGAATCACATCATTTTTGGAGCCGATACGGTCGATACGGCCGAAGCGCTGAATGATGCGCACGGGGTTCCAGTGGATATCGTAGTTGATGAGGTAGTCGCAGTCCTGCAGGTTCTGGCCTTCGGAAATACAGTCGGTGGCTATTAGCACCTCAATCTCTTCATCGATGTCGGGATAAACAGAAGCCTTCTCTTTGGAAACCGGGGAGAACAGTGTCAGGACTTTATTGAAGTCAAGTTTTTCCTTGAGTTTGATGGTGCTTTTTGCTTCGATATCGCCAGTAACGATAGCGGTGTCCATATCGTATTTCTCCTTGATAGGCTTTGCGAGATTATTATAGAGATACTCTGCCGTATCAGAGAATGCGGTGAATACGATCACCTTCTTATTGTTTCCGTTGATAGGGTTTTGGAACTTGTTCCGGAGGTCTTCCACCAGCTGCTGAAGCTTACTGTCATGTTCTGGGGTAATATCGGCAAGCATCAGGCGCGTCAGTTCAAGTTCGTCCCAGTCGGACTGGAGGTATTGCCGCCAAGTGACGTAGTCCATATCTTCCAGAAGAATTTGACGCTTCTTTGTGCCGACAAACACATCGTTGTCTCCGTCTTCGATATCCAAATCATAGCCATCAGCCTCCTGGGTGTCAAGGACGGTCGCTCCACTGTCTATTCTATCTATCGTTGTCCGAATCAAGGTCTCCAATCGTTCCAGCGTAAGGCGGAAAGAGTTTACAGAACTCTCAAGACGTTTGAGCATCAATATGCACATGATACGCCTGATACCCATCTCTCGTCCAATGGAAGTCAGTCCCTCCTGGTCTCCGGAATCCTTGTACTTGTATGCTTTGCTGGGCAGAATAAAATCTGATGGCGTATAAATCGCCAAATTCAGTTTAGATAGCTGCGCGAAAATTTCATTGTAGTTGATGGCGTTGTCCAGGTCCGTTAATGGCGGTCTTCTGGATATAGGGGTAAGACGCGTCGGGAACTTCCCAACAGCAGCGGTATCATAGTACGCCTCAATGTGCTTACGACTACGGGCGATGGTTACACTGTCCAGAACCTCAAAGAAATCAAAACTGAGCATCCCGAGAAGTTTCTCGGTTGTGCGTTGTTCGCTTGGTAGTTTTGCCCATTGATTATAGGCTTTCTGGGCTTGTCGGAAGATGTCATCAAGGGATGCCTCAGTGTTAAGAAGGCTGTCCATCCTCTTAACATCGCCTTCATAAGCCAGCTGGAGCTGGTTCTTGAGGTCATTGAAGCGGTTATTTACCGGCGTTGCCGATAGCATCAGCACCTTAGTCTTAACCCCGGCCTTGATGACCTTATTCATCAAACGCAGATAGCGGTTCTCGCGAGGGTCTTCATCATCGTCACCCTTGCTAATCTTGCCGCCATTGCGGAAGTTGTGGGATTCATCAATGACAACAAGATCGTAGTTGCCCCAATTAACCTTGTCGAGATCGATGCCGTTGGAATAACCGCTGTCTCTGGAAAGGTCAGAGTGGAAAAGGACATCATAAGACAGACGATCCTTTGCAATTGGGTTTGTCTTATAGTTACTCCTATAGGTCATCCAGTTGTCACAGAGCTTCTTGGGGCAAAGGACAAGAACGGACTTATTCCTGGTCTCGTAGTATTTGATTACCGATAGCGCAGTGAAGGTCTTACCCAAACCGACGCTATCAGCTAGAATGCATCCATTATAGCGCTCCAGCTTATTGATGATAGCGAGGGCAGCATCCTTCTGGAAATCGTACAGCTTATTCCATATCTGGCTGTCTTTGAATCCAGTGGCTTCATTGGGAAGGACATCCTCGGAAATATCCTCAAGGAACTCGTTGAAGATGTTATACAGCGTTACAAAGTAGATGAACTCCGGAGAATTCTCTTTGTATATGTTGGAAATGTGGTCAATAATTTGCTCGGTCACATCCGAGAATTGCGCGTCATTATTCCACGCCTCGTTGAAAGCCCGAAGGTATTGCTTAGCGTTGTCACCATCGATTCGCTGAACGTAGTTCATGAAATTGTTGCCCTTCTCTACGCCCAACCCTGTTGTAGTAAACTCATTAACCGGCAGATAGGTAAAGTTTTCATCATACCCGTTGATAGAGATAAACCCCATCATTTGTTGCGGAGTAGTGTTGGATTTGAACTTAACCTTCTCCTTGATCCATTTTGCGCATTCTATTGCGATGGCTTTCTGGGTGAGCTGATTCCGAAGCCGAACTTCGAATTCGGAACCATAAAGGGAGCGCTCGCGGTTTAAGCGTGGAATAAAGAACTCCCTACGCTGCTTGGATTCTCTTTCTTGTACAAAAGACGGAGCGGTAAAGATGAATCGCAGTTCCTCAATATCCTGTAGCTGCTCCTTGAGCTCGTTAAATGCATAAATGGAAAAACAGGCTGCAGCAATACTAACTTTGCTCCCTTCACCAATTGTGACGCGAAGGTTATCTACCACCTTGGTGTTGATATTGTCGAAGAAAGACTGAGATGCGTCCGGGAAGACGCTGTCCGCCGTTTGAGGACGTGGCGATTCATCCTTGCGATGGAGCTCAACCACATTACCCAAATGGAATTCTTCAATCCAGAATGCAAATCTGGGGACGCCTTCTGCATCTTCCCGGATGCTTTCGGGGTGAAAAGAATAATCGACAATCTCAACTACTGCGGTATCGCGCTGCTTAGAATACCCAACTGCAAGAGCCAGATACTTGTACCGACGAGGAAGAAATGGGAAAGCACCGTCAATTATGTCGTCGACAAAATACTCCTTTGAGAAGTCTTTAATGACTTCCGGGTTCAGTTTATACTTCGTCACCGGATCCTTGATCAAGTAACGATTGGCCGTTGTGCCTTCCTTGACTTCCCGATACTCTATCTTCTTTGTCCCCTCGATAATTTGGTCAAAATAGACCTGCTTGATGGGAAGATAAAGAGTATTCTCTTTATTGGGTGCTTCCATTATGTAGTTGGTGTGTTTTCTTCTATAACTTACAAATTTAACATTTTTCGGCGAATACCTTTATAAAAACTATTATCGATGTTATTCTATCCTTGGCAGTTAAGGCCTAATCCATGAAAAAACACCACTTGATAGATAGTGCTATCAGATAGACACTAAGCCCGATAATAATCAAGCCCATCAAGCCCAAATGCCATTTGTTCTCGTTCTTGTTTCCCTCTTCCATTTCCATTACACCATCAATCGAATCAGTTTTCCATCCCTCACAAACATCTCCGGATTCCGGAATACAACAGCCCAGATTTGTGATGTCCCTACCGGCTGACTATCCCTCCTACGGTGCAACCGGCGCAAATTAATCTGCTCCGCCAAGGTCTCTGCGGTCATCCCGCATCCCTCGGTGGATAGCAACCAGACGATGGCTTCTTCAATCCTCATCGTCTTGCAAGCATATCATCCAGATATGCAAGGCACATAATCAGGAAAAACATAGGTCAGCGCTTTTCGTTAAACAATTCTGGAATAAAGGCTAAGCCACAAAGCAGGTAAATTAAAATATACATATGAACTTTTTTTTAGTTTAAATATTCATCGCCTGGTCTTGCCTGCAAAGGATGAGGAATACAGGGAAACACAGGAGCGCAAGGAGCAGCTTGGCCGCCGGGCTCCGTCTTGGTCTGGATTGTACTTTAGCATTCATAATGTCAATCATTTTCGTTTCCCAAATATAACAAAAATTT
>Ga0129306_1001944_pt1 | contig 20395 bp, 14 predicted proteins | sample P827metagenome_FD_94438 | JGI IMG/M metagenome (GOLD analysis project Ga0129306, IMG submission 94438) | Capybara group fecal microbial communities from Wisconsin, USA - P827 metagenome | ecosystem: Host-associated > Mammals > Digestive system > Large intestine > Fecal | place: USA: Wisconsin... | reverse complement strand
GGAAGTTTCTGGTGCTGTGACGAATGGAAAGGCCGTTATTTGCAGGTACATCGCCTGCGCCAAAGCAAGGTCCGCAAAATGCGGTACGCACTGTGGCACCTGTTTCCATAAGGTCCGCTATGCGGCCGTTTCGTACAAGTTCCATATAGATAGGCTGGCTGGCAGGGTAGATAGAAAGTGAAAACTCGTCAGCACCAATGTATTTTCCGCGAAGGATATCCGCAGCGGCGCAAAGGTTTTCAAAACCGCCTCCGGCACAACCTGCGATAACGCCCTGCTCCACATATATACGGCCGTCTTTAACCTTGTCTGTAAGATTATATGGAATCTTGCCGTCAAGGCTTACAAGAGCCTTCTTTTCAACTTCTCTTAAGATATCGTAAGGGTTAGCATTAACCTCTTCGATAGTATAAACATTGCTAGGGTGGAACGGCATGGCTATCATAGGCTTGATCTTTGAAAGGTCAACCGTCACCATTCCGTCATAATAAGCTACGCCCTCTGCCTTAACTTCTTTGTAAGCATCAGGTCTGCCGTGAATTTCAAAAAAGTCTTTAACCTTATCATCTGTCTCCCAGATAGATGAAAGACAGGTGGTCTCTGTGGTCATAACATCTATTCCGATCCTGTAATCTACAGAAAGGTTTGCGATTCCGTCGCCTATAAACTCCATGACCTTGTTCTTTACATAGCCCTTTTCAAATACAGCACCGATAATGGCAAGGGCAACGTCCTGCGGACCTACGCCATCTTCCGGCTTACCCGTAAGATAAACAGCCACCACATCAGGCCTGTCAATATCGTAGGTCTGTGAAAGAAGCTGCTTTACAAGCTCAGGGCCGCCCTCACCTATAGCCATGGTACCAAGGGCGCCGTATCTTGTGTGGGAATCAGAACCAAGTATCATACGTCCGCAGCCTGCAAACATCTCTCTTGCAAACTGATGGATAACCGCAAGATGAGGAGGAACGTACATACCGCCGAATTTCTTTGCACATGTAAGACCAAAAACGTGGTCATCCTCATTAATGGTACCGCCAACGGCACATAAGCTGTTGTGGCAATTTGTAAGAGCATAAGGCACCGGAAACTCAGTAAGCCCTGACGCCATAGCTGTCTGGATAATACCTACAAATGTTATGTCGTGAGAAATAAGCCTGTCAAATTTGATCTTAAGCTTTTTATCGTCTCCCGACTTGTTATGGCTCATAAGGATATTATAAGCCATGGTATTTTTTGCGGCTTCTTCTGCCGCAACGCCTGCATTTGTCAAGATCTCCCTTCCGTCTTTAACAAATACTCCGCCATTTGATAAAGTGATCATTATCTATACCCCTCTTTCCTCACATTTGAAGTTTATTTTACAACATTTGTCTCTGCTTGTAAATGGGCGTAAAAAACGGGACCGTGTTGCTGCATTTTGCAAAACATGCACGGTCCCGAAAACCAAAATTTTTAAATCATAATAATATCAGCCAAAGAAATCCACCATATCTTTAAGGCTTGCGCAGATATCGGCTATGCTGTTAAGGCTCTCGTTAAGATCTGCCACGTCCTGTCCCACTGTCTCAGTTGAAGCAGAAACCTCCTGTGAAATAGCCGCATTTTCCTCTGATGCGGATGAAAGCGCGGAAACAGCCTCCACAAGTTCATTTTTAACCACTTCAAGGTTACCTGATTTTTCTTTTATGTTATTGATCTTAAGCTCTATCTCTTCGATATTTTCCTTAAGCGCCGCCATCTTCTTTCGTACATCTTCACTTCTGGCAAGCTGCTCTTTGTTGATCTCCACAAGCTGTACGTTTGACTTGCTTGTTTTGTTCATGGTGCTTACGATATCTTCGATGATCTCTGTGGTCTCATTAACAGATTTTGTTGATGCTCCTGCAAGATTTTTGATCTCATCTGCAACAACCGCAAAACCTCTTCCGTAAATACCCGCATGACTTGCCTCAACCGATGCGTTAAGCGCAAGGATATTGATATGCATAGCTATCTCATTTATGGAATCAACGATCTTTTTTGCCTTCTGGGTGCTTTCAACCCCGTCCCTTATATCTTCGGAAATATCAGCAACAAGCCTGTTGTTTGAATCAATGCTGTCGTTAAGCTGATTGATACTGTTTTCAGAGTCGCTAAGGCACTTCTTTATCGTATCAATAAAGCTGTAGCTTTCATTAATCTCATTGTCAACCACATCGATATTTGCAGAAAATTCTTCTGTACCCGCCATAGCCTGCTGAGAAGCATCTGCCTGATTTACGGCTTCTGTGGCCACATTTTCCATAGCCTTGCTGATCTCGCCTGCCTCCTGGTCGGTTCTGTCTGCTATGCTTCGTACTTCACCCGAAAAACGTTCAAGATCTGCATACTCAAGGTTAAGTCTTTCAGAAACTTCCTTAGAAACCTTCTTAAGTACAGACTGGGCGATAATTGTTACAACAGCCAACCCGATAATACCAAAAAGAAGGATATTCATAACGGACTGAAGGATAACTTTATTTACAGCCGACTGGCTGATACCCGTAAAAAGCATGCCAAAAAAAGCGCCATTAGAGTATATAGGAAGGTAACAAACAGTATAGTCTTTGCCTATGATCTTAACATTGTTTTTTGTATAGGTCTGGCCGCTTTTTACTTTTGCGTAAATGCCGGGATCTGCCTGTGTTCCAAGAACATACTCGCCTTTTTCATTCTTTATATTTGTTACAACACGGGTGTCATCAAGGAAAAAAGTATGATAAACATTAGGGTCTTCATCGTTTATCCGGTTAAAAAGCTCAACACTAAGTTCTTTACCGTTTACGGTAAGATTTCCGGTTTCGTTTTCATACTGCCAGTCTTCGTGACCGTTTTCAAGAGCATCTCTTAAATGGATCGTTGAAGTCTCGGCATAATTTTTGTAGTCTGACATGATCTGAAAAAGTGAAAAGATCACAGAAACGACTCCAAGTAATAAAGCCACTACAAGTACTGCGGAAAGTGTCAGCATCCTAAGTTGTCCTGTTACGGTGGTTCTCTTTTTTGCGTCTTCCTTCTTCATTAACTTTCTCCTCCCGTGAGATATAATCTGTTAAATCATGGAGTTCCAAGTGCAATTCTTATTTTACGATAAAACGTTAATAAAATCAATCATTTTCACATATTTATTTTTGAAATCTCTGAATTTTAATAAAAATTTTTTCACATCATGATAATCATTAATTAAAAAAAGCATTTCAGACTTTAGTAACACTAATAAAACCCATTAAAATAAGTTCCTTGATTTTTCGCCTCATCTATATTAAAGTAGTCTAAAATAAAGTGTAGCACGGAGGTTAAACTATGCGACATCTCATCAGTCCTCTTGACTTTAATGTTGAAGAGACGAACAGTTTGCTTGATCTGGCAGAAAAGATCATAAACGATCCTTCTGCTTTTAAAAATGTTTGTAACGGCAAAAAACTTGCCACATTATTTTATGAACCGAGTACAAGGACCCGTCTTAGTTTTGAAGCAGCAATGCTCAATCTTGGCGGCAGCGTACTCGGTTTTTCTTCGGCCGACTCAAGTTCTGCCGCAAAAGGCGAAAGCGTTGCCGACACCATAAGAGTCATTAGTTCATATGCAGATATCTGTGCCATGAGACATCCAAAAGAAGGTGCCCCTATGGTTGCTTCTCAGTACTCTCGTATCCCTGTTATAAATGCAGGTGACGGCGGTCACAACCACCCGACTCAGACTCTTACAGATCTTCTTACCATAAAACAGCTTAAAGGAAGACTTACAGATCTTAAGATCGGGCTTTGCGGCGACCTTAAGTTTGGCCGTACCGTCCACTCTCTTATAAGCTCGCTTTCAAGATATGAAGGGATCAGCTTTGTTATGATATCCCCTGAGGAGCTTAAGCTTCCCGATTACATCAAGCACGAAGTACTTGAAGAAAAAGGTATCCCATACAAAGAAGTAACAAACCTTGAAGAAGTGATGCCGGATCTTGACGTATTATATATGACAAGAGTTCAAAGGGAGCGTTTCTTTAACGAAGAGGATTACATAAGACTTAAAGACATCTATATCCTTGACAAAAAGAAAATGGCCCATGCCGGAAAAGATATGCTTGTTATGCATCCTCTCCCAAGAGTAAATGAGATCACTACAGAAGTTGACGACGACCCAAGGGCTGTGTACTTTAAACAGGCCGAATACGGCGTATATGTACGTATGGCTCTTATCCTTACATTACTTGAGATGGAGGTGCAATAAAATGCTTAATATCAGCGGACTTAACAACGGCGTGGTAATAGACCACATTAAAGCAGGCGAAGCCCTTAACCTTTACGATTACCTTGATCTTGACAGATACCCGGGCTGCGTTGCCATCATCAAAAATGCAAAAAGCAGCAAAATGGGCAGAAAAGACATAATAAAGATCGAAGGCACTCCTGAAGATATCGACCTTAACATGCTGGCAGTTGTTTCAGAAAGTGCCACCATAAATATCATAAGGGGCGGTATCCTTGAAGAAAAAAAATCCCCTGTCCTTCCTGAAGTGATAAAAGATATTTTTAAGTGTAAAAACCCAAGATGTATAACAAGCATCGAGCAGGAATTACCACACATTTTTACACTTACGGACAAAAAGACCCGTACCTACAGATGCCGTTACTGCGAGCAGGCCTTTAAAGTAAACTAGGCCTCTTACACTTTTCTTTTTCACCTTGTTGTATTATAATTACGCGTGAAAAGGAGTGACAACATGGCTAACTTTACACAAAACGCTATCAAAGAAACCTTTGCCGAGCTGCTTGAAGAAAAACCTTTAAGCAAGATTACGGTAAAAAACATCGTTGAAGGCTGCGGTATCAACAGAAACTCATTTTATTACCACTACCCTGATATACCTTCTTTGCTCATAGCTATGGTAGACGAAAAAACAGAGCTTGTTATAAGCAAATATCCTACTATAGATTCTATCGAACAGGGTCTTGAAGTTTCTCTTGATTTTGTTCTCGATCATAAAAAAATGATGGAACACATTTACAATTCCGTAAGCAGAGATCTTCTTGAAGACAGCCTTATGAAGATCGCAGACCACGTGGTAAGAGCTTACTACGACAAACTTTCGCTTGAATACGCTATAGACAAAGAAGAAAAAGAGCTTATTATCAGGTTTTACAAATGCGAATGCTTTGGCTTTGTTATTGATTGTATCAACAATGGTCTTTCAGACAAAACCAAGGAAGAATGTTTAAGATTCTTTTCTCTTCATAAGAGTATTACAGATTCCATACTCGAAAAGATTCCTAAAAAATAATACTTGTCTATACAAAACTCCCCGGGATGTGGCTCCCGGGGAGTTTTTGCGTTATGAAAAAACGCTATAGCTATACAAAGGAGTGCATGCTATCAATTGATCTTGAAGACATAATTGTTCTTGTCTTCGTTTTCTGTGGCGGCGTCTTTTATGGCATTTATCCTGTCTGCATATTCTGCAAGATCGTCATCAACTAAAGATACCAGCTTTTCAATTGCCTTCTTGTCAAATTCTTCAAGTCCGTCTTTAAGCTTGACTGTGCCGTCTTTAAGTTTCTTGTCACCGCCAAGAAGGTCTTTAGATGAAGCTTTAAGAGTTGCTGCACCGCCTGCCGCCTTTTGTACGCCGGCTGTGTAATTCTTTACGCCTTCATAAAAAGTATTTACAGAATCAAGCTTTGACTTAAGTTCATTAAGGCTTGATGCTCCTGCCTTCATTTTAGCCTTGCCTTCTTCAATACTCTTTTTAACTTCATCGGATTTAAGATTTTCTTCAATAAGGGCTTTGATCTGCTCTTCTGTTTTAGCTGAGATCATCTTTTCCACTTCATCTGTAGCCATCTTAGCTTCGGTATATTTATTAACAGTATCCTCGTCTGCCCCCGGCATAGCAGCTGCAACGCCTGCCTTAACCTGTTCTTTTACAGCAGCGGTAACCTTTGCCTTAATGAGGTCTTCTTTTTCTCTGACTCCGGCCTCAACCTTGCTTCTTGCCATCTTTTCTACTGAGCTTACATCAAGCTTTGAAGCAGCGCCTTCAAGTACCTTTGCGTAGTTTTCTTTTGTAAGAGTAGGAACATCAAGTCCGCTCTGCTTTAATGTGGTGTTTGCGGTATCAAGTATGCTGTCAAAGATCTGGCCTGCTCCGTTATTAAGTTTGTCGTTATTTGCACAGATCGTGTTAAGACCTGTTGATAATGAATCAACTCCGTCTGTGTATTTCTTAAGGCCTGCATCAAACTCATCAAAGCCTTCTGTAAGCTTTACGGCACCGTCTATAAGCTTATCCATGGCATCTTTAACATCATCCATGTCTTTTTCTAGATCATCTGCATTTACATCCTTAAGATCTACATCATTTAAGAAATTACTGCTTGCAAGGATATAGCAGATGGTATCGTCATAATCCTTTGCATCAAACTCAACATCAACGCTTCCTGGGATATCTATCTTATCTGTATCGGCGTTTATATTTTCCTGCATTCCCGGGAAAGCAAGACCCACAACGATACTTCGGTTACCGTCATCTATTACTTTACCGGTAGAAACTGTGACGTTTGAAGCATTTTCATCCTCAAGCATAAGGCTTGTGATGCAGGCATAAGGAACATAGATATCTTCCTTTTTGCCGGCGATGGTTTCTTCGGTTTTGCAAAGATTTGTAAACTCATAGCTTATCTTTACGTGACCGCTCTTGCCCTTAAGCTCATTTGCATTTACCTCTTTGTCATCAAGGAAATACTTTATGTTAACGCTAACAGGAACCTTATCAAGGCTTACTTCATTTGAATCGCAATCCATAGCCTTAATGTTGTTTCCATCTGCGCCTGAAACGATATATGTCATTTCATCAGCAACATTTTCACTTGTTATAACAGTCTCTTCTTTTGTTTCTTTTTCATCGTTGTTTTCAGCCTTTGCCATCTTTACTGCAAAAACATTTGCCACAAGTGATAAACAAAGTGCTATTGAAAGGATAATACTTAATCTCTTATTCATGATTATGCCTCCAGTCTTGACTTCATTACTGTTGTTTTAATGATAAGTTTATCAAAAAGCATCAAAAATGCCGGAAGAACGAATATTACGCAAAGCATACTGATGATCGCTCCTCGTGCCATAAGTGTACACATTGAACTTATGATATCAATGTTAGAATAGATACTTACACCAAATGTCGCTGCAAAAAGTCCCATACCGCTGACTATGATGGAAGGTATCGAAGTAAACAGAGCTGTATGAACCGCAGTGTGTTTATCGTTTCCTGCGTATCTTTCAGCCTTATATCTTGTGGTCATAAGTATCGCATAGTCTACAGTTGCTCCAAGCTGTATTGTACTGATACAGATAGGTGCTATAAACGGAAGACTTGTTCCAAGGTAATGAGGAAGTCCAAGGTTTATAAAAATAGCAAGCTCTATGACCGAAATAAGGATAAACGGTAATGAGATGCTCTTTTCAACTATTGCGATAATAATAAATATGGCAGCAATTGAAACCGCATTTACAACCGCAAAATCATGGTCTGTAGTATCGATCATATCCTTCATACAAGGAGCTTCGCCGATAAGCATTCCGCCCTTGTCATATTTTTTAAGGATATTGTTGATATTTGTTACCTGCGTATCTACAAGGTCGCTTGCAACATGGTATTCGGAGTTTACAAGATAGAGTTTGTATCTGTCGCTTTCAAGCACCTCTTTAAGATGCTCCGGAACCATTTCTTCAGGTATCTTGTTACCAATTAATGTTTCAAGTCCTAAAACATATTTGACTCCGTCAAGCTTTTCAATCTCATCAAGCATGCTTCTTATGTCTTTTTCATCTGTACCTGCATCAACCAAAAGCATGTGAGTTGAAGCGATATCAAATTCATCAGATAACTTGCTGTTTGCAATAACAGTATCAATATCCTTTGGAAGACATACGCTCATATCATAGTAAACTTCGTTTGTGGTCTTCTTGTAACCGTAAAGAGCAGGAACACAGATCACAACAAAAAGGATACAAAATACAGGGAATATCTTAAGCACACCTTTTGCAAAACCTGACATATCGGGAATAATACTCTTATGTCTTGTCTTTTGAAGCGGTTTATCAAGAAGAAGGATAAGCGCCGGAAGAACCGTTACACATCCGATAACTCCAAGGATAACACCTTTTGCCATAACTATTCCGAGGTCGCGGCCGAGAGTAAAGCTCATAAATACAAGAGCAATAAATCCGGCTACTGTTGTTATTGAACTTCCAAGTACGGAAGTAAGTGTTTTATTTATCGCAGTTGCCATGGCTTCGTACTTGTCATCTACGCTTTCTCTTTGCTCATTATATGAGTTCCAGAGGAAAATGCTGTAATCCATGGTTACTGCAAGCTGAAGCACTGCTGAAAGTGCCTTTGTGATATATGAGATCTCTCCGAGAAAGTAGTTGCTTCCAAGGTTAATAAGAATTGAGATCCCAATTCCGGCAAGGAAAATAAAAGGAATAAGGAAACCATCAAGCAGGAGCATCATTGCAAGTGTTGCACAAAGTACTGCGATGGCAACATAAAGAGGCTCTTCTTTTTCGCAAAGATCCTTAAGGTCTGTTACAAGTGCCGACATACCTGAGATGTAGCAGTTTTTATCACAGATCTTTCTGATCTCTCTTATGGCATCCATGGTAACATCAGCTGAGGTGGAACTGTCAAAGAATACCGCCATCATTGTGGCATCGCCTTTGTTAAAGGCATCGTATACTTTCTGCGGAAGCATCTCCATCGGTACTTTCATGTTAGTAAGAGAATCATACCAAAGGACTGTTGCCACATGGTCAACACCTCTGATCTTTTCAGCAAGGGCGGCCACATCTTTTTCTTTCATACCCTCTGCTATTATCAGTGAAAAAGCTCCTTTGTTAAAATCTTCAAGAAGCACATCCTGACCCTGAACCGTTTCCATATCAGATGGCAGATAATCAAGCATATCGTAATTGATCCTTGTCTTTGCCATTCCGAGTACGGATGGGATCAGAAGAAGTAAAGATAAAACAAGTATTGGAAATCTAAGTTTCACAACTGTCTTTCCAAATTTCATATCAATGCATCTCCTTTTGTTTTTTTATGCCCATATATTACCCCCGAAAAACAAAAAAGAACACGGACAATTAACCTGTCCGTGTTCAAAATAAGTATATTTGATATAAATTGTCCGGTTTTTAGGCAAACACCTTGTAAATGTCTAAAAGAGTCAACACCTTACTCCTCTTCATCCTTTGGCGCCCTTCCGTCACCACCGATTTTTCGCATAAGCCACATGGTGATGTAAAGAATGGTAGGGATAAGTATGGTACAAAGAAGAGAAGCAAGGAAAAGCTTGTTTTCACCCGGCTTTGCGGTAAATGCAAAAATAACGGTGAGTATTATCATCACCACAAGCATGATAACAACAATAAGGGCTGCTATTCTCTGTCCTTTGGTTACAGGTCTTTTATCGTTCATTATAAAACCACTCCGTTCTTTATTAATAACTGCCTTGCGGTATCTACAGAATCCACTCCTGTTTTATTCTTTACAGGCGCAAATTCCTTTTCCCTTACCACTTCAAAAGGCATACAATCAGGGAACATCTCGATCATATCAAGTATAAGAGATTCAAATTTGTATCCGTTTGGCTCTGAAGGCTCAATAAACTCTCCCGCTTCGTTAATATATGGAATCTTCTTTTCCACCATATGAAGTGGAAGGTTATTTCCTTCTATCCTTATAAGTTCTTTTACATTAAGAAGGTAGTTTAATATAACTCCAAAATTATAGGCATACTCTCCGTTTGGAAGCTTGGCATCCTTCATTTCATCGGTAAGTTCGTAATACTCAACTATGGAAGGAACACCGCCTCTGCGGCACATAACTCCTACTTTTTCAGAAGGGTCTGCTTTTCTGATTACTTTTGAACCACTGCTAAAGCCGTTTTTAATAACTGCTCCGAGAAAAACAGGGTCGCAGATCCTTTGAAGCACATTATCTACCGCAAAAGTATTAAGCCACTCAATACCCTCATTTTCCACAATGTCAAGCATGCCGCTCTTTCGCATCGATATAAACCAGCCTCCGTTGCCGTTTGGACTGGTGGCAATACGGCATTTGCTCTCCATATATACATGTCTTTCATAATCTGTTGCAGGAGCCATCTCCTGTTTAAAGAAATGCACAAAGCTTTCCGGATAACCAAAGAAATCCTTCTTCTTTAAAAAGGAAACCGTGCTCTCATGGTTCTTATCACTTGTCATGATAAATAGATGTATGTATCTGCCTGCTTTATCCGTTACATTAAGAAGGTTGTTTATAAGGCACTCAAATATATAAAGCTCCCTTGTAAGCCCAATATTATATATACCTTTTGGCCCGTCACATCCAAGCCTTGTACCCATACCGCCGGCAAGAAGTACTGCTCCCGCTTTTCCTTCTTTAATGGCATTAAGGCCGATACTCTCGTATTCTTCCGCATTTTTAGCGATATCTTCTATCGTATAAGCGTCTATTGGAGTGATCTTTCTTTTTTCAGTGTCACTCTTTTTATTACTGATAGGTTCAAAATCCGTTTCTTCTATCTGTTTGAGTAGTTCGTCCTTTTCAGTATCTGTAAGCTCATTAAAATATTTAAGTACATGCAGCTGGTTGTAACCCTGCAGTTTCTGTTTAGCCTCATCAAGTGTCATAATATCTTCTTCCTTAAGTTGCATTAGTTTAGTACAAAGAACTGCTCATACCAAAGGATAAAGGTATAGATTGTCCAAACCTTTTTCATGTTATGGGCTTTTCCTTCTTTGTGATCGTTAAGAAGCTTCATTATCTCAGGAACATTAAAGAAACGCTCTGCGATATCCCCTTCAAACTTCTCTTTTATCATGTTATAAAAACGGTCTTCTCTCATCCAGTCGTTAAGCGGAACAGGGAAGCCAAGTTTCTTTTTGTTAGCCGTACGCTCCGGGATCTCTTTAAGTGCAGCCCCGCGAAGTGCAACCTTTGTAGTCTCGCCGTTCACTCTGTATTTTGTAGGTATCTTAACAGAAAGCTCAAGAACCTTCTTGTCAAGGAAAGGAACGCGAAGCTCTAAAGAATTTGCCATGGTCATCTTATCTGCTTTTTGCAGGATATCATAAAGCATCCAGGTGTTGATATCTACATACTGGAGCTGTGTAGGCTCATCAAATTCCTTAACATCATCAAAGAATTTCTTTGAAAGTTCGGAAGGATCCTTGCTTTCGTATTTTTTCTTAAGGTACTTATCTCGCTCATTGTAATGGAAAACGTAATTTGCCCTCATAAAACGCTGGTAAGGTTCAAGAGCACCTCTTGTAATAAAGTTCTTTCCCTTAAAATACGGCAGTTTCCCTGCGATGGCGCTTACGCCCTTTCTAACTCCCTTAGGGATTTTGGAATACTGCGCAAAATGTCCGCCCTGGATATACATAGGGTATCCGCCAAACAGCTCATCGGCACCCTCTCCCGAAAGAACCGCCTTAACATATTTTGCGGCATTTTTAGAAAGGAAAAACAGCGGCACCTCACTTGGGTTTGGAAGCGGCTCGTCCATATAATACTGAATGATGCCCGCATACTCAAAGTATTCTTCTGCAGATACAAGGTTTGAGATATTCTCAACGCCTATAGCCTTGGCAAAATCCTGCGCATAAGGAAGCTCGCTGTATTTTTCCTCAGTATAACCTACAGAGAAAGTCTTTGGATTTTTCATAAACTTGGTGACTTCTTTAACGGTATAGCTTGAATCAACTCCGCTTGAAAGGAAGCATCCGACCTCTACATCAGAGAATTTGTGGGCATCTACAGACTCCTCAAAAGTCTTTGAAATAAGAGATTCCCACTCCTCTAAAGTCTTTGTCTCATCCGGCTCGTATTTGATCTTGTAATACCTTGTGGTGGTCATCTTGCCGTTTTCATATATAAAATAATGGGCGGCAGGAAGCTTGTATACATTTTTGAAAAATGTCTCCTCATCAGGAAGGTACTCGTAAGAAAGCCAGTCAGGAAGCCTCTCCTCATTTACCTCTTTTTCAAAGAGCGGATGATCAAGAAAGGCCTTTATCTCTGAGCCAAACATGAATTCATTGTTTTTCTTATAGTAATAAAAAGGCTTTATTCCAAAAATATCTCTGGCACCAAAAAGCCTTTTGTTCTTTTTATCCCAGATAACAAAGGCATACATTCCGCGAAGTTTCTTTGTAAACTCAGGGCCGTACTCCTCATAACCGTGAAGAAGAACTTCCGAATCACTTTTATTTTTAAATATATGACCTCTTCCTATAAGATCTTCACGAAGCTGTCTGAAATTATATATCTCGCCGTTAAAAACAAGGACCAGTGAGCCGTCCTCATTAAACATAGGCTGAGCTCCGCCTTCAAGGTCTATAAGGGCAAGACGGCGAAAGCAAAGAGCAATGTCATCATCTGTATATATAGCATCCTGATCGGGACCTCTGTGAATGATACGCTCGCCCATCTTTGTGACTACAGCAGCCATATCACCCTTAAAATCTCCCGCAAGAAAACCGGCAAAACCACACATATCAAATGTCCTTTCTTAATTGCATGAATTTATGTAAAAAGTATACTCTCACAGAGTAATAAAAGTCAATGTAATACTTGAATAAAAGGGTAAAAGAAGTTATTATAGAATTGGTGTGTTTTAGAATAAAAAACGAAACGGAAAATGAAAATGAATTCAAAATCAAAAGATAATTTTATAGTGCAGGGAAGTATCCTTGCCTTTACATCAATACTCGTAAGGCTTATTGGCCTTGCTTACCGTATCCCTATGACCCGTACCCTCGGAGACGAAGGTATGGGATATTATGATTATGCCTTTGAAGTATATAACATGGCATTTATCATCTCCTCTTACGCAATGCCTATGGCAGTATCAAAGCTTGTGGCAGACAGATGCGCAAGAAAAGAATATCGTAATTCTCTTAAGATCTTAAAGGGAGCCCTGCTTATAGCTCTGGTACTTGGCGGTCTCCTTACTGCGGCCGTTCTTTTTGGTGCAGATCTTATCGCTGTAAAGGTATATGCAAACCCGTATGTTGCCATACCTCTTCGGGTTATTGCTCCTACGATCCTTATCTGTGCTGTGCTTGGCGTGCTCCGTGGGTTTTTCCAGGGTAAAAAGACCATGGTTCCAACCGCGGTATCTCAGCTTCTTGAGCAGATCGTTAATGCAGTAGTATCTGTAGTTGCGGCCACTCTTCTTGTAAGAGCCCATTCCGCCTCCGAAAAGATATCTGCATACGGAGCAGCGGGCGGCGTTCTTGGTACCGGAAGCGGCGCAGCATTTGCCCTTGTGTTTATCATATTTATCTTTGCGCTTAATCTTCCTGCTTTAAGACGCCAGGCATCAAAAGACAAAAAAGAGGATACGGAAAGCTATCTTTCCATACTTTACGTTATATTCGGCACTATCCTTCCCGTTACCTTAAGCCAGGTGCTTGTTCGTTCAAACGGGCTTATCGCAGCCAGCATGTACAACCACGTTATGGCATCAAAGGGTATCTCAAGAGAGGCTTTTACAAGTACCTACGGTATCTACTCCAGTAAATACCTTGTTCTTTGCAATATAGTAACAGGTATTACAAGTGCCATCACCATCGCCATGGTTCCTTCCATAGTTTCTTCCCATTCCGTAGGAAATATGAGTGAAGTAAAACAAAAGATATCTTCTGCAATGAAATTTAACCTCATAATCTCAATGCCGTCCTTTGTGGGCCTTGCAGTTCTCGGCGGTCCGATACTTAAGCTTCTTTTTAATGATGGTTCTACAGACGCCGCATTTGTTATGTTTATAGGTTCTATTGCAGTTGTGCTTTATACGGTGTCTGTACTATTTAACACCATCATCCAGAGCATATATAAGATGATGATTCCTGTTTACCACAGCGCCGTAGCTATCGCAATTGATGTTATCGTCCTTTATGTATGCCTTAAGTTTACGGGAAACGGCCTTGTTTCTCTTGTAGCAGGCAATCTTACTTTGCCGGTGGTGGTTATAATACTTAACTACATAACACTAAAAAAAGACATAAACTTAAAGATAAACTGGTTAAAAGCGGTAATTATCCCTGCTGTCTCATCACTTATAATGGGGCTTATTATCCTTCTTTTATACAAAGGATTGCTCAAAGTAACAGGAAACACCATAGCTCTTTTTGTTACCATAATGGCCGGTGTGATCATCTTCTTCCTTTGTCTTATCTTATTTAAAGATATTAAAGAAGATGAATTATACCAGCTTCCAAAGGGAGCAACCATAGTACGCCTGCTTAAAAAACTGCATGTAATGTAATACATAAAAAAGACTGCCAAAAGGCTTACCCCTTTGGCAGTTTTTTTAATACTCAGTCTTTATAATATCTTCTTTAATGCTGTTAAAGTTTTTAAGCTTTTCGTCTGTTATGACTCCCATATCCTGGAATGTAGCTGTGATCTTGCCAAAAGGAAGAGGTATGCGGAATTTGTCCCATCTTCTTTTTACCACAAGGCACCTTTTAAACTTAAAATGTACGCAGACAACCTTTTTACCTGCTTTGTTTGCCATAAGGAAAATAAGCTTCTTAGGGTCTTCCTGCGGGCCTTCAGGTCCGTCAAGTGCAACGCCAAGAACCACTTTATCTTCATGGGCTATAGAAAGGAGCTCAGAGTATAGCTTTCTCATCTCAAGACCGTTTGGAAGGCGTACAGCTTTGCCGCCGTTATAATCTACCATATCTTCTATTGAATTGCCTCTTGGGCTTGAAGTAACGATAACCCTGACATTTTCATGAGTCATGGCTATCTGCCTTAGCACAAACTGCATACAGTAGCTGTCTCCGTGCCAGAAGCCAAGAAAAGCGTTATCGTCAAGCAGTTTTTCGTTTTCTATCTCAAATTTACCTGTTTTACATACAAGCTGCATCCACCAGAGGTATACCGAGGTGAAATTGTTGTGATATTTGCCGTATTTTTTACCTTTGTTGTAGACATACTCTTTGCTGTTTTTCATTTTCTTCCCCTTTGTTACGTCTCTTAAGATTATCTCAAAAGTAAATAAAAAAGTAAAGTAAAAAGCAACTAAATAATGAATGTTCAAAAATAAATTTAATAGTACTTGACTTTTTTTAATAAAATTGTTTTAATAAAATCAAGTTGAACAATGCATGATAGAGGCGCGGTTTTTATCAGTAGGCTTTTTAATAAGGGAAGATACTCCCAAAGGCCGAAAGGAAACACCGCCGAAGAGCCGGTTATCGTATCTGCTACCGGTTTCTGGGCCGTTTGGACAATATCCTTCGGACTGTCACTTATACTTTAAGTGGAGAGCTGTCGTAGACATTACATAATAAAGATTACTGTAACTTGTCGTGAACAGTGTTATGCGCTGTTCACGACATTTTTATTTTACAGGAGGGAGTTTAACTATGAATCTGGTTGGAACTTTCTGGGCCCTAGTGCCCCCTATCATCGCGATCGTACTCGCGCTGATAACAAAAGAGGTATTTTCCTCACTTTTTATCGGTGTTGCCATCGGCGCACTCTTTGTTACAGGCTTTTCACCTGTTGCAACTGTTGACACTATCGTTAACGACGGACTTATTGCCGCTATCTCGGGAAATGCAGGTATTTTCCTCTTCCTTATCCTTCTTGGCATAATCGTCGCACTTGTAAATGCTTCAGGCGGATCTGCCGCATTCGGACGCTGGGCTGAAAAGCATGTTAAGACCAAGGTTGGTGCCGCACTTGCCACATTTATCCTTGGAATCTTCATCTTTATCGATGACTATTTTAACTGCCTTACAGTTGGTTCTGTTATGCGCCCTGTTACCGACAAACAGAAAATAAGCAGAGCAAAGCTTGCATACATCATCGATGCCACCGCTGCTCCTGTTTGTATGATCGCTCCTATTTCTTCCTGGGCGGCTGCAGTATCAGGTGTTGCTTCAGATCTTGATACAGGCAAGACAGGAATCGGTCTTTTCATAGCAGCGATCCCTTACAACTTTTATTCGATCCTTACTTTCGTTTTCATCATTACCATAATCCTTATGAAATTTGATTACGGTAAGATGAAGATCCATGAGATGAATGCCATGATAAACGGCAAGCTCGGCGATCTTGAAGACGACGAGAAAACAAATGAAGAAAACCAGGTCAACGAAAAGGGCCGTGTGTTTGATCTTCTTATCCCTGTAATAGTTCTTATCGTCCTTTGTACCATCGGTATGGTATATGTAGGCGGTTTCTTTGGAACAGATGCCTGGGGCGGAACAGACTATGCAGGCGATTTCATGGGAGCCTTTGGTAATACCGATTCATACATCGGTCTTCCTTGGGGCGGTCTTTTAACACTTGTATTTACAATTGTTTACCTTGCTTTAAGAAAGGTTTTAAGCCTTAAAGAGTCACTTAAGTGCATTACAAAAGGATTTACAGCCATGGTTCCTGCCATGACAATCCTTACCCTTGCTATTTCACTTAAGACTATGACAAGCAATCTTGGTGCAGCAGATTACGTATACGGCGTTATGCAGGGCGCAGCATCAGGTCTTTACAATTTCCTTCCTGCAGTAATATTTGTTGTAGCTACAGGCCTTGCATTTGCATCCGGAACCAGCTGGGGAACATTTGGAATCCTTATTCCTATCGTAACAGCGATCTTCCCTGTAGATTCAACATTATTTATTATCGGTATCTCAGCATGCTGCGCAGGCGCTGTTTGCGGTGATCACTGCTCACCTATCTCAGATACCACAATTATGGCATCTGCAGGAGCTCATACAAACCATGTGGATCACGTATCCACTCAGCTTCCATACGCAATGACGGTATGTGCTATCTCATTTATAACATATATCATAGCAGGTTTTGTTCAAAACTGGCTTATCTGCTGGGCAATAGGCGGAGCTTTAGTTGTATGTACTCTGTTTGTTCTTAAAAGATTAAGTGCCAAAGAAAAAGTAAACGCATAAGCTAAAAATAACAGATGTACCGTGTTACATGTGTCAAACATAAAACTTTGACATATATATCACGGTACATCTGTTTTTTGTGCTTATTTTCCTGCAAAAGTGCAAAGTGTTTTAATGAGCATATCAACATCAACAGGCTTTGCTATATGTGCATTCATTCCTGCTGCTATGGCTTTTTGCTTATCTTCATCAAATGCATTTGCGGTCATGGCGATTATAGGAAGATCTGCAAAACGTCCGTCCTGAGAGCTTCTTATAAGCCTTGTGGCCTTATAGCCGTCAAGATGAGGCATCTGGATATCCATAAGAACATAATCATAATAACGCACAGGTGAAAGCTGAACCTTACTTACAGCCACATCACCGTCTTCAGCCTCTTCCACCATAAGACCGTATTCTTCAAGAATCTCTTTTGTGATCTCACGGTTAAGCTCATTATCATCTACTACAAGAACTCTCTTTCCCACAAGGACATTTGCATCTATCGGAGCACTGACGTCTGCAATTTCTCCATCCACATTCTCCTCACAGATCCTGTATTCAAGTTCTACAAAAACCTTGGTTCCAACGCCTCTTTCCGACTCGATATTAATGGTACCACCAAGGATATCTACAAGGCTCTTTGTAATAGCCATGCCAAGGCCTGTTCCTTGAACGCCGGACTTTGTAGCACTTTCCTCTCTTGAGAAAGATTCAAAGACATGCTCGAGGAATTCCGGTTTCATACCTATTCCGTTATCCTCAATTATGTATGAGAACCTGGCATTGCCCGCTTTCTTTGGCTCTATCTCGGTTATATCAAGGCTTACCTTTCCTCCGGATCTTGTGTATTTAATGGCATTTGAAAGAATGTTGATAAATATCTGGTCCACATGTAGCCTGTCGGCATATACTTTGTCATGAGTGATCTCTCTGTAATTGACATCAAAGGTAAGATTATTGTCTTCAAAAACAGAACCAAGTATGGCAAGTATATGGGTTCCGAAAGAAAACACATCCTCAGGTGTCTCATCGATAAGTACTCTTCCGTTCTCAATACGCGACATATCAAGAACTTCATTTATAAGCTTTAATAAATGGTTACTTGATACTTTAACTTTTGAAAGATAGTCCACAACCTTGTTTTTGTCATCCACATTTTTAATTGCCATGTCCGTAAAACCGATAATGGCATTCATAGGAGTTCTGATGTCGTGGGACATATTAAAGAGGAAATCCGATTTGGATTTACCCGCCACCTCAGAATCATGGAGAGCTTTCTCAAGGATCTTTTGCTGTTTTTCAAGCTCATCTCTTTGCCTTGAAATAAGCTCAAGATTTATCTCTCTGTCAAGCTCTGCCTTCTTTTCGGCCTGAATGTTTCTTATTCCTACTATAAGTCTGGTATTACCCGAATAGTCTTTTATCTTTACAAGCTTATGTCTGTACCAGACAGGTTCTCCGGTAAGCACAAGTCTAATATCTATAGAGATCTCATCAGACTCTTCAAATGCTTTTTTAAGATTTTCTCTCTGATAAAACTGTCTTGCACGCTCTCTGTCAGGCTCAAATATAGAGTTTCTTCCTTCTATGTTGTTTTCAAAGAAGAAATCCTTGCCTCTTATGATTCCGTAGCCGTTATCACTTTCCGAATTCTTCTCGCTGTATAGTTCGTAGTCTCCTGTGTCAGGGTCTACATAAAAGATAACGTCGTATTCTTCCGATAAGGCACTGATAATACCAAAACTTCGAAGCCTTGACTCTCGCTCTTCTCTTATCTCCTCGTCTTTATTTGCAAAGCCTATTATGGCATCATAGCTTCCGTCTTCCTTTTCAGCCCTTGCTATCTTAGTCTCATAATAAAAGCTTACCCCGTCAATAACCTGAACAAACTGTTTTGAAAAAGTACGTTTGTCGGAAAGTACTTTCTTTAGGTTATCTCTTGAAAGAAACTCAAGCATATCGCTTCTGTCGTCTTCCGAAATAAAGTCTTTCGCATACGCGGAAATAGCGTCATCATATCCTTCTTCAAGATTATAATGAACACCGTATTTTTCTATGAGGTATTCGTCATATCTGTAAGGTCTGAATTCATCTGTCTCAAGATTTACGTAAAAGATTGACGAATAATCGGCAGAAAGCGCATCAATAACGGCTTTATTCTGATAATCATCCGTCTCATTTGCACGGAGTCTTTCTATCTCACTGTAAATAAAAGTTGAAACAGATCTTATTATCGATACGTCTTTTGTATTTTTATTAAGGTTTACAGCCACAAGGATACCCGCAAACCTACCCTGCTGTCTTAATACGCTGGCAACAAAGGATCTGACTCCTCTTTCTTTAAGCAGATTATAAAATTTCTTGTTTTTTGATATCTTTTCAATATCATTAACAACCATCTCGCCGTTTTGATCAAGCTTTATAAGTTCGCCTGAAAGGACCTCATAATAAAGATGAGGGCCGTCTTTAAAAAGCGACGGAAGCCCTTTCTTTTTCCACTCATGATTAAGCACAAAACTCTTTTCGCGCTCGCTTGCGTCAAGAATGCAGGCATAGTCAGCCGTATAATAATCTGCAAGGGTTTCAAGAAGCTTATCTACGATGGATTCTGCAGGAAGATCTCCAAAAAGGATCTCTGTCGATCTTTCTAAGATTCTCTGGTTTCTCATCTGATTTTCAAGGAGGATCGACCTGTTTTTGGCATCTATACCGTCATACAGATACAGATAAACCGCCGCAACGAAAAAGCCGCTTGAAAGGAATGACTTTTCATAATAAAAGAACTGCAGTATCGTAAACATCACCGGTATAAAATAGAATAAAAGCACATCATCAGAGGGCTTTACACCCTTTTGCTTTCTTTTTGAATATAAAGAAAGTCCAAAACTAATCAGATAATTAACCAAAAGCATGGAATAAAGCACAAAAACATCGCTGTTTGTACCTCTGATAACACCTAAACTTTCTGAGTATGAAAATACTTCTTCCCCCACCATATTGAAAACAAAAACGATATAAACAAGAAGCGGCAAAGAAAGTATCGCTACAATGTACTTTGGTCTTTTTACCAGGGCAAATATGTTATTATAATACAATGAAAAAATAACCCAAATATATGAAGTTACGCCAAGAAAAAAATAAAAGGATATGGTTGAAAGATAGATCTGGCGAGGATTATAATTACCAAGTCCCCTGACTAATGCTCCCCAGAGCCCGGATACGGCGCAAAATAACATGACTGTATACAAGAGCATTCTGAAATGTTCTTTTCTCTTATCAAATCTGTCTCTTCTCTCGTTAAAAACAAGCATAATAAGAAGCACAGCTACAAATATGAAATTTATTGTAGGAAAGATCACGTCTATCATATGCAGCCTCCGGCGGATACCTGATACATCTCTTT
>Ga0129306_1001943_pt1 | contig 20417 bp, 21 predicted proteins | sample P827metagenome_FD_94438 | JGI IMG/M metagenome (GOLD analysis project Ga0129306, IMG submission 94438) | Capybara group fecal microbial communities from Wisconsin, USA - P827 metagenome | ecosystem: Host-associated > Mammals > Digestive system > Large intestine > Fecal | place: USA: Wisconsin... | reverse complement strand
GCGTTCAGGCTCTCGCTGAGGGAGCTCGTGAAGGCGGACTCAAATTCTAGTGAGGTACACTTTGGAACGCGAAGCTCAAGTTTCTGAATTTGAAGACAAGGTTGTACACATCAACCGTTGCGCTAAGACCGTCAAGGGCGGTCGCCGCATGTCCTTCTCCGCTCTCGTTGTCGTTGGCAACAAGAACGGCAAGGTCGGCGTGGGTCTCGGCAAGGCCAAGGAAGTTTCCGAAGCCATCCGCAAGGGCACCGAAGCCGCTCAGCGCAACCTCGTCGAAGTCCATCTGCTGGACGGCACGATCCCGCACGACATCGAAGTGAAGGCCGGTTCTACCCGCATCCTTCTGATGCCGGCTGCTCCGGGTACTGGCGTTATCGCCGGTGCTGCTGCCCGTGCTGTTCTCGAACTCGCCGGTGTGCGCAACATCCTCACCAAGATTCACGGATCCTCCAACCCGAGCACGGTCGTCCGCGCTTGCCTGGAAGGTCTGATGTCCCAGAAGAACAAACAGGACTGCGCTGACCTGCGCGGTTTTAACGCCTAAGGGGTAATACAATGAAAAAAGTTCGTATTACTTTGATCAAGGGTACTGTCCGCCGTCTTCCGATGCACCGCGCCAACGTGGCTGCTCTCGGACTCCGCAAGATCGGTCAGTCTGTCGAACATGTTTTGACCCCCAGCATCCAGGGCATGATCAATGCCGTGGCTGACATGGTGAAGGTCGAGGAGATCTAATACATGGAACTCAATACTCTCAATCCTGGCAAGGCCGCCAAGGGCAAGAGCCGCAGGCGCATCGGTCGTGGTCCGGGTTCTGGCTTTGGTACCACTGCTGGCCGTGGCCAGAAGGGTGCCGGCGCTCGTAAGAGTGCCAAGGCCGGTCGTGTCGCCTTCGAAGGCGGCCAGATGCCTATCCACCGTCGCATCCCGAAGCGCGGCTTCAAGCACATCGGTATCGAATTCCAGATCGTGAACCTGAAGAAGCTCGCTTCTTGCTCCGTCTCGGAGTTCGACGCACAGGTTCTGTTCGATCAGGGCTTTATCCGTAACCCCGAACTGCCGGTCAAGGTCCTCGCTTTTGGTGCCATTGACAAGGCTATCAACGTAAAGGTCAACGCTATCAGCGAGAAGGCAAAAGCTGCCATCGAAGCTGCTGGCGGCAAAGTCGAGATCGTCTAATGGAAGCTCTCAAGAAAGCCATCGATGCGTTCGTCAATGCCTTCAAGATTGAGGACCTGCGTAAGAAGTTGCTCTTCACGCTCGCCGTCCTCATCATCTACCGCATTGGCGCGCACATCACCATCCCTGGGGTAAACTCCGCCATTCTGGGTGAATATTTCCGTAACTCCAACAACTTGTTCGGACTATATGACTCCTTCACTGGTGGTGCATTCGCCAAGGCGACAATTTTTGCCCTGGGTATCATGCCGTACATCAGCGCGAGCATTATCATCCAGCTTATGGGCTCGGTCATCCCCGGCATCCAGATGTTGCAGAAGGAAGGCCAGGAAGGTCGCGCCAAGCTGAACCAGTACACCCGCTACTTTACCGTGGCACTGTCTGCCTTGCAGGGCTGGGGCATTTCCGTATGGCTTTCCAACCTCAAGGTGTCCGTCGCCTCCGGGGCTACGCTGTCCGTTCTCGCGGACGACTTCGCCTCGGGCACCGGTAACATCGGCTTCCGTCTGCTCGCTACCCTCACATTCACCGCGGGTACCATCTTCGTGATGTACCTCGGTGAACAGATTACCTCTCACGGTGTGGGTAACGGTATTTCTCTTATCATCTTCGCCGGTATCGTCGGCGGCCTTCCGCGGGCCGTCCTTGCCGAAACGGAAATGCTGAAGGAAGGTATTCAGCCCCTCGCCATCGAGATCTTCATCTTGGCCATGGTGGTGCTGATTATCGGCTTCATCGTCTTCGTGGAGACAGCGAACCGTCGCATTCCGCTCCAAAGTCCTCGTAGGACGCTTGGTAACAAGGTCATGGGTGGTCAGTCCAGCTATCTGCCGTTCAAGGTGAATACCGCCGGCGTGATTCCCGTGATTTTCGCAAGCTGCATCATGTTCATTCCAGCAATGATTGCATCTTGGTTCCCGAACGTTTCCGTTATGCAGGCTTTTGCCACTGCGTTCATCCCCGGTCACCTGGCCTACAGCGTGGCTGACGCTCTCCTCATCATATTCTTCACCTACTTCTACACGGCAATCCAGTACAACCCTAACGACATTGCCGAAAACCTGAAGAAGTCCGGTGGGTTTATTCCGGGAGTCCGTCCGGGTAAGCAGACGGCAGAATACATTGACCATGTCCTGACCCGTATTTCTCTGCCGGGATCCCTTTTCCTCGCTTTAATCAGCGTCGGACCCTGGTATCTGAAAGACGCTCTCAATATGAGTTTCTATATTGGGGGCACCTCGGTGCTAATCGTGGTCGGTGTGGCTCTGGATACGCTTCGTCAGCTCGAAGCCCAGTTGCATACCAAGAATTATGAAGGTTTCCTGAAACGTGGCCGCATTCGCGGCAGGATGGCATCTTAGTGGCTAAAGAAGAAGGCATACAAGTAGAAGGCGTTGTGTTGGAAGCACTCCCCAACGCGTTCTTCCGTGTCCAACTCGGAAATGGTCACGAGATCCTCGCTCATGTATCAGGAAAGATGCGTCGGCATTTCATCAGGATTTTGCCCGACGACAAAGTGTTGGTTGAGATTTCCCCGTACGACTTAAATCGCGGGCGAATCACTTACCGTTACAAGTAATAGGTATCAAAAGAAGGTCAAACCTATGAAAATCAAAGCCTCCATCAAACCCAGATGTGAAAACTGCAAGATCATCCGCCGCAAGGGTGTATTGCGCATCATCTGTTCGAAGAACCCCCGTCACAAGCAGAAGCAGGGATAAGGAGATCGTATGGCACGTATCGCTGGTGTCGATTTACCGAAAAACAAGACCGTTGAATACGGTCTGACGGCAATCTATGGTGTCGGTCTGTTCACGGCTCGCAAGGTCTGCGCCCAGTTGGGTATTGACCAGAACAAGAAGTGCGACGACCTGACTGAAGAAGAACAAGGTAAGATTCGTCATCTCTTGGAAGACGAATACTCCGTGGAAGGTCAGCTCCGCGCGGAGATTACCCTGAATATCAAGCGTCTGCAGGATATTGGCTGCTATCGCGGCATCCGCCACCGCAAGGGCCTCCCGGTCCGCGGTCAGCGTTCCCGCACCAATGCCCGCACTCGTAAGGGCCCGAAGAAAACTGTGGCTAACAAGAAGAAGTAAGGAGATTCCTCGTGGCTGAAGAAGAAATCAAAGAAACTGCTGCCGCCGCTGCCGAAGCTCCGGTTGCTGCCGCTACTGAAGAAGTTAAGGTCAAGAAGGGCAAGAAGCGTGTCGACCTCCAGGGCATTGCCTGCGTCAACGCTACCTTCAACAACACAATCGTTTCCATCACCGACGCTCGCGGTAACGTGGTCGCTTGGGGCTCTCCGGGTAACTCCGGTTTCAAGGGCTCCCGCAAGAGCACTCCGTTCGCTGCCCAGCTCGCTGCCGAAACCGCTGCCCGCAAGGCGCTCGACCTCGGCATGCACAAGGTGGATGTCCGCGTCAAGGGTGCAGGTGGCGGCCGTGAATCGGCTGTTCGCGCTCTCAAGAATGCGGGCCTCGAAGTTCTGTCTATTCGCGACGTGACGGGCGTTCCGCACAATGGTTGCCGTCCTAAAAAGAAGAGAAGAATCTAATATCCAAAGAGGTATCGCCAATGATGTGGAAATCACTTCAGATGCCGCGCAGCTTCCAGAAAGTTGAGACCGGCGAAGACGGCCGCTACGCCAAGTTTGTCGTAGAAGCCTTGGAACGTGGCTGGGGTATCACCCTCGGTAACGCTCTCCGCCGTACGCTCCTCTCCTCTCTGCAGGGTGCGGCTATTGTCTCCGTGAAAATCGAAGGCGTTCAAAAGGAATTTTCGACGATTCCGGGTGTCAAGGAAGATGTCACCGACATTATCCTGAATCTCAAGAGCATCCGCGTCAAGCTCCTTTCTGATCACGACGAAACCCTTCGCCTGGATATGTCCGGCGACGGTGAAGTCACCGCCAAGGACTTCGCGGAAAACTCCAACGTCAAGATCCTGACGCCGGACGTCCATATTGCAACGCTGAACGGCAATGCGTCGCTCTCGCTCGAGGTTAAGATTTCCTCCGGCCGTGGCTACGTCACCGCCGACGAGCTCAAGGCCGCTGACGCCCCGATCGGTGTTATCGCCATGGACGCCAACTTCAACCCGGTGCAGAAGGTCGCGATGCACATCAGCGATACCCGTGTTGGACAGCGTACCGATTTCAACCGCTTGGAACTCGAGATCACGACTGACGGTTCCATCGATCCCGAAGACGCTCTCGCCTATGCCGCGAAGCTCCTCGTGGACCACCTGGAAATCTTCATCAACTTCGAAGGCGAACTGGAATCTCCGGAAGAGCTCGAGAAGGACGAAGAATGCCAGCGTATCGCCACGCTCCTGCGCATGCGTGTGGACGAGCTCGAACTCTCTGTCCGCTCCAGCAACTGCCTGCGTATGGCGAACATCCATACCATCGGTGAACTTGTGCGTAACAAGGAAAACGATATGCTCAAATACAAGAACTTCGGTAGGAAGTCCTTGGTCGAACTTAACGAGGTGTTGACGTCGATGGGCCTCAGCTTTGGCATGGACGTCGATGAATACTTGAAGGATTAACAATGAGACACGGTGTAAAAAACAAGAAACTTGGCGTTAATGCCGAACACAAGCGTGCCATCCTCCGCGCCCTTGCCACCTCCATCATCGAGAAGGGCATGGAAGCGGACCAGAACAAGCGCTACGTGCGTACCACCCTCCACAAGGCCAAGCTGGCCCGTGGCGTCGTGGATCGCCTGATTACCTATGCAAAGAAGGGCGACCTTTCTGCCCGTCGTGAAGCTGCCCGCTTCATCACGAGCCCGAAGGTTCTCCAGGATTTGTTCAACACGATCGGCCCGCGCTATGCCAACCGTAACGGTGGGTATACCCGCGTGCTCAAGCTCGGCCCGAACCGCGCCGGTGACGCCGCCGAAATGGCCTTGATCGGTCTCGTCGAAGACGAAATCGTTGCCAAGTCCAAGAAGGCTGCTGAACCTGCCAAGTCCGATGCCGTGAGCATGGTCGAAGGCGAAAGCAAGTCCGCCGAATAACCTTTTGCAGGTTTTTTGAGGGGCCCGGCTGTAAAAGCCGGGTCTTTTTTTGTGTACCCCGTCACATGGGGCCCATAATAGGTAAAACTTTGATTTTATTGGAATTACGACGATGAGTTTTTTTGTATAATTGTAAGACCATCTCGTTTTTACGGAATTTTTTATGCCGCATTTTTTGGCTATTGTATTTTTCGTCTGCGGATTTGCTTTTGCCCAGTCCTCGCTGTTCGGCGGTAACGCGAGCTTGCTTTCTGGCGAGCAGTCTATACCTTCGCGTAGTGCCACGGTCCTCCAGCCGGCCTATTCCGAGGTCCAGGTGGATTCCACTTACGTCCTGGGTCCCGGCGACTTCCTGGACATCATGCTCGAGAACAAGTACCTCACTGTCCAGATTTATCCGGACGGCTCCGTGGCCATCGAGGAATGCGGCGCGGTAAACGTCGGCGGCAAGACCATGGCGGAGGCCCGCCAGCTCATCCTCGACCTTGTGGGCAAGCGCTACAAGCGCGAGTACTGCTTTGTCCAGCTTTCTTCCCTCAAGCGCTTCCGTGTCACCATCATGGGTGCGGTCACCCAGATCGGCCAGCAGACGGTCGAGGCGCAGACGAGGCTCAGCTACTTTATCCGCCAGGTAGGCGGCACCCTGTCCAACGCGAATACCGAGGACATCCTGATATTGCGCGGCAAGGACACCATCCACGTGGATTTCCACAAGCTCTCGGTCGAGGGGGATTTCAATGCGGACCCGATGCTGGAACAGGGCGACAAGATTTTCGTTCCCTTCAACGATGTCGGCGAAGTCGTCACGCTCATTTTCCCGCACATACGCACCACCGTGCCGTACAAGGAAGGTCGTTCCCTGCAGGAATACTACAATCTCTCCGGCGTGGAGCGCATGCAGAACTACGGGTACAAGGCCATCTGCATCAAGGACCCCGATGCGGAGCCGCGCTGGGCGCCGCTTTCGGAAATGGGCAAGGTATTTCCCGCGAAGAATGCGGAAGTGGAATTCCACTTGAACCAGAGGTTCGTGTATGTCGGTGGCGCTGTCGGCCGCCTCGGGCAGTTTGACTACAATCCTTCCTGGCATGCCCTCGACTACATTGCTGCTGCCGGCGTGAACCCGATTACGGGTACGTGGGAACAGGTACGTGTATGGCGCGGTACGGAACCCAAGTCGATTTCCGTGAAGGTCGCCGACGATCCGATCCTCCCGGGAGACTTTATCGAGGTCCCGAAGAACCACTACGAGTCGTTCAAGGACTTCGTTCTGTTTCTCGCTTCTCTCCTGACGGTCGTCTCGTCCGCCTTCATCATTTACGCTAGCTACAACAATAACAACAAGTAGGCCTATGGAAAAGCAGGAACCTGTTGGATTGATTGAAGTCCTCCTGAGGATCTTAAGCAACGACTTGAAGCATTTCAAGCTGTGTCTGTTCTTTGTTCTTTTGCCGACGATTACCGTGTTCGTGCTGGTCATGTGGGTCATCAATCCCACCTACAGGGTCACGGCGGTCATCACTCCGCCGCCTGCCAGTACGCCCAATGTGCTGAGCGGTTTTTCCAGCATGCTCGGCGGCATGGGTTCCGGCGTGGGCTCCCTTCTCGGCCTGTCGGACAACAACGACGATATCGGCGCCGTCTGGACGATTTTCAATTCCTGGCAGCTGCACAACCAGGTCATAGAGAAGTTCCACCTCAAGGAGCACTACAAGTTCAAGGGCAAGTTCCATGCCGACCTTCTCAAGGAGTTCCGCAGGAACTTCGGGTTCGAGAGGAACAAGGAGGACCTGTTCTCCGTTTCCATCGAGGACGAGGACTACAAGCTCGCGGCCGAGATGCTGCGCTTCATGCTTGCCAAGGCGGACTCCGCGTTCAATGCCTTCAAGACGTCGCAGGCCCGCCAGTCCAGGATATACTTCCAGGCCAGGCTTGACTCCTGCGAGAGGGTCATGGATTCCCTGCTCGTCGCGTTCGCGCAGTTCCAGGTGGAGAACAACTTCTACGATCCGGAAGTCCAGCTCGAGGCGACAATCAAGTACATGGGCGAACTCCAGGCGAAGCGCGAAGAAGTCGCCATGGAAATGTCTTACGAGAAGCTGAACCGCGGCGACGACAGCAAGCGCTACGACGAGCTGAGCAAGCGCTACCGCGGCGTGACCAACGCCCTCAACAGCACGCTCGAAGGCAAGCGCGGCGACGTGGGCGTGCTTTCGCTCAAGAAGTCTCCGGGCTTGGCCGTGGAATATCTGCGCCGCGAGTCCGAACTGAAGGTGCAGGAAACCCTGTACAAGCTTCTGCGCCAGCAGAGCGAGCAGATGCGCCTCGAGGAGGCCAAGATGCTCACGAACCTGCATATCCTCGAACCGCCCTGGGAAAACAACAAGAAGGTTTCCCCGCTTCGCGGTATCGCGCTTATCTTCACGGTCATGGTGTCGTCGCTCCTCGTGACGCTCCTGTGTAATTTTATCGAGTACATGAAGGCCGAGTGCGCCCGCGGGTCGCGGGTTGCCGAAGACTGGGCTTCCATTACAAGGATTTTCAGAAGAAAGTCGAAAAAGGCGTAGCCTATGCTTTCGCTCCTCTTGGATTATCCGGTAAGCAGCGTGCTATTCCTGGTTGTCCTCGCCTGCATCGCGCAGGCGTGGTATTTCAAGAAGGACTTCTTCAATCCTCCCACGGTATATTGCTTCTCGCAGTGCGTCACGCTCGGCATCGCCTATTTCCAGTACAACAAGACAATGACCGATTTCCAGCTCAAGACGTGGCTGTTCTGGATTGGCGCCATGATTGCGTTTTGCGTGGGCGCCTACCTCGCGCGGCTTACGGCCAAGACGGACGGGGAGCCCGTGCGCATCGCCGAGGCGACCGTGCCCGACAGCTACAACTGGAAGCTGCACGTCGCCCTCTCGTTCATCCCGTTCGCGCTTTTCCTGTTGGGCATATACGGCATTGTCCAGAAGGCGGGCAACCTCCTCCTGTTTACGGACAACATGTCGCAGTGGATGCGCAAGGAGACGGACTACGGCTACTATTCCGTGCTGTTCAGCAGCGGCCCGCTGTGTGTGCTCTTGTTCGGCGCCGCCGCGTTCAGCAAGTTCAACCCGCTGAAGTCCTTCCGCTGGCTTTCGCGGTTCATGGTGCTTTTGACCATCACGCTCAACCTGTTCGCTTATCCGAACCGCGGTACGCTCTTCTTTAGTGCGGGCATCCTGATTATTCTATTCAATTATTTGCGCAAGCGCATCCCGGCATCGTGGATCCTTGTGTTGTTGGCGCTTGCCGCTGCGGGCTTTATCGCGATCAGTTCCCTGCGCGACCAGTACGAGGGCAGCTCGGTGAAGGGGATGGCGTTCAAGGCCATGATTGACTTGCCGTACAAGTACGTGTCGAACAACTACTGGAACTTCGACTATGCCATCAACCCGCCGCCGGACCGGGAGTACCATCCGCACACCTACGGCATCGACTTCTTCTTCGGCATGTTCGAGTTCTTCCAGGTGCCCGGCAGCTTCCGCTACAGCATGGGCTGGGACGGGCTCTTCAACGAGCGCATCGAGAAGGTGCACGGCCTGAACACGGCGAGCTACCTGTGGGAGGTGTACAAGGATCTGTACGCCCCGGGCGTGTTCCTGTTCCCGTTCTTCGTGGGCCTTATCCTTGCGCTGATGCACCTCCGCCTGTGCCGCAAGGGCTTTACCCCGCGTGTGCTGCTGCTCTACACCATGCTCATCTACATTATCGGGTGGTGGTTCTTTACGCCGGGATACAAGCAGGGCATCTACTGGGCCTGGGGAATTTTTGTCTTCTGCATCACGACGGCGAGCCGGGGCAAGGTCCGCAGGGTTGCGCCTTCGCCCAAGCTAGAGAACGAAACGCCTGTTCTTCAGGAAGTAGGCTGCGAGGACAACGGTCAGCAGCAGGTCTCCGCTTAGCGTGAACAGCGGGATGCTGGCGTCGTTGAGCGCGTGTGCCGCATAGATGCAGGCGGCGATATTTGCCACTCCACAGACACTGATAAACGAGCCGTAAAGCCAGGTGCGCTTTTCCTTGAGCATGGTCGATATCATGCCCATGCGCATCGCCTGCAGCACAAGCGATGCCGAGAGGATGCGCAGGCAGTAGCTCGAAGCGTTTAGCAGGTTGTCGGTCCAGGGGGCGGCAAAGAAGATGATGCGCAGCGCCCATTCGGGGAACAGCCAGAAGGGGGAGGAGACGGCGGCGATGAACAGCGTGAATATGGCCTGGTCGCGGATGGAGAGCTTGCGGCTGTCTGTCTGGTGCAGCGTGATGAGGCTCGAAGAGATGAAATGCACCATGAGCCCGGAGGCGAGTATAATTAGTTTGTGCGCAAAATTGTACGAGGCGAGAAAGGACTCGGGCGCATAGTGGGCCACGGTGTAGAGGCCCACGGGCAGGTAGGCGAAGCTCGCGATGCTCGCGACCGCGTAGGGGCTTGCCGACTTGAGCATGAGCAAGAGGAACTTCAGGGTATGGTTGCCGAGGTGGAACACCTTGGTCGTGAAGGCCTGCCCGACGCCGAACCCGAACGCGGGCAGCGCGGCGGCGACCATCGCTAGGGCTATTGCCGGGATGGAATCGAAGTGGAATACGAACAGCGCCGTCCCCATGATGGTCGTGTACGATATCGTGTGCAGTACCTTGGAGATGAGCAGCTTTTTCCAGAAGTTCCCGCAGATGAAGTACCAGTCGAAGAAGGCGTGCTGGAACAATAGCCCTAGCGCGAGCACGAGCTCGCCGGCGAAGGCCGGATGGTCGCGCCTTACCGTAAACGCGAATATGACCATGGCGGCCGCGGTGACCGCCGTCATCGCAAGGCGCAGCTGCAGCACGTTGGTGAATAGCCTCCCCTCGGTGGCGCGCTTTCCGAAGTAGGCGAGGATGAGCGTCGCCATGCCGAAGTCCGCGATGGCGCAGAATACGGTGTAGTCCGTCTGCAGCACCCCGAAGTATCCGAAGTCCACGGCCCCGAGGTTCCTCGCGATGAGGTTCTGTACCAGCATGGACACTCCCTGGATGAGAATGTTCACCAGGGAAATGAAAACGCCGATCTTTATGTTTTTAAATACTTGCAACGGGGATAAAATAGATGTTTTCTTGGCAAATGTTTTGGTATTTTCTATTTTTGGGGCGGATTCGCGAGAGTGGCGGAATTGGCAGACGCACCAGACTTAGGATCTGGCACTTCGGTGTGAGGGTTCGACTCCCTCCTCTCGCATGTTTTACCTTTTTTAACAGTCTACCGGAGTCTATATGTCCGTTGAAATCAAAGAAACAAGTGCCACCAAGCGCACCATTGAACTTTCCATTCCTCAAGACGATCTGAAGGCGCCCTTCGACAAGAAGCTCTCTCAGTACAGGAAGCAGGTTGCCCTCAAGGGTTTCCGCCAGGGTCAGGTGCCGAAGAGCATGATCCTGAAGCAGTTCGGCGAATCCATCCGTCATGAAGTTGTGGACGAACTCATCAACAAGCTCATCCAGGAAGAGCTCAAGAAGACGAACATCATCCCGGCCGGCCCGATGAAGGGTGTGGACTTCAAGGATGACAGGGTCGCCGATATCCAGGTCAAGGTCGAAATTGAAGTCGATCCGGAAATCGACATCAAGGGCTACGCCGACCTCGGCATCACGGTTCCCGATGTCGCCGTGCACGAAGAAGAAGTGAAGGCCGAATACGACCGCCTCATCCAGATGTGGAGCAAGGACGAACATGTCGACCGCGCCGCAGGCAAGGGTGACGTGGTTGTCGGCAACTATGTCGAAGTCATTATCGACGGCGAGAAGCAGGAATTGCCGGAAAACAAGGAATTCCGCAGCCTTCTCGGTGAATCCGCCTCTCCGGGATTCGACGAGGGTCTCATGGGCGCGAAGGCCGGCGAATCGAAGGAAATCAACTTCAAGTACCCCGACGACCACAAGGATGAACGCTACCGCGGCAAGACCGCCCAGTTCAAGGTCGAAATTACGGACATCCGCGAAATTGTCCCGCCCAAGATGGACGAAGAATTCTGCAAGCAGATCGGCGTGAAGGACGAAGCCGACCTGAAGAACAACCTTGCCGAAGGTCTCGCCGCCCAGAAGAAGGACGCCGCCAAGACGAAGGCCATCAACGAGGCCATCGACAAGCTCATCGAAAGCAACCCGTTCGAAGTCCCGCAGTGCCGCATCGTCGACCTCATCCGCTGGACCATCAACCGCAACGTGCAGGACGAGAAGGACCGCGTGGAGCCGACCGAGGAACAGATTGAACAGCTCTCTCCGGAAGCCCTCCGCGAAATCAAGAAGCACCGCATCCTCGAGTTCGTCGCCGTGAAGGAAAAGATCCGCCCGAACCAGGCTGCCGTCGACGCCCGCCTCAAGGAAATGGCGAACGCCTACCATGTCGACTTCGAGACCCTGAAGGGCCACTTCCGCCAGTCCGGCCGCATCAACCAGCTCCGCGACGAGCTGCGTTTCCAGATGGCCGCCGACTTCCTCGTCGGTATCCGTCCGGCTGCCGAAGAATCCAAGGAATCCAAGTAAGGAGCTTCGATGATCATCCCTACCGTCATTGAGACCACCGGGCGTGGTGAACGCGCCTACGACATTTATTCGCGCCTGTTGAAGGAGCGCATCATCTTCCTGGGTACCCCCATTAACGATGAGGTCGCTAACAACGTCATGGCACAGCTGATTTTCCTGGAATACGAGAATCCGGAAAAGGACATCACGCTGTACATCAACAGCCCGGGTGGTTACGTGTCGGCGGGGCTTGCCATCTATGACACCATGCAGCACGTGCGTCCGAACATCGCGACCATCTGCATCGGAAGCTGCGCCTCGATGGCGGCCGTGCTCCTTGCTGCCGGGACCAAGGGCAAGCGCTATGCGCTCCCGCATTCCCGCATCATGCTGCACCAGCCCTCGGGAGCCGCTACCGGCCAGTCCAGCGATATCCAGATTACGGCGAAGGAAATCGTACGTACAAAGGATACCCTGACAGAGATTGTCGCGAAGCATACGGGCAGGAGCATCGACGAGGTGCGCACCAAGACGGACCGCGATTTCTACATGGGCCCCGAAGAGGCCATGGACTTTGGTGTCATTGACGAAGTTTTCGTTCCGCGTAAAGAAGGAATCTGATGTATCGTAACGGGAAGAACCATCCTCGGGTGACATGTAGCTTCTGCGGCAAGCCCGCAGAGCAGGTCGAGAAAATGATTACGGGCGCGGGCGTGCACATTTGCAGCGACTGCGTGACGATGTGCTACCGTATTCTCGAGGAGGACCTGGCCCGTGGGAAGCAGGGCGAGAAGGCTGCCGTTCAGGACAAGCCGCTCCCGCTCCCGACCGAGATCAAGGCCCACCTCGACGATTTCGTCATCGGTCAGGAACAGGCCAAGAAGGCGCTTTCCGTTGCGGTGTACAACCATTACAAGCGCCTGCGCTACAAGCAAACTCATGCAACGAAGGGCGATGTCGAGGTCGACAAGTCCAACTTGCTGCTCGTGGGGCCGACCGGTTCGGGCAAGACGCTTCTGGCCCAGACGCTCGCGCGCTTCCTGGACGTGCCTTTCACCATCGCCGATGCGACTGTCCTTACCGAGGCCGGTTACGTGGGCGAGGACGTTGAAAACATTCTCGTTCGCCTGCTCCAGGCCGCCGACTACGATGTCGCCCGTGCCGAGAGCGGCATCATCTTCATTGACGAAATCGACAAGATCGCGAGGAAGACCGCGAACCCCTCCATCACGCGCGACGTGAGCGGCGAAGGCGTGCAGCAGGGCCTCCTCAAGATTCTCGAGGGTACCGTGGCCGCAGTCCCGCCCAAGGGCGGACGCAAGCACCCGGAACAGGCCCTCGTGCAAATCAACACGCGCAATATCCTCTTCATTTGCGGTGGCGCCTTCGAGACGCTCGACAAGATTATCGCGCACCGCGTGAACAAGGGCGGCATGGGTTTCGGCGCCGACATCCGTTCCTCCGAGGACAACACCCTCACGGAACTCTTCAAGCAGCTTGAACCCGATGACCTGATCCAGTTCGGGCTCATCCCCGAAATCGTGGGCCGCCTGCCGATCGCCGTCGCCCTCGAGGAACTCGACGAAGACGCAATGCTCAACATTTTGACGCAGCCGAAGAACGCGCTCGTGAAGCAGTTCAAGAGCCTGTTCGCCATGGACGGCATCGAGCTGGAATTCAGCCAGGATGCCCTCAAGGAAATTGTTCGCGAAACCATGGCACGCAAGACCGGTGCCCGTGGGCTCCGCTCCGTGATGGAGAAGGCTCTGCAGCAGGCGATGTTCGAACTGCCCGGCTCCGGGACGAAGAAACTCGAGCTCACCGCCGAGATGATCCGCAAGGGTCTCAACACCATAACGGCGGAAAAAAAGAAGCCGACGAAAAAGCTGGGCAAGAGCGTTGCCTAGGTCCCATTGACAGAGATTTATTGAAACTGGAGAATATCCTTTGAGCTTCGACTTTTCCAAGACATACCCCCTGCTTCCGCTGCGTGATGCCGTAGTGTTCCCGATGACGACCCGTCGAATCCTCATAGGTCGCGACATCTCGCTGCGTGCCCTCGACCAGGCCGAGTCTGCGGGTACGGAAATAGTCCTTGTCTCGCAGAAGAACATCGAGCAAGAAGTCCTTGAAAATCCGATGCTGGACCTGTACAGCGTGGGCGTGGCCGCGCGTATCGATAGCGTGACTCCGTTCCCCAATGGTTGCGTGAAGGCCGTCTTGGAGGGTGTGCAGATTGTCGACCTGCGTTCCATAAATATGACGGACGGCTATATGCAGGTGACGGTGAGCGAGCGCAAGAACCCCATCAGGCTTACAGACAAGTGCAACCGTTTTGCGGAAGTCCTTGCACAGTTCAAGGCCTATTCGCTCAAGCACAATATCGCCGACGGCATGATGGATGCGCTGTTCTCCATGGATAGCCAGGTCAACACGCTTTACGGCATCATCCCGTTCCTCCAGATTTCTCTGAACGAGCGCCAGAACCTTCTGGAATGCGATTCCATCGACGAGCTGGCCAACCATATTGTCGCGCTCATGCAGGTGATGGACGAGAACGAGAACGTCCTCGTGCGTGTGCAGCAGAACGTACGCCAGAAGATGGCGCAGCAGCAGAAGGAATGGTTCATCAGCGAACAGATTCGCCAGCTGCAGGATGAACTGGATGGCGATAGCGCGGGCGCCTCGGAGCCCGACCAGTTGCTGAAGAAAATCAAGGCAAAGAACTTTACCCCGGCGATTCTCGAAAAACTCGAAGACGAAATCGGGCGCATGAAGCTCATGCAGCCGACCTCGCCGGAATATGCGGTGAGCCGCAACTACATTGATTGGTTCCTGAACCTGCCTTATGGCGTGTACACCGACACTGTTCTCAACATGAAGAAGGTGAAGAGCGAACTCGATTCCAAGCACTTCGGGCTCGACAAGGTGAAGGAACGCATCATGGAATACGTCGCGGTGCTCAAGCTCACCGGGACGGAGCGCCGCTCTCCGATTTTGTGCCTTGTGGGCCCTCCGGGCGTGGGCAAGACGACGCTCGTGGAATCCATTGCGAGCGCCATGCAGCGTAACTTTGTGCGCATTACGCTTGGCGGCGTGCGTGACGAAGCCGAAATCCGCGGGCATCGCCGTACCTACATCGGTGCCATGCCGGGCCGCTTTATCCATGCGCTGCGCCGTGCCAAGTGCATGAACCCGATTATATTGCTCGACGAAATCGACAAGATGGCGAGCGACTTCCGTGGTGACCCCGCAAGCGCTATGCTCGAGGTGCTGGACCCGGAGCAGAACCACGACTTTACCGACCACTTCATGGAAGTAGGCCTTGACCTTAGCCGCGTGCTGTTTATCGCGACGGCGAACAGCGAGTCCGATATTCCGGAAGCGCTGCGCGACAGGCTCGAAATCGTGCGCCTGCCGGGTTACTACCCGCACGAGAAGCTCCAGATTGCAAGCAAGTACCTGTTGCCGCGCATTTGCGAGCGTACGGGCGTAAAGCTGGACGAGCAGGTGTCTTTCGACGAAAAGACCGTGACTGCGGTGATGCGCGGCTGGACCCGCGAGGCGGGCGTGCGCGAACTGGAACGCACCCTCGAAAACGTGGTGCGCCACCGTGCGAAAGAAATTGTAATGGGCAAGAAGTTCAAGCCCGAAATCGGTGAAAAGCAGCTGCAGGAATACCTGGGTGCGCCGAGGTTCCTCGACAGCCAGCTCCCGGAACCGGGCAAGCCGGGTGTCGTGACAGGTCTCGCGTGGACGAGCGTGGGCGGCGAAATCCTCCCCATCGAATGCATGCTCCTGAGCGGCAAGGGCCAGATTATCATGACGGGCAAGCTCGGCGACGTGATGAAGGAATCCGCGCAGATTGCGGTTAGCCTGGTACGCGAGCGCCTGCACCGTTTCGGCATCGACCCCGCAATCGTGAAGAAGACGGACATCCATATCCACGTGCCCGAAGGCGCCGTGCCGAAGGACGGTCCTTCTGCGGGTATCGCGCTTACGTTGTGCCTGCTTTCTGCGTTCACCAAGATTCCGGTGCCGCCGGATATCGCCTTTACCGGCGAGGTGAGCCTCACGGGCGCCTGCCTTGCGATTGGCGGGCTCAACGAGAAGGCTTTGGCTGCTCTCCAGGCCGGCGTGAAGACGCTGCGCCTGCCTGCACAGAACCAGAAAGACGTGAACGAGCTCCCTGCTCCCGCAAAGAAGGGCCTCAAGATTTACACGCACAAGCACATTGACGAAATCGTGAAGATTTTGTTCAAGGACGCAAAAGCGAAGAAGTAAATTATTTCACCTCGAAGGTCGCGCAAGCGACCGACCTCATTGCTACTATGGAATTCACTCTCGAAGAAATGCGCGTTCACCTTGATGCTCTCGAAGCAAGGATTGCGGAAGCCTGCAGGATTGCGGGCCGTAGCCGCGAATCGGTTAAGCTTGTTTGGGTGAGCAAGTTCCACCCGGCCGAAGCCGTGGAAAATGCAATCAGCCTGGGTGCGACCGATTTTGGCGAGAACCGCGTGCAGGAAGCCGAACTCAAGTTCTCTGCGCCGCGCTTGGCAAAAGACGGGAGCCGCGTGCGTTGCCACGTGATTGGCCCCGTGCAGAGCAACAAGCTCAAGAAGGCGGCCATCGTTGCCGACTGCATCCATTCCATCGCGAGCATCGAGGCGGTAGAAAAACTGGAAAAAGTTTGTGCGGCCCAAGATAAAACGCTCGACATCCTTTTCCAGGTGAACGCGGGCGAAGAAGAGACCAAGAGCGGGCTCGACGTGCATGAGGCGGAAGCGTTCCTGAACCAGCTCGCAGACAAAGCGGGTGTCGCGTCTGATGACGGCAAGAGTGCAAACTTCCCGCACCTGCGTTTCCGCGGGCTCATGACCATCGGCAAGAACACGGGTGTCGCCGAAGATTCTCGCGAGTGCTTCGCCTTCCTCCGCAACCTTCAGCAGAAATTCCTTGCGAAAGGCGGTGCGTTCGCCCATTTCGACCAGCTTTCGATGGGCATGACGGGTGACTTGGAAGTCGCGATTGAAGAAGGTTCCACGATGATCCGCGTGGGCACGGCCCTCTTCGGCGAACGTGACTACAGCAAGCCGGTGAACGATCCGGTGTAGTCAAGTGTTATATTTTCGGTTATGAAGCTCAACGGAAGAAAAGATCCCAACCTGCTGATATCGATATTCAGCATGGTTCTCGTGTTCGGCATCGTATTCATGATTTTGGTCTGGAAGGCGTGCGCATCGTCTTCTCCCGCTATTCCCCTGTTCATCCTCTTTACGTTTGTCGGAATTGTCGTTACGCTTCTCGTTCTTGCGCTGCGCAAGTCCTTCGGCAAGGGCGGGGCTGTTGAGGCAAAGCAGCTTGCCGGCATGCTGAAGGATGTCATGCTCACCCCCGTAGACGCGAAGCCGGGTACGCCTGTGCCGGGTACCATTGCGGTAGTGCCGGAAACGTCCATAGACCCGACGCTCAAGAAGTACATGAAGAGGCTCAAGCCCTCCGTGTCCTCGATTTCGAATTTCTTCCAGGACTTCATGCAGTTCAATGGTGTCGCCGAGATGTTGCGCAGGTACTTTGTCGCAGATTCGGGCGATACCTACAAGGCACTCTCGACGGTATTCCTCGTAGATGTCGCCTTTGTTTCCAAAAATCTCGGGCATCCTGTCGACCTCAAGTCGTTCGAGTCGTGCGGCTTTGTGGAACTCATGCTGCGCCTGCGGACAGATGCATCGTCTACCACGGACTGGGATTCGCTGGTGGTGCAGACGTTCATGGAAAACGAGGTGGACATGGAAAAGCTTGTCGAAGGTCTTGACAAGAACCACCAGCAGCTCGTTTCTGTCGGGGGAGTGTTCCTTTTCCCTGCAATATTTGCCGGGCTTTCGCCGGATGCGGTCAAGAAGTACATGCGCCTGATGTACGATTTTTCTGCGGCGCTTGCCAACATCGATGGGCGGCTTACCCCTGTCGAGGTCCAGTGGCTTCAGTACATGGAAAGAAATATCGGTGCCGCACAGTTTGGCTGTATATCCCCGAGCCGCACGCGCTTTACCACGCGTGTCGTCGGATTCAAGGGAGAATCACAGGGCGGGTCCCAGGTAGCGCAGGTGCCGTCCCAGGAATCGCCGGAATTGTCGGCGCCCGTGCCGGTTGAATATTGTGAATCGTCTGTTGATGCGGAAACTGAGCTGAAGTCGCTCGTGGGGCTTTCCGGCGTGAAGCGCGAGATTGTCACGTTCCGCAACTTCCTCAAGGTGCAGGCGGTGCGCCGGAGCAAGGGCCTCTCCGTTCCGCCGACATCGTACCACCTGGTTTTCTCGGGCAACCCGGGCACAGGCAAGACGACTATCGCCCGCATCATCGCGCGCATCTTCAAGGAACTCGGAATCCTTTCGAAGGGCCACCTCGTAGAGGCGTCCCGTGCCGACCTTGTCGCCGGTTATATGGGGCAGACGGCCATAAAGACGAACAAAGTAATCGATAGCGCGTTAGATGGCGTCCTCTTCATCGACGAGGCGTATACGCTCTCGCGCAGCACGGAGAACGACTTTGGCCAGGAGGCTATAGACACGCTCCTCAAGCGCATGGAAGACGACCGCGATCGTTTGGTCGTCATCATCGCCGGATACACGGACGAAATCAAGACCTTCGTGAATTCGAACCCGGGGCTTGCTTCCCGCTTCAACAGGTACATCGACTTCCCCGACTACACGGAATCGGAGCTGGCTGAAATTTTCAGGCACATGGTCGCAACGTACGATTATACGCTGAGTGGCAGTGCCGAAGCCGCGCTCAAGCAGTGCATCGCGCAGGCTGTAAACAAAAAGGACGCCCGTTTCGGGAACGGGCGCTTCGTACGTAATTTGTTCGAAAAGGCAATCGAGCGCCAGGCGAACCGTCTCGCTTCCGAGGCCGACCTTTCCAAGGCGAATGTCGGCGAGCTCGACGGCGCGGATTTCGCTAGTTGTTAGCGGCCTCGGTCTTGTTGGTCTTGCGTGCGAATCTCACGCCGACCCACAAGGAATGCTTGAATTCGCCACGGTCGATATCTTCGTCGGAGTCGGAATACATCTCGGATGCGATGTCAAGAGAATAGGCAATGCCAAAACCGACATTGAAGAATTCGTTGAGGGGGACTAGCTTGCCGACTTCCATTTTAAAGAACGTTAGTATGGAGCCGTCTCGCTCGAATCTGTCGGCGTAATCGTAGTCGTCGTCGTACAGGTGTATGGAAATGCCGACTGCACCTTCTATGTAGGAGTTGTACATGGGGCCGAGTGAACGGTTGAAGGGGAAGAATGTAGTGGAAGCGCCGAGGGCGATGTTTGTTACATCGGCATCAATGTCGCTGCAGGATTCCGCAGGACAGCTGATATCGGAACTCCTGTAGCTGCTTTGACCGGATTGCTTGCCTAGGCCAAAAAAGCCGCGTATGCCGATAATGTCCTTGATGAGAAGGCCGACTGCAGCACCTGCGTTTACGCCCTTGCCGTCGAAGGTATGTTCGGCATGCAAATCCGAATCGTATTTGTATTCCTCGTCCGTTTCATAGGTCATGGAGGATAGGTAGAAGTTCATGCCGATCCCCATGAAGAAGGAGACCTTGGACTTCCTCTGCTTGGGCGGGACGACACTGCCCTGCTGTGGCTGGGCTGGCGCGTACATCGCCTGGTTCTGCTGTGGGGCCTGTGCCGGGGGCATGCTCACGTACTGGACGTTCTGCGAGTTTTGCGGAACCGCATAGTAGACGGGCTGCTGGGGCGCTGCCTGCTGATAAACCGGCTGCTGAGGGGCTGCCTGCTGGTATTGGTACACCGGTTGCTGGGGATTGTCCTGCTGGACCGGCTCCTCCTGGGCGAAAGCGGCCATGGATGTGGCAAGCGTGCAGAGCGTAATGAATTTCAGGGGCAATTTCGTCATGTGGCTACTCCAAATAGGGGGGGGCATTGGCTAAACTAGATAAATTGTCTTTAGGTAGGAGCAAGTTTTTGGATGTTTTATAAAAAAAGGGGTTTTGGGAGGCCTTATCCTATTGATTCGTAATATATTAGAGGGTCATTTTCAGCCGTTTTTTTCGAGTGTCCAGGGGGCGTTTTGGGGGTGTTTTTGCGAATCCACAAGTTATTAACAATTTTTACCCCTTTATGTGTACGAATTTTTGGAAAAAATTAATTTTTTTTGAAAAAATCGCGATTTTCGTTGACAAGAACGCATAAAACTTATTAAATTTGGTGCGCTCTAGTTTTCTAAGGAAAATTAGGATTGCGCCAAAGTAGCTCAGCTGGTAGAGCAGCTGATTTGTAATCAGCCGGTCGTAGGTTCGATTCCTATCTTTGGCTCGATAAATGGGTCGTTGCCCGAGTGGTTAAAGGGGACGGACTGTAAATCCGTTGGCTTACGCCTACCGTGGTTCGAAACCACGACGGCCCACGCAACAAACCGGCCCTATGGTGTGAAAGCACCATAGGGCTTATGCCCAGGTAGCTCAGTGGTAGAGCACTTCCTTGGTAAGGAAGAGGTCTCGGGTCCGACTCCCGATCTGGGCTCTCACTAAAATGGAGATAGAATAATGGCAAAAGAACATTTTGACAGAAGCAAGCCGCACTGCAACATCGGCACCATCGGCCACGTTGACCACGGCAAGACCACCCTCACCGCTGCAATCTGCACGACCCTCGCCGCTAAGGGTCT
>Ga0129306_1001941_pt1 | contig 20419 bp, 17 predicted proteins | sample P827metagenome_FD_94438 | JGI IMG/M metagenome (GOLD analysis project Ga0129306, IMG submission 94438) | Capybara group fecal microbial communities from Wisconsin, USA - P827 metagenome | ecosystem: Host-associated > Mammals > Digestive system > Large intestine > Fecal | place: USA: Wisconsin... | reverse complement strand
CGTGGAGCGCCCTCTATGGGGCAAAATTCTATTAAAAGTCTTTGGAAAGGGGTTCGGGGGAGAACCTTTCCTCAGAAAGGTTTCCCCCGATAAATACGTATAAAGCTGCTATATGAGTACAGCGGTTAATGGCCGTCACTTTTTATAGTATCTTCATTCTGTAATTTTTCCAGCTTTGCGATATAGGCGCAGAGCTTTTTTGTTTTTCCACTGTCGAAATCGATGGTAACAACGATATCGTCACTTATAGGGAGGATATCGGTCACCGTTCCCTTGCCGAAGAGACGGTGAACGATCCTGTCCCCGACTTTGAATGTTTCAGCCATTATTATTCTGTAGGCATGAGCAGTGCAGCGATGATATATGCAAGCACTCCCGAGCCTGAGCAGCATCCTAAGATCACTGCGATAATTCTTACGAGGGTAATGTCAGCGTTAAAGTATTCTGCAAGTCCTGTGCATACGCCGCAGATAAGCTGACCTTCTGCTTTTCTGTGTAATTTTTTCTCCATGATCGTTCTTCCTTTCGTGATAGTGGTTTTCTCCTGATTTATCAGAGGTTTCCGTTATTATTATTGTTGTCGTTATTGTAATAATTCTTGTTGTCGCTGTTATTATAGTTGTTATTGTTGTAGTTATTGTTGTTGTAGAAAGTTGTGCCGTTGTTATCAACAGGCATTATAACAGCTGCAATGATATAAACGATAAGTCCGCCTCCGCCGAAAATACATGATATTGCTGCAAGTATTCTGATAACAGTAACATCGATTTTCAGATATTCGGCAAGGCCGTTGCATACTCCGCAAATCATCTGGCCGTTTGTTTTTCTGTATAACTTTTTCTCCATGGTTCATCTTCCTTTCAAATTGATAAATTGTTTGTGGTTTGGTTTATTTCAGCCGCTTTGTGCGGTCTGTATCAGTTGTTATATGTTATATTCTTTTCTCCTACACCTTTTTCGATAGTCATGGTGTATTTGCCGTTTGAAGCGAAATCCGATTCGGGATTTGTGAGGGCAATATCTATATCTCCTGTGCCTGCCTCTACGTATATGTCGCCGTTGACAGTACCTGCGAAATCTGTATCGCCTGTACCTGTTTCGATGTAGAGACCGCCAAGCTTTGCGCCTGTCATTTCGGTATCACCTACACCGCTCTCGATCCTCAGTTCTTTTGCTGCGTTGATATTTATTACCTCAAGATCACCTGTACCTGCTGTTAATTTGCATGATTCACAGGTAATATTTGTAAATTCATTGTCTCCGACACCGTTTATTATTTCCATGTTCTTGCAGGTGAGATTGTTTATCTTGTTATCGCCTGTGCCGGTATTGTATACCACATCATTGAATTTAAGGTCAGACAGGTCAATATCTCCTACACCGCCGATGACATTCAGCTTTTCGTAATCCTTTTCAGGAAGCGCTACCTCGATTCGTGGATCAAAATCAATGAAAAGTGTCATGCTGATCTGAGTACGCTTTGGCTTTGGAACGGATATTGTAAGTGTATCGCCTGTGACCGCTGCTTTGTAATCTTCGGGAACTGATCTTGCAGTTACCTTTATATCCTTATCAAGCGACTTTTTGAAAATGATATCACAGTTGTCGATATCTACGCTGATATTTTTGACATCCGACACACTGAATGTGTTATCGAAGTCAGCTGTTTTATAATACTTGTTCATATCTGTATTATGGCAGATAAAACCGCCGATGGTTGTAAGCACAAGACCGATCAGGAATAATACAAGTCCGATTATAATAACTTTTCCCGATGACGATTTCTGAGCTTTTGTGCGGATCTCTTCCTGTTCGCTGTAATATTTATCAGACATTTTTCTGACCTCCTCTTTTTGAGAATAAACCTCTTATCCAGTCTACCAGGCCTCTGATAAGGCTTCCGCAGGCGGGAATTATCTTTCTGAGTGTGGGGCTTCCGATGATAATGAACAATCCTGTTATCATAAGGCCGATACCGATCATGAGTATACCTACAGGCGGTACATCTATCACAGTATATACACCTGTGATGATGAATGCGATGCCTGAGATGATAAGTGCTGCGACTATTGCTACTACTGTGACCATAAGTGCGAAAAGCAGAGCAAATAAAGTAATGATGATCGGCAGCCATATCGGGAATGTAAGGATGAGTAATATGAACTTCAGCCAGAAATTTTCGGTTGACTTGCTGCTTCCACCGTTTGAGTTTGCGGTATTCTGTACCTGAGTTTCATCGAATCTCGGAGGAAACTGTGAAGCGTCTGCTGTGTGAATACCGCTGTCACGGAGGATACCGTCAGCTATTTCGACAGGATCACCAAGTTCAGCAGCAGTTTCTTCTTCTTTGCCGAAACCGGCGTCGAGGAAAACTTCCTCATAGTAGGAAAGTGCATCGTTGATATCGTCCTGAGGAAGACCGAATTTTTCCAGACGATTTCTCATTTTAGTAAGGAACTCAAGCTTGTTCATTATTCTCCACCCCTTCATTTAATAGTATACTGTCCACTTTCTTCTTGTGACTGCGCCACTCCTCACGGTATTCCTCAAGGGAAGCAGCCCCACGTTCTGTCAGACGGTAATAGCGTCTGTTCCTGCCCATGTATTCCTTATCATAAGTTTCGAGAAGTTCGCCCTTCTGTAGTCTCCTGAGAACAGGATAGAGGGTCGATTCCGAAATATCCACAGCCTTACGAAGATACTGAGTTATCTCATAACCGTAGGTATCGTTCTGCTGGACTATGGAGAGCACCATTGCATCGAGCAATCCGGCATTAATAGAAAAACCCATACTCTTACTCCTTTCATATATTGTTTCCGGCTTCACTGTGAGTGGAGCGGGATAATATTTTATGTGTTGTAGTATTTGCTTTCTGATAATATTATACGCCGTATAATATTGTTTGTCAAGACAATATTGGAAATTTCATAAGAGTTCATATGACTGCACAACTGAGACTATAGATATTGGTGCGTTGATTGTGCACTATCTATAATAAACGGTAGTTTATCATTATTGAAATATCTTTCACATTATGGTATAATGAATGTAAACATTCATTATAATTTATTAAAATGCCCTTGCAGATACGCAGATCAAAAATCTGCTCCCTGCATATCGGGCAATTATACCATATGCGCTCCGCTTATATGGTATAATGAATGTAAACATTCATTATAATTTATTAAAATGCCCTTGCAGATACGCAGATCAAAGATCTGCTCCCTGCATATCGGGCAATTATACTATATGCGCTCCGCTTATATGGTATAATGAATGCAAAGGGGTTATTCTGTTTCAGAAAAACATAACTATTTGTGGAGGATTAAACATGATATTTGGAATTATAGGAGCAATTTTTGCAGGACTTGTTTTGCTTATAGCTTTGGAAAACAGAAGGTCAAAGCGCAGTATCGGGAAATACCTCACCGCCAACTACGGCAGGCCTCATGATAACGCTGAGGAAAGACGGGAGAGGATAGCAGATGCCGCAAATCTCTATCTCCATGATGTAAAGAAACTTTCAGGAACCGAAATAGTTGACGATATAACATGGGATGATCTGGGGATGGATGATATTTTCGTATCCGCCGACCATACTGATTCCTATGCAGGCGCACAGTATCTCTACTCTCGGATGCGCAGGCTTGATGCCACTGAAGATGAACTTCATGAACATGACAAACGAGCCGCATTTTTCGACAAAAACGAAGAAAAGCGGCTCGCTGTAAGAAGGCATCTCCACTCGATAGGTCAGGTGTATTCGGGATTCCGCCTTATCGATAATATCGACATCATCGGAAGCGCTCACCTGAAATTCCGCAAGGCATTTCCCGTGCTTGGGCTGCTTCTGCTTGGCACTATTATAGCCGCAGCCGTAACTCATAATCCCGTACTCACGTTTCTCGGCATAGTTATCCTTATGGCAAATATGATAATACATACACTTACAAAGGGAATGGTGGATGTACAGTTTCAGACCATTCTCAATGCCGCCGCAGTTATCAGCGCTGCCCGAAATATAGCGGAGGAAGTTCCCGAATTCAGCAAAGACATAAAGCCCGACATCGAAAAAATGTCAGGTATGCTGAGAAAAGCGAGGTATCTGATATTTGAGAAGAATGCAGAAGAAACAAAAGATATGTTAATGAATATCCTGTTCTTTTTTTTCAACACATTCATGATCGACCTTTTCTGCTACGACATAGTGATCGATGATCTTGACCGTAATGCTGAGGAATTCCGCAGGATATACCGCTTTGCAGGCAGTATGGACTATGATATATCACTTGCTTCGTACCGCCGTTATATCGGTAATTACTGCATACCAGAGTTCACGGAAAAGCCTGAGATGAAGCTGAAAGGCATCTGTCACCCTATGATTGAGAATGCCGTGAGAAACGACTTTGTCCAGAAGCGCAGCACTATTATAACGGGTTCAAATGCGTCGGGAAAATCCACATTTATCAAGTCCGCAGCCCTTGCGCTTATTATGGGGCAGACTCTTCACACCTGCCATGCCGAAAGTGCTGTACTGCCACGATGCGGGATTATGACATCTATGGCAGTGCGTGACGATCTGCTTTCGGGTGAGAGTTACTACATCCGTGAGATAAAATACCTCAAGCGAATGGTTGAGCTTTGTGAAAGCGGAAAAACCATGTTTCTGGCGGTGGATGAGATACTCCGTGGAACCAATACCCGTGAGCGTATAGCCGCATCAAAGGCGCTGATGGAGTATTTCTCAAAGCAGAACTGCATGGTCATAGTGGCTACACATGATATTGAACTTGCCGAATATTTTGCTGAGAAATGCGATAATTTCCATTTCTGCGAGAAGGTGGAAGATGGTAATGTGGTGTTCGATTATAAGATGCACGAAGGAATTAGCAGGACCAGCAACGCTATAAGACTGCTTGGCGCTATGGGCTTCCCCGAAAGTATAGTGGCCGACGCAGAAAAGTACGTTGAATAAAGCAAAAACATCCCACACAGGCTGTAATAAGTCTGTGTGGGATGTTATCATTTATATTCTTAGATGGATCAGGAAAGTTTTTTGTCGGTCAAGCCGAGGGGGATTCTTGAGGAACAGCCGTAAATCTGCGCTGCGCTGGATTTACTACTTTTCAGTGAGGGCGCTGCCCTCCCAACGGTCGCCCGTACCCTCTGTCACTTTGTGACATCTCCCTGCACTGTAGGGAGTCACCCTCGCACACCCACCTGCCAAAGGGGAGTACATCCCCTTTGGAATCCCGATATCAGGCGGCTACGCCGCTCTTTTATAATAATATTATTTAAGGAAGAATGAATTTACTGTATGTATGATCACCAGGGCTGGCCGGGCTGTCTGCCGCCGGGGCCTCCCATGCCGCCGCCTGATGATGCAGCTGCTGTTATCTGAGTTGCGCCCGAAATAGTACCGCCGACTGTTACGGAGTACTTGTCAGACTGTGCGTTCACTGTCTTGCCGCCTGATACTGTACCGCCTGACTGTGCTGTGCAGTTTGTGCAGTTCTGACCGGGAGTGCCGCTTGCTGAGATAAATGACACGATAACGTTTCCTGAGTTGTCAACGAAGCTGTATCTCTGTGACAGATTTGTATTGCCTGCTGTCATTGTGATAACACTGCCGCCCTTATAGTTTATGGTGTTTCCGCTGTCGCCGCAGTCAAGAGGTTCCTGACCGTTTGCGCAGACATATCCGCCGTTGAGATTGATATCGCCGTTTGAGTCGATAGCGTCGTGATCGCCGTTAGCAGAATTTGCAACTATCAGACCGCCGTTGATATTGAGTGTACCTGTGGAGGAACTCATCATTCCGCCTCCCCAGCCGCCGCCTGTGTTGCCGAAGCCTGAACCGTCAGCGCCGCCTGCTGCGTTGTAGCCGTCATCGCCTGAGATGATGTAAACCGTACCGCTGTTCTGGTTGATGGTCACGCCCTCAATACCTTCATAGCACTTGGAAATGTAGATCTGTACATCATCGAATGTATTTGCAGCTGTCTTGCCGATATTCAGTTCGTGGTCTGAGTGGAAGCCGTCGTCAGCGCTTGCGATGGTGTATGTTCCGCCGTAGATGTTCATGCTGCCGCCGCAGTGAACAGCATCATCGGAAGAGTCGATAGTGATATTACCGCCGTTTATGTCGATATTACCAACGCTCTGCCATGTGGTGCCGGCTTCATCGTAAAGGCCTACAGCCTTGATTCCCTTAGCTGAGATATCGGTCTTGTTGGCATTGCCGTCCATGCCCATGCCGAAGCCGCCGCCCCAGCCGCCTGTATTGCCGCCTGCTGCTGAACCTGTGAAGCCTGAGCCCTGATAAGTCTTGATATTCAGGTCGCCGCCGTTCATTACGAAGAACTGCTCGGCTGAGATACCGTCAGCGTATGATTCGATATTGACTGCGCCGCCGTTGATAGTAACAATGCCGACCTGCTTTGCTGTGGATGAAGCCTCTGTGGAAGTTGCCTTTATACCGTCGCCGCCCTCGGTCTTGACCTTAACGGAAAGGTTTGAATAGTCAACTTCTGTGCCGTCAGATGAAGTATTACCGATAGTAACACTGTCCTTGCCACGGATACCGTCGTCCTTGGCGTTTACTATGAGGCTGCCGTTATATATCTTTACGTCGTCCTTGCCAACAATTGCATCAGCCGCATTGCCGTTTACAGTGAGAGTGCCCTTGCCCTTGAATTTTATATCATCCTTTGAGTAGATAGCACCTGTGTCGCTGTCAGCATTTGTGTAGCTTGTGCCATCGGATATAGTGTTCTCTGTGCCGTTCTTTGCGGAGATCACTACTTCGTCTCCGATGGAAGCTACATATATAGGAGAATCTGAAGTGTTTGTAAGGCTCATGCCGCTGAGTGCAAGCTCAACGACGCCGTCGGGATAAGCAGTCTTGTCAACGTCAACAACTATCTGTCCGCCTGTCATTTCGCCTGTTACTGTGAATGTTCCGGGCTGCTTGATGGTGCATACGTTATTTGCAACGGATGCCACTTCTGCGCTTGCATTTGTAGCCATTGCAGAGCCGAGAGTGATAGTGTAGCCGTCAGTTGTAACGTCTGTAGATGGCTGTTCGGGTGTATCTGTTGACGGAGGAGTTATTGTGCTGCCTGACGGGTCAACATTGTTGAATACAGTCACAAGGCCAAGCTGGAACTGTGTCTGAGAGCCATCAGTATGAGTAACGGGAGTGCTTGTGGAAGCATTTATGAATTCGCATGACTTAGCGCCGTTTATTGAAGATGTGCTGACGAGGACATACTTGAACTTCTTTGTGAACTCGACGTCAGTTGTGTTGATCGGAACTATAGCATTAGCCTTCTTCCATGTTCCGTCATTCTCGTTTGTAGCATCGTCCTTGCAGTTGAGGAGAACTGTAGTCTGTGTAGTACCCGTCAGAAGCTTCTCATCGACCTGATTATCGGTAGCGGTTGCGTAAACATTTCCGCCTGTAATATTGACTGCTGTAACAGCTGTAAGTCCACGGTCGCCGCCTGCGATAAGAGTACCGCCGCTTATATCGATAGTAGTTTCTGCCTGTACAGCGTCATTGCCTGCCTTGATGGATATATTGCCGCCTTCAACTGCAACAGCGCCCTTTGAGGACTTGATACCGTCGCCCTCAGCGTCAACAGTAACAGTGCCGCCCTTTACAGTAACGGATGTCTTGCCCTTGATCGCATCGGTCTCGTCGGTAGCATTGAGAGTTGTAACATTGATAACACCGCCTGTCAGCTTGATATCGTTGTTGCAGACGATACCGTCCTGAGTATTTGCGGTAACTGTAAGAGTACCTGTGCCCTTGTCGCCGCCCTTGATAGTAAGGTCGTCCTTAGCTTCGATAACAGCGGCACCAAGATAATCGCCTGCATAAGCTGTATCGCCGTCGGAAATTGTATTTGCTGAACCGTCCACAAGATTGATGGATGTGTTCTCAGCGTTTGTAACGAGGATAGCAGGTGCGCTCTTGCCTGTGATATTTACACCGTTGAGGAACAGCTTTACAGTTTCAGCATCAACTGTTTCATCGGGTATGTTTACGTTGATCTGACCGTCATCGAGAGTACCGTCGATCATGTATGTTCCCGAGTGGCTGATAGTAACTGTAGTTCCGCTGACTGTTGCGTTGTCGCCGTCAACAGTGATGGAACTGCCCTTGAGGTGGATGTATGTGATATCAGCAGCAGGGTCTGTAGAAGTGGAAGTTGTAGATACTGCTGTAGTTGTTACGGGAGCGGATGTTGTAGTTGTGGAAGTGCTGCCCTCCATTACTGATTCGGGAAGCTTATCGATAAGGTTGAGAAGCTTCTTCTGGATTGAGAGGGCATCTTTATTTGTAATGCCGTCGCCTCTGTTGAAGACATCGCCGTTTTCTTTGCCGGCAGCGGTGATACGCTTGGAATCTGAGCCTTCTGAGCCGTACTTTGAGGGATTTGATAAAGACTGCATAATGATAACAGCGTCTGAGATATCAACAGTTCCGTCGCAGTTTGCATCGCCGTAAACGATATCGGCAGCTGCTGCGCTGATAGCTGTACCTGCAACAGGAAGAGCAGAAGCGATAACGCAGGCAGCTGAGAAGCCTGCAAATATTTTTTTCATGTTTGATTTTTTCATAATAATCATTCTCCTTTTACTTTTTAATATCCTTCGTGAGAATTTATTTCCTTGACTATGGCTTAATTATATATTGGCAACCTTAAAAAAATCTTAAAAGCATCTTAAATTTATATTGAAAATGACTAAAGAAAGTTGTGCGTAAGGTTGTCTGATGATGTCAGCTTGTGCAGAGGGGAAACCAGAGGAAAGTGAGAAATTGTAGGGGCCGCCTTTGGCGGTCCTATTGTAAATGTGGACAGGCAACAACGGGCGCACACTGTGCGCCCCTACAAATCTGTCGCATTTTGCAAAATTCAAGGACGGGCAATGGCCGTCCCTACAGAATCACAAGCCATCCGCTCGCCCGTAAATCTATGTTCTTGTGGAACGCCGAGGGCGGCGTTCCCTACAGTATTGTAAACCATCCACGGGCAGATAATATCCCCCCTACAAAGCAAGCCGTCGAGCGAGCGGAGTCGCCTCCGCTGGCAGTTCACGATACGCTCGTAAACTCGCTGACTCTGTACAAAGCTGATACTCTGCTTTCGCACGTTGGCACATTATGACAAAGCAAGCCGTCGAGCGAGCGGAGTCGCCTCCGCTGGCAGTTCACGATACGCTCGTAAACTCGCTGACTCTGTACAAAGCTGATACTCTGCTTTCGCACGCTGGCACATTTATGACAAAGCAAGCCGTCGAGCGACCTGAAACTCATCGCCTTATAAGAAGTAAGCGAGCGCAGCAAGCGAATCGTGAAATGCGCCGCCGCTCGCTCAGCGGCTACTTGACAAATGGGGTGTGAATTGATATTATTATAGTATAGGAATTATGTGAGCTTTGCTCTTTGTCATGGGAGGTATCCGTGGAAACCAACGAACTGCACAATATCATACTGGAGCAGCTTCTCAGTAAGCAGCCGCTCTGGTCTAACTGGATGATAGGCGAGAAAATCGGCTCGGGCGCTTACAGCTCGGTCTATAAGATAACTGCCGAGCGTTCAGGAAGAGTGGATACAGCTGCTATGAAAGTCGAACCCATCGTCCCATCCGAAAACGCTATGCGTGACGAGGAGAGGAAAAAACGCTCCATCGAACTTAAACGTGAACTTGTCATCAATGAATCAAATATAATGCACAAACTGAAGCATTGCCCGAATATTGTCGCATATGAGGACGAATCCTTCTTCGACCTTGTCATCGACGGAAAGGTGGAGGGATGCTATTTCTGCCTGCGTATGGAGTACCTCAGCTGTCTCGGCGACCTTCTCAAGAAAAGGGGAGCTTTCGAGCTGTCGGAAATAAACATCCGCAGACTTGCTTCGGATATCGCAAACGGCATAAAGGCTGCCCATGATATGGGTATAATCCATCGTGATATCAAGCCCTCAAACTTCTTCCTCGACCCTCAGAGCGGCATCTTCAAGCTGGGCGACTTCAATATCTCCAAGGAGACAGAGTACACTCGTACCTTTGCCGGCACAAACGGCTACCTTGCACCTGAGGTGTACAAGGCGAAGTCGGATATCGGCGAGTACTACACAAAACTGGCGGACATCTACTCTTTCGGAATCTGCCTGTATGTGCTGATGAATGATCTGTATATGCCTTTCGAGAGGGAGTACAACATCCCATCGGAAGAGGCTATTGATATGAGGATACACGGCAGGGCGCTTCCGCCGCCTGTGAATTGTTCGGCGGCTTTTGCAAATATCATTCTCCGTGCCTGCGCATATGAAAGACGTGACAGATATCAGTCCATAGACGAGCTTATCCTCGACCTGAAAAGGCTGGAGAAAGTCCCTGTACGTCCTGCGCCTCAGATAAATGAGCAGAATTATCATGCATCTGCTCCGAGACGTCCCGAAGCTGCGGCAGCAAGACGCCCCGAGGAGGCTAAGCCACGGCAGGAGAAATATGCCGGAAAGACCGTGATAGGCGCTTTCAATCCCGTTCCGCTCATTGCGTTCATACTTTCGATGCTGGTGCTGGCAGGTCTGGGAATCGCCATATTCCTGCTGCTCAACGACAGTTCTGATTCTCCGCTCCGGCCAATAACATCCATTACGGCGAGCAAGGATTCTATCAATATCGACATAAAGGAAAATGTTGAGATAACCGAGGTGGAATGCCCCGACGTGATAAAAACGGACAGCCTTGAGCCGATGTTCGGATATAAATTTTCAACAGAACTGCTTTCCGCCGACAGAAGCCTGATACTCTATGTCAATGACGGAGCAGGGGATGAACTTCAGTGGGAAGCTCCGCAGGGGATTAATGTCTCAGCTGAACGGCAGCAGAGTGCATATATGGTCACCATCGACGCTACAGATTCTTACGGCACAGACCAGGATACAGCTGTGAAATTTTACAGCGCCGACAAAAAAGTATCGTGCAGGGTGGACGTGCATATAAGAAATACGGGACCTTTCAAGGAGGATATCCACCTTGCTTCAAGCGATCCCGAAATTATAAGCTTTAACGAAAATAATAAGTACAGCATCCACGGAGAGGGAAATGTCACCCTTTACTGGATGTACGGCGACGACGTAAAATACAGCAAAGACGTTAAAATAGTAAAATAAGGGGGATGTTTATGGATCTCAAAAAAAAGACCGATCAGGAGCTCAACTGCGGTATGCCTTATGAGCAGAATGTTCCTGCACCGCCGAAGCAGGAAGAACAGTTCGGATATCAGAAACCCGAGGAGAGGCAGAAGCCTGCTTATTACGAATCGCCTGCCAAGTATAATGGCGGACCTCCGCCAAACAGCGGATTCGGTACTCTCTTCCTTGTCACAGTGGGCGGCGCAGCAGTATTGATCCTCGCAGCCATACTCATCTTCAATCTTATCGTCAAATAAAAATACCACCGCTTATCCGTGGTACTCATATAGCAACTTTATGCGTGTCTATTGAGGGAAACCCTTTTGAAAAAGGGTTCTCCCTCAAACTCCCTTCCTAAAACTTTCAGTATTAATTTTTCCCCAGATGGGGCGCTCCACAAAAATGTGAAAACCAGTAGTTTTACTGGGAGCGCCCCATCTGGGGAAAAATTCTATTAAAAGTCTTTGGAAAGGGGTACGGGGGAGAACCTTTCCTCAGAAAGGTTTCCCCCGATAAATACATATAAAGTTGCTATACGAGTACCACGGTTAAGCGGTGGTTTTTTTATTCATCGGATCTGATGAGATTTTCGGAATGGCCGTTTTCCCAATGGAATGTCATGTGGTCGTAGTCGATGCGGTCAACAATGACGTTATCGGGATCGGTATCGATGCCTCCGAATCTGAAAGTGAGAGTATCACCGTTGATCTCATAGCTGAACGGGAGGCCGGTGCCGTCGGAAACGTTATTATATTTTCCGCCTGCGATCTCCTTATAGAACTCGAAAACTCTGTCCTCGGTGTAGCCTGATGCTGACCATTTTCCTGCAAGATAGTCCGTGGAAAGTTCAGCTTCTGTTTCGGTCGTGGCTTCGGTGGAGTTCTCGTCGTCGGTGGTAGTTTCCTCAGTGGTCGTGGTTTCTTCGGTGGTTTCTGTTTCTGATGTGGTGAGCGGCATCATAGATGTAGCTGTAACAACGCTGAAGTTCACTGAATTGGTGGTTACGGCTTCGGTGACCTCGGAAACAGCTTCTGTGGTCACAGATTCGGTATATTCTTCCTCGTAAATGTCGTCTGTATTTTCTTCTGTATATTCTTCTGCTTCGGTAGAATTCATGCTTGAAAGCGGATTTTTAACAGGCGGATCGATGGATCTTTTGATGTAGACCGAACCGACGATAACTGCAACAGCGGCAGCGGCAGCTGCGGCGGTACCTGCGATCCTGCGCCATATCGGGCGGTGATACACTTCGGTGCCTGAAACGTTCACGCCGTTGGTCTCGAAGCCTGCTTCTTCTGTTTTTTCAAGGCATTTCTCAAGTATTCTTTTCTTTGCGCTTCTTCCGAGCATAGGATAATCATGGGAAAGCTTCTCGACTGAATCGTCGTCTATATCTTTAAGATCAGCGAGACTATTTTTTTCATGTTCTATCATATTCTCTTTTCACCCTTTCCCCAGCATCTGACCGATCTTTTTTCTTGCTCTCAGACTTCTTTTCTGAACTGCGTCTGCGGTCATTGACAGCCGCTCTGCTATTTCTCTTACAGAGCAGTCGTAGTAATACTGGTAAATTATAATGGAACTGTCGGGTTCACCCAGAGACCTTACGGTGTTCCAGAGTTTGCTCCGATAAAGGCGTTTGTCAGTCTCGTCCTCAATATTTATATCTGAAGGAGGTAAGACAGTAGTATCGTCATCGATAGAAGGTCCTTCTCTTCGGGCGGTGAGCTGTCTGAACATATCTATAGCTCGTCGTTTGGCGATGGTGCCTATGAAGCTTTTGAGGCTTCCGCCCTCAGCAGAATATTTTTCTTTGTTCTTATATATATCAACGAAAACGTCGCTGACGCAGTCTTCGACGTCTTCACGTGTGCCGCATTTCCCAAGCTTGCTGATAGCGATGGCATAGACATAGTTGCCGTAGCTGTCGATAAGCTGACGATAGGCGGCCTCGGGATCTTTTTCCAGAAGTTCTGCCCATTCGGGATCTGTCATATTATCACTCCTTACAGACACTTCGGCACAAGGAGTGTGGAAGTACTGAAGCATCTGATATTTTGCCGTCTCTCTTTTGTTTTTCTATAGTATGTACATCTATAATATACATTCGGTGAAAGCTGTCATTTCAGGACACTTTCACATTATTTTTTTATTTTAATTTAATGATAGTTCTTAGCCAGCCTGTAGTCCACCGCACCTGAGAACGGGTCGAAGTTTATCTCCTCGTTGTCGGGGGCAACTATCAGATAGGATTTCTTGTAAGCTATTGGTATGAATCCGAATTGTCCCAGTATTCCACGCTCGGCTGAGGAGTAAGCTTCCACAAGCTCAGCAGGTGTGGGACAGCGGAGGATATCCGTTGAATAGCGGTAGCCGCCCAGCGAGAAGTTAAGGCACGGCGTATCTTCAAACTGACTGATAACGGAAAGTCCCGTGCAGGAGTTTCCCTTTACGGGATAGAGGGCGATGCTGTAGTCGCCGTTTGCGATCCTCTCATTGAATTCCTCGTCGGTCACGTCCTCGATGCCGATATAGATGCCCAGCTTATCCTGCCAGCCCTGAGAAATAAGGTGAAGGGGAGCAGAATTGACCACAGCCGAATTTACCATTATCTTGACGCTTTCCAGTGAGCGTGTACCCAGTTCGAGCTTTGCCTTTTCAAGGTAGCCTTTGGCCTCCTTGACGTTGTAAACATCGAACAGTTTCTCCGATGAAAGCTCACGATAGCTTCTTCCCAGCAGATCAACTGCGGGTGGGATTATGCCGTAAGCTGCCTGGAGATCAGAGCTGAGCTGAGAGGCGAGAGCTTCTCTGTCGATGGAAAGGGAGAGTGCCTTTCGCAGATTCAGGTCAGAGTAGACCGCATCGTCGGGATTGAAGATAAGCCCAAGAGTTACGGCGTTTCCCGAGGATATGACGTACTTTTCGGGATTGTAGCCTGACGGGTTCATTGTAGTGAAGCAGGCGGTGCCTTCCTCCTTGAAAGCCTGTCTTATCTCCGCTTCGCTGTCCTTGATGTCGAAGCTGAGGAAAGAAGGCGATATTTCGTAATGATCGTTCTCGTTGGCGCTGTTTGCCTTCATATAGAGAATATTATTATGTCCGTAAGGGTCGTAGAACCACTGGCGGACGAAAAATGCGCCGTTGGACATTATGGATTCGTCGTCAAGGCCGTAGCGTCCCTTTGTGGAGTAGAAGAATTCCTCATTGCAGGGGTATGCCGCAGGAGAAGCGAGGAGCTCGGGAAACTCCGCACAGGGATAGTCGAGACTGATCTTCAGGGTGTAGTCGTCGGGGGCGGAGATGCCTGCCATTTCGGGAGCAAGTTCGCTCTGCAAGATGGAGCCGCCGTGCTTGATGCAGCTGAATTTGTCGGCAAACGGCGATTTCATGGCAGGATCGAGTATTCGTTTCAGAGCGAAAACATAGTCCTTTGCGGTAACGGGGAAGTATTCCTCGGGCTCGATGATATCGTCCTTGTTCTTGTCATAGAACCAGTAATTGTCCTTGCGAAGCCTGAAAGTGTATTCAAGTCCGTTTGCTGAGACTTCATAGCTTTCGGCGTTGCAGCAGTTGATATTGCCGCTGCTGTCGGTGGAAAGCAGACCGCTGAACATATTCTTTATAACGGTATTGGCTGACGGATCATTGGCGTACTGAGGATCGAGGGTCTCAGGGTTCCCGAGGAGAGTGAGATTGTACATATATCCCGAACCGTCGCCTCTGTCGGTATTTCCGCAGGAGGCAAATGAGACGGCACACATTGCTGTGCACAGGATCGAAGCAGTTATTCTTTTTATCATATGTCTCCTTTCATGAAAATTGTCCCCCTGATACATATACCGCTGTATTACGGTTCTGAGACAGGGGAACAATTCAGAACTTGTTTTCACAGGATGAAGACAAGTTCTCAGTTGATTCAGTTCATAAGTGCCGATACGATGAATCCGCCCGAGTTATCGCCCGAAACTGTGTAGGTCTGGTCCTTTGGAACGGGAACTTCGGTATTTCCGTTCTTTTCAGCAGGAACATAGTATACATTATATAAGTCGTTGCCGGCAGTGATCTCAAGGGGATTGCTGCTTCTGTGATCCTTCAGTTCTTCCAGATATTCCTCGAGGCAGAGACCGTTCTGCTTGATATATACGGCGTGCGGAAGTCCTACGTATCTGTAGGTGTATGTCCTTGCACGTTCGCCTGTGTAGGATTCCTTACCCTCCGGATATCTTACGATGAAGCCGAAATCGGAAGCGTGTTCGTCGATCCATGAATAGTTGCCGAAGGATGAGTAGTATCCCGAGCTTGAACCGTCCTTGGGGAAGATTCCGAGATCGAATGTACGAGCAGAGTGGTAATCGGTGTAGCCGCCGGAGAAGCCTGAAAGTCCGCTGTTGTACTTATCGTTCTGCTCTTCGAGTGTACGGTATCCGCCGATAACTGTGATGTCGTTCTCGTTGCCCTCGGCGATGAAGCCCTGCATGAGAGCGTCAAGGTGTGAGAGTGCGGTAGAATCCAGCTTTGTTACCAGATCGCAGACACTGTAGCATGACTTATCCATATGATCGAAGAAAGTAACGATATCAGTATCACCTTCGGGGAACTGATACATATGGTCTGAGTTTATGAGTACGAGGTCGCCCTTGTAGGTATCCTCAAAGGGGTGAACTTCGCTTGTGTACTTTGTAACGTCCTCTTCTTCCTTTGTGGGCTTGGTCTGGATGATACCAGGAGTTGAGCCGTCAGTAGGCTTCAGGTTGTCCACTATTGTAGACTGCGGAGCGGTTGTGGTGGTAGCAGCTTCGGTGCTTATGGCATTATCGTCAGCAGGGTTTGATGAACAGCTGTTGACGCAGGATGAAATGACCATAGCAACAGCAGCCAGAAGCAGTACAGCTCCGAGGATACGGTCGTATCTTACTTTATATCTCTTTGAAGTCTTTGTTCTTTTGCGGTTTCTTCTTGTATTTCCATCGCTCATGGCTTAGAATTATCTCCTTATATATTTAGTTCAGAAAACCATTATTCCCATTATATCACAGATTTTCCTGATTGTAAAGTTTTTTTTGCTTTTTACACATCATTATCACAAACAGACATCATTCAGCGTCAAGGTCGCCGTTTGATACGGCACGTCTTCGGTATTCCGATGGAGTGCATCCCTTGTGCTGTTTGAACTGCCTCATGAAGTAGGCATCGCTGTCGTATCCGCAGGTCTCGGCAACGGCGCTTATGGACATATCCGTGGTCCTGAGCAGTTCCGAGGCGTATATCAGGCGGCTTTCGATAATATCCTGACGGCAGGTCACACCGAATGCAGAGAGGTAGAGCCTGTGAAAATAGGGACGGCTTATGCCCATATCCTCGCTTATTTCCTCGGCTGACCAGTGAGTCATGGGCTCGTCGTAAATGGCATCTCGGATGGCTTTCAGCTCATTGTAGCGTGGGATGGTCTCCACCTTGCCCGGTGGAAGCTTATGGCAGTTCTCGCTGATCGCTATAAGGATGAGACGCATGGAGAGCTCCATGAATTCGCTCTGATACAGGCTTTTATGCATGATGTGGGAGCTCATTGCCCTCAGCATTGCTGATATGACATAGTCATCCGAAAGCTCTATGGGGGTATCGAAGGGGATGCTCATTGATTCCACATACTGCTTGTCTGAGGAGTTCATATTCAGTACGACCATATCATACCGGATGCCCTTTGATGAAGCAGGCCGGAATGAACGGAGGCTGCCGCTGCTGCACAGCATGACGGAGTGCCCGTTCAGAGTTGTTTCTTTGCCCTTGACAGTGAATATGGCAGGTGTGCGGAAGAAAAGAAGCTGATGATCAAGGCTTATATCATCAGTAACAGCTGTATCCCTCTGATTATTTGTAGTGATCCTTGTAACTTTCATGGCGTCCTCCTGCATTTGTTTTAAAATAAGGCAATCCCCCGCAAAGCTCATCTGACAAAATCTGTCAGCGCATCTTCATTACGTTCTTTGTGCGGTACTGTTATAAGTATATCACAAAAATGCAGTTTCTGCAACTTTTTTATGTTGACAGATCTATTTTATTTGTTCCACACTATTGCAATGGATGCGGTTTTATGTTACAATAATACTGCGGCACGGCGTCGGCTGTGTACGCAAATCGCTCAAAGGAGGCATTTACTATGACAGATTTTGAAAATGAAGAGCTGGATGAGCTTGAGGAAGCTGATAATATGGAGAATTATATCACCCTTACCGACGATAACGGTGAGGACGTATCCTTCGAGATCATCGACACTATTGAATATGAGGAGAGAACTTTTGCAGTCCTTCTTCCTTTCGATGATGAGGACGGCGAGGTAGTTATTCTTGAGATCCTTCCGGGTGAAGGACCTGACTATGACGAATTCGTTTCGGTTGACGATGACGAACTCATCGAGAAGGTATTTGAAGTATTCAAGGAAAACTACGACGGAGAATACGAATTTGAATGATCGCTGTCAGAGACGGCTCTATATGTGGATCTTCGGGGACAATCCTTTCTGACAAGGTGACATCCCCGAACCTTTTTCACGGAGAGTACCGCTGTCTGACAGCCGATTGGGAGATGGTAATATGATGGATAGGAAGAACGGATTCCTTCGTACTGCCGCATTGTTCATGTCGGCGGTGATCATTTCGGGATCCGGGGCTTTTGCTGTGCCCTCGCTTGAAGCGGAAGCAGCAGTCATGAAAAATCAGGATGGGGTATACCTGAATGAAGCACTTAGCAGTGCAGGGGACGGAAGCTTCACCGAAAGCCGTGATCAGTGGCTCATGACCCTTGACAAGTATTCCGTGACAGATTTCTATATCGGAACGCCTTTCTCTGACTGGGCTTATGCCGCTTCGCCCTACGGCGATAAATGGCAGTTCAATGAGGGATACGGCTGGATCATGGATAAGTACGGCGGAGACGAAGTAAACGGTTCGATGAACTGCACAGGCTTCCTCTGGCACATACTGTCAAGGAGTATTTCCGACTATACGGGAGTTTCGATGTCAGTGGCATCGGAAGCTGTCCCCATACTCAACCACTTCAATGAACAGGGATTTTCGTGCAGTTCGTGGAATGGCGGCGGAAACAGATGGTATGACTTCATATCAGAAAACAATGTGCATTACTACGAATTCAATACGAAAGCGGAAATGCTGGGAAGCGGAGTTCTTCAGAAAGGCGATATTATCTGGTGCGTTGACAGTAACTGCGGCACACTGATGAAAGGCCTGAAAACTCCCAGCGACGACCATCATGTAGGTATCTACATGGGCGACGGAGGCGATGACCTCTGGTGGCAGTCGGGACCGATCTACGGAAACGGCGACAAGAGAGATCAGCAGAACAGTATAAATCCGATCTACGGCTGTTCTGTCAGCAATACATACATAGTCCTTCCGTGGTCGGGAAGCGACGGCGCATCAACTCCTGCAAAGCCGCCTCATGAGCCGTATATGTACAATTCCGACGGCTGGTACATGGGCGAGGCTATAAACATGGCGAGCCTTAACACCTGCGTTGCGGATTTGGGCAAGTGGCAGAATTTCATTGACGAGTACACCACCAACGACTACTACAAGGGAACTCCTTACATCGACTGGGTGTTCGCTTCTTCTCCTAAGGGAGACCGGTGGCAGATGAATGAATGGTCGGTAAGCGAAATGCTGAAAGTTGGCGGCACTTACGAAGAAGGCGGTCTCAACTGCATGGGATTCGTATGGCACGCCATTGCAAAGGGACTTTCTGTGGAAAGCGGCCTTGATATCTCGCAGACCGGACAGTACGTACCTTTCAGCAGCTACTTCAACGGACTGGGACTTTCACGTAAATGCTGGGCAACTCCCGGCGGCAGCGGAGGCTGGACTGTGTTCGTTGACTACTATAATCTCCACTACTACGAATTCCCGACTAAAGAGGAAATGCTCAGCAGCGGAGTTCTTCAGAAAGGCGATATCATATGGTGTGTTGACGGAAGTGTAGGCCTTGGAATGGCAGGACTCAGAACGATCGCTGACAACCATCATATCGGCATTTATACGGGTAACGGCACAAGTGACAGCTGGTGGCAGTCGGGACCTGTTAAAGCTGACGGTGACCTTGTGAATGTGGGAACGGATGTGTGCCCGATCTACGGCGCTGCGGCAAAGAATACATATGTAGTCCTGCCATGGGCAAAGAAAGCAGAACCTGTGGTAACGACAACAACTTCAACGACAACGTCAACAAAAACAACAACTACTACTTCAACGACAACCACAACTGCCGCAACAACGACATCCACATCATCAGCAGCTTCGGAGACGACAACTGTTTCCGAAACTGTCACAAGCGATACTACAGTTACCGAGACTGAAACTACGCAGCCTGTTGAAACTACAACGGCAGCGACAACATCGGAAGTGCCTGTACAGACTGACCCGAATGTGGTGCTGAGAAGCGATGCAGGCGAGAAGATATTCAGCAGCGGAGTGAAAGCGGAAGATATTGCGGAATCCGCAAAAATAGTCGATGACGACGGCTTTGTTTCGGAATTCAAGCCCGAGGAGCTGTCATTCGGCAGAGACAGGGAAACTCCCGAAGTGCATTTCGTAAGGGACGGGAATGTTTTCAAGTGCTTCGTTGACATATATTTCGGAGATATTCTTGTGGGCTCGCCTGAGGTGACGAGAGTGCTGAAAGGCGACGTTAATCTGGACGGCATCATCAACGCCGTTGACGCTTCTGCTGCACTGACCTATTACGCCAAGCATTCCACTGAACAGGAGTACTACTTCACCACAAGGGAAGAGCCGCTTGAATCGGAGCTGAAAGAGCGTATGGCTTTCCTCGCAGCCGATATTGATACGGAATCCGGAAACTGCGGCCAGGACGGCAGCGGCGGCATATCCGCCAAGGACGCTACGGCTATCCTCACTTTCTATGCAAAACAATCCGCAGGCAGCGATATCACATGGAACGACCTGTTTGAGTAATAAAAAGGCGGTTCTTTAACCGCTGTACTCATATAGCAGCTTTATACGTATTTATCGGGGAAAACCTTTCTGAGGAAAGGTTCTTCCCCGAACCCCTTTCCAAAGACTTTTAATAGAATTTTGCCCCCATATAGGGCGCACCTGCAAGAAATGATAAATCCAATCTTATCTGGTGTGCGCCCTATATGGGGGCAAAATTAATAGTCTTGGGGAGAGTTT